>Ga0307516_10010012_pt1 | contig 10493 bp, 10 predicted proteins | sample 19_EM_MG_FD_203310 | JGI IMG/M metagenome (GOLD analysis project Ga0307516, IMG submission 203310) | Populus trichocarpa ectomycorrhiza microbial communities from riparian zone in the Pacific Northwest, United States - 19_EM | ecosystem: Host-associated > Plants > Roots > Unclassified | place...
CCATCGTCGAGAATCCCGGCGAGGGCAGCGACATCGTTCACGCCTCGATCGACTATACCATCGGTGCCAATATCGAAGCGCTGATCCTCGACGGCACGACGGTCAACGGCGCCGGTAACGGCACCGATAACGCCATCGTCGGCAACGCCAGCAACAACATCATCGACGGCAAGGCGGGTGCCGATTTCATGGTCGGCGGTAATGGCGATGACATTTACTTTGTCGACAGTGCCGGCGACGCCATCGTCGAGAATGCTGGCGAGGGCGGCGACATCGTCCACGCCTCGATCAGCTACACCATCGGTGCCAACATCGAATCCCTGATCCTCGACGGCTCGGCAAACCTGGACGGCGCGGGCAACAGCACCAACAACGCTCTGGTGGGCAATTCGGGCGCCAACAATCTCGATGGCCGTGCGGGCCAGGATTTCCTGATCGGCAATGGCGGTAATGACACCTTCCAGTTCCAGTCCGGCGAAGCAGGTGGAGACGTAGTCGCCGACTTCGCCGGCAACGATGCGGCGGCGGGTGACAGCTTCCTGTTCATTGGCTTCGGCACAGCGGCGCAAGGCGCAACATTCACCGAGATCGGTGCCACCAACCAGTGGCAGATACACTCGGGGCTCGATGCCCATAACGAGGTCATCACCTTGCAGAACAGCGCGTCGGTGCACGCCAGCGATTACTTGTTCGTCTAGCGGCGCGTGAGGCAACAGTCGGACTCCGCGTTTGTTGCAGTCCGCTATCGCGACTCCGCAAATGCTGAGTCGGACAACAGGTCGCTCAAGCCTTCGCGGCGACAGCGGCTTCTCGCCGGTTAGATTCGATGTTGGCGCCGATCGCATAGCTGATCGAGGCGCGGGCGTTGTGGTTTCCCTCGCCCGGTAATCTAAACGCGTCCGCCGCCGTCGTTGGACGCAACCGGTCGATCACGCCACTGTCGCCCCGTTAGTTAACGAGCGATGACGGTGATCCCCAGCTCTGACCGAGCGCTCTGGCCCATCCGCCGGGATTGCACCAAATCGCTCGGTCATGCCTCCAGCAGGTTTTGACGAATGATGGATTTCGTACGCGATTTTCTATTATCTGAGAAACCCGGTTTCCATGCTATGAAAAGCGGCGGTAGAAACTGGTCCGCCACCAAGTGGTGAAATGCTGATGGGCTGGCCCTTTTTCCTAAATGGTATGATCTGTGGTTGAGCTTCCGCCGGATCGATAATTGTAGTTTTGGCCCGACGCCTACCCGGGAGTGTGGAGAGTTTTGAATGGGGATTTCGCCGCTTCACGCGCGCCTTATTGTTCTTGAGCACAAGCGCCGTCCGCTTCCCCCGACGGTACATTTGCTTGGGCGCCAGACGGTCTATTTGACGGCGGAGGGCGCAGGAAAGCTGATCCGCGCGTGCTGCGTCGAGCCTCATGACGCATCGATCGAACTGGACGTTGAAACGCGTGGCGCGGCCGCGCTGCAGGGCTCGTTCGTTTCCGACCGCATGTTTTTCGCCATGCTGGGCGTGAAGAACGTCATCGCCATCGATCACACGGACTACGAAGGCGCCGAGGTCATCATCGATCTCAATGTTCCCCTGGCGGAACCGCATTTGGGGTCCGTTGATTTCCTCTTCGGCGGCAGCGTCCTGGACAATATCTTCGATCCCGCGACCTACATGGTCAACGTCTCGAAGCTGCTGCGAACGGGTGGCAGAGTGTTCGACCAGAATGTTATCTCGCAGGTCCATCATCCCTATCTGCTTGTGACGCCGGCCTGGATGCTGGACTATTATGTCGTGAACCGGTTTGTGAACACGCAAGTCTTCATCGCCGAGCATTCGGCCAGCGGGTTCATTCAAATGTACGGGATGTTGGCATCCGCCAGTGAAATCGTCAGCGACTTTGGCCCGCCGCGCGGGAATCTGGCGCTTGGGATTATCGTGATTGCCGAGAAGTGCCCGGGATCAACAGCAAATGTTCTGCCGATCCAGGACCAATACCGAAGTGAATCGAACTGGACCGATTACCGTGCAGCCGTCGATTTGACGACGGGCACCACTCCGCTTCCAATGTTTGAGCGCCCAACAGCCCTAGAAATGCTCAGACTTGGTGTTCGGCGCTCCAAAAGTTTCCGCTATTTGGGCGTGTTGCGGCCCGGGGCTACCGGATATTCCGAAGCGGAGCCATTTCAGGGCGACGTTCCTGATGCGGCCGGCGTCGGCGGCCTGCGTATCATCTCGGCTACCTACGGCGGCAATGGTCTCGGGACCGTTCCCCCGGTCGCCGGTGTCTGCGCGGCCTATCATGGGAACGTCACCGACATTGTCGCCAGCCTAGCAAATGGTGCGGATGAATGGCATTGGACGGTCGATGTCCAGGTTCTTGGCGATCCGCTTCCTGCCGTCGGCAAGGACCTCGAAGTCCTCTACTATTTTGCCGATGAGATCGGCGCCAAGGTGCACCGGGCCTATGTAGAGTCAGAGGCGTCCGGGAAGGCGCTGGTTCTTTCGAGAGCTACCGGCGGCAGGTGATTTGCCCGACGGGCCCGATACCGGACACCGTCGGCATCAGGCGCAAAATTTTCGTCGAACAGGCCCTGCGCGCAGCCGGATTTTCTCAGCGGTTTCAACAAATCTGCCCGACGGACAAATCACCCAAAAGTCGGTCAAATCCGTTCGATAACAATATTCTGTTTTTCCGAAATAGCAAATCAATCTATAGCCCATCCCATTCTGTCCCACTCAGAGGGGCGTTGGCCAACATCATCAACGTTGGGGCGGGCTGCGGTGGACGCAAAGGCGCGCGAGACGGGCGTGGCTGGAGCGGACGGGCAAGCCGTGTGGCCCTGACATCCTTGAAGCTGGTGTCAAGTTTGCGGTCATTCCCGCAGGCGACGGTGGCACAGTTATCGCCGGGGAGATCACGCAATGGCGGCGATCGCCGGAGCGCTTGGCGGTGTTCAAATCCTGACCATGCGTGGACCAAAAGTGACCGACGTAGCGATACCGATTGAGCGCCGACTCGTTCGGCGACTTGGGTTTGGAATCGGAGTGCCGCAAAGCCAATCGGCCTGGCCGCGATGTTTTTAAGTTGTTTGGTATTTTCCGACACGGCCTTTAAAATCGCGCCCCGAATCTATCGGCGCCTCTATGGTCGGGGCTAATTATGAACTCCTGAAAGTGACCATTATAATGATAGTTCATCGGAGGAAGGCTTACAGAAATTTATCCCGGTCACCACTAGACATTTGCTCGCCGGAGGGGGTGGTGGTAAGGAGTGTCTCAGCAAAGGACATAATTCATGGCGTATAGTGGTGACTTTATCCATCTACTCGCGAGATGGGCTCGCGATGGCATTCTGCCGAGGCCGGCATCGCGAGTCGTAGAGATCGGATCCCAGATGATCAACGCGGGTACCGAGCAAGAAGCGGTCACCGAATTGATCCGTGCCTACCGCCAGGACTTTTCTGGAGATCTGCAGGTCCCGCATTACGCCAACGAAATGTGGAGAGCTGCGGAGCTTGACTATTTTTCTTACGATATCACCGAAGCGCCGGACAGCCGTGTCTTCGATCTCAACTTTGCGTCCGTGCCCGAGCGCGATTTTGCTTGCGCCGATATCGTCACCAACATCGGCACCACCGAGCATCTGATCAATCAATACAATGCCTTCAAGGTGATCCATGACTTGATGAAGGTCGGCGGAGTGGCAATCCATTACTTGCCGTTCACTGGGATGCTGAACCACTGCCTGTTCAGCTACCATCCGAAGTTTTTCTATTCCCTGATTGTCAACAACCGTTATAGGCTGCGACATATCGAATACAGCGGTCCGGCGCTTCACGCCTCGTTGGGCGAAGGCAATACGGTATTCGAGGGAGACAGGCTGAAGACCGATTCCAGACTTCCGGGCTCGGAAAAATGGGCAAAGATCGACTTGTTTTCCGGCATGATAATTATCATCATAGAACGAATGCACCCGGACGAGTTTGTCCCGCCGGTTGATTTTGCTGGCGGTTATTTTGGAGAGACGACGGGCTTCGACCTGGGCAACCTTGTCGGGAAAGACATCCCTCCACATGGGGCTTGGGCAGATGCATTCAGACGCAAGGTTACTCCGTCTCAGGTGCCTTCATTCACATGTTGATATGGATACCTCCAAAATATTCGGTGGCGCAGATCATCGGATACATGAAATTCAAGAGTTCGATATGGATCGCGCAGAATGTCGAACGCAAGATGCGGAATTTTCTGGGCCACAAATTCTGGGCGCGCGGGTACTTCGTCACGACCGTTGGCCGGGACGAGGAGGCGATCCGAGCCTACATCAGAAACCAAGAACTGGCCAATCGGCAATTGGAGCAGTTTGAGCTGAAGATTTCAGCAGCCCAAAATCCAATCAATCGTCCAAACATCCCTTAAAACTGCCTTTGGCGGTTCCCAATAACCTCCAGCTTTGCTGGAGGTTATTGGCTTGATCAGCGATCGGCCGAAGTGTCCTGTGTGCAGGGCGCTGGGGCGCATCTCTCCCGGCGAGCGCGGCTTTCGAAGAGCGCACCTTCGAGTGCTCCACCTACGAGCGGACCGAAAAGATGTCCGTCCTCGTCGATCCCTTGAAGTCGGACGCGGTGGGCTGGCTCGCCAGCGAATTGCGGCCGCAGCACATCGCTGGACGTCTACGCTTTCGATTTCCTGGTGGAATGAGGGCGCGGGCCGCAGCTCCATAGATTGCCGGCCTACCGCGCGCCTTCACGGCGATCGGTTCGCCGGCTCAAGGGGCCAGACAAATAATTGGTTCGATAATTGATGTTCAGCGCATCGCGGCTGCTTTCTCAGCGTTAAACCTTCGTTCGCTTCAAAGTGGCATCTAGTGGCGAACATTCTATCGGGAGAGAAAGCCATTGAGCGACCGAGCCGATCTTGAAAAGAAAGCCATCGAGGCACAACGGCATTATCGCAAGGCCCTCGCCAGGGTTGAGAGCCAGGAACAAGCGAAAGCTTCAGCACAGCGAGCGCTGACGAGGTTGCTCCCCGATCTTGAACGCGCAATCCTCGAAGGCTGCGCACCATCGGTCAAAGACAATCTGTTTCAAACTGGCTTGGGGGCGGTCTCGCGATCGAACGAAGCGTGGGACGCCTTGAGCAAGGCCACCACGACATTGGAAGTAGCCCGCCAGACCCTGGTGTCCGCCAGACCCTGGTCGCCCTGGAGCAGCAACTGGGATATATTCCAAGCGTATCGAAGGCTGCGGCAATTTCCAGGACCATCCGGCATAGCCCAAATAGTGGTTGACCGATTTCAGACCCAGACCCGCGGGTTGTCTACTTGCTGCGTTCGTCGCCTCGCGTGTTACCGCGCTGGTTGGCATCGACGCCCTGCTGCGCGCCGCGACGCCGACTATCGGCAAGCTCCGAAAGCTCCTTCTTCAACACGTGCCGGCGGGTTTCGACCGTGGGCATGTCCTTGATGAACTGATGGATCTGTCGCGCGAGCGCGTCGTCACGCGCCGTCCCAGAACGCTGCAGCTCAGCCGCGTAGTCGAGATATCGCTGCCGGATCACGTCCTGACGTGACCGGATTCGGGCGTCCCAAGGTCGTTCGGTCGTCTTGCCGCCCCTCACCTCGCGGAGAACCTCCTCCCGCGCTAGCCGATCGACCTCGGGCGCAATCTTTCGCTTGCGCAAGGCGAGCACCGCCCCGCGGTCGGCTTTTCGAATTCGTCCCCGGGTTCGTCGCGGTGTTGCTCCCGCCGCGATTCCGCGAAGCCGGAGTTCGCCTGCAAATCGTTCGCGCCAGGCCTGAAGATCCGCCTTGCGCGGGTTGAGGCGCTTGCCGTCCTGGCCCAGGGACCGAACGGTCAAGTGCGCATGGGGATGCTCGTCGTCGAGGTGCTGGACGAAGACGTAGTCATGATTGTACCCGAACGTCTCGATGGCAAATGCCCGGGCTGAATCCTTGACTGCGATGGCATCGGTGCCAGCCGGCATCGACAGAATGATGTTGATCGAAAGCGATCCGTCGCGGCGGCGCTTGACGTCGAGACCGGCATCATCCTCCCAGCGTTGCTGCAGATCTTTCAATCCGGAACGACCCGTCTGCGCCACGCCCTGCTCTGTTTCGGCGTCAAGTTCGCCGTTCCGGGTAATGTAGGCGAGGTGCGATTTGAGATGCGCCACGCCCTTGGTGCGGCCGATGATCTTGACCATCACCTCCGGCACTCGGCTCACGATGCGTTCGAGCTTTGCACGCATCGCCGGCGTGAGACGCCGGGGAACGGCCGGATCGGGTGTGTCCCATTCCGCGCGCCGGGGACGCCGATTGGGTGTTTCCCAGACATATGAGATTGGCGACAATTCGACGAGCGGGTCAGCCTGCCGCGGCGAGCGATGCCGACTCATCGCCGTCCATCCCAGTAATCGGCGTTGCCATCGAGGGCATTGCGCAATTGCGGAAGCGCCGTTTCGATCACGAATTTGGCCTCTCGAATTGCGGACAGATCGGGCTCAACCGCCCTGCCCTGCAGCACACTGGTGTTTGCGGCGCGGGCAATCTGGTTGATGTTGCCGCCGGTCCGGTTGAGCTCGCGAACGATAGCGCGAAGCGCGGCATGCTCGTCCAGGGAATGCTGCACTAGCGAGCCCAATCGCGAGCGCACCAGCGCGACGATCCAGCCAGTTCGGGTCATGCCACGCTGATGTGAAACTTCCGCGAGCTGCCGCATCTCGCTCTCGCGAAATCGCACCGTCACCTTCTCCGGCCGTCCGACCGGCAACGCCGAGATGCGCGGCGCTAGTGCATCTAGTGCTTCAGCAATGAGACGCCGCAGCAGCGCGGATTTGCCGCCCTGGGTCTCCGCGAGAGTTGAGAAATCTGCCGCGACATCGTCGGGGACGCGAAGCGAGATGAGAGCCATGCACTCCAATCCCAATCGCGATGTAATACATCGCTGACGCGAAGCCTATCCTACACTAGAAAACGCTGAGACCACTCCCTCCGTGTTGGTTTGAACCAACATTCTTCGAGTTTGGAGCCGTCCATTCCCAGCCGGCAAAATGCCGAATGCTCAATGGCTGTCAGTGAGAACTGTCCGGTCTCATTCGCTTGCAGGGTGAGAGCTGCCGCCAGAGAAGCACCAGTACAACGGTACACGAGCTGACCAGCCGGCTCCGAGGTCGTGGACCGCGACTTTTCAGCAGCCTGCGGCCTCACTACGGCGCTATGGGAAGCGCGTTCGGCCTTCGGCTGCTGCGCTGACGCGCCACCCTTCGGGCGGAAACGTCGCTCCACCGGTACCCGCCGCGAGACTTCGTTACTGCAACAGGAATAGAAGAATCTCATGGCGAAAGGATCTCCTCGATCGTGAGCGCTGAAGCCGACACTTCTTCCGCCTCGTGGGAACCATCGAACACCACGACGCCATGACGGCTGCCTTGCGACGCGCTGCGATCAATCAGAAGGCGACCGGATCGATGCTGGTGCCGTACCAAGATCGTCAGGCACGCAGACCGTGATGGTGAAGCGATACGAGGTTTCGCTGGCAGATCATTGGCTGGTGCATCTGCGCCCTCGCTTGCCGCACGCCACAGCGACGCTCTCGCCGCGAGGTCGCTCCTTTCCGATGGCATTGATCCGGCTTGGGGTTCACTCTGAGCATCGTTACGTTCCGAATCGGCACGAACTTGCCGGACCAGCTCACGCGCCTGCGCATCGGTAAAGCCTTCGCGCACGGCGCAGAGCGTTTCGATCGCTGCCGGATGGGTGCGCCAAGCCTGGTAGAGTTCATAGAGCGCGCGGATTGACGAGCTCTCAAGCCTCACCCGAAGAAATTCTGGCATGCTTTGAACCGAAGCGAACCGCGACACCCAGTCTCTTGGCTTGCCGAGTTTGCGCGAAATTTCAGCCTGCGTGTCGCCGGCGTCCAGACGGCCCGCAACGAACGCGGCGATCTCGGGTGCGCGCAAATCGTCGCGCTGGATGTTCTCGATCATCTGCGCGTATCGATCCGGCTCGCCGCCCTCCTGCAAAAATGCTGAGACTTCCCGTAACCCGGCACGCTGCGCAGCGCGATACCGGCGCGCACCCATGACGATAACGTATCGGCCATCCTGGTTGGACCGGCGAACCAAGATGGGTTGCAGCACGCCATGTTCGCGGATCGTCGCCGAAAGTTCATCGAGTTCCTGCTCGCTGAAGACACGGCGCGGCTGATCTGGGTCTTCGTCAATGCGGTCGATCGCGATGCGAGGCGGGGACCCGGCGCCGCCGCTTCCCTTTTCAGCGACGTCGGCGAGATCTTTGAAACTAAGATCAAGCGTCATCAGTCATCTCCTCCTCGAGCCGTTTTTGGATCTTGGCGAGAAGCGCGGATTTCCCGGCCGGCCTCCTGAGCCGAGCGGCGCTTGAGACTCCACGCCGGGACTCGTTCCGCTACAGCTTCCGCATAGCCGTCGCGTGCCACAATCTGGCCCGGGAAGACATACTTGCCGGCTTCGCGCAACAACTGCTCCAGATGGGTTCGTTGGCACGGCCATTTGGTGTTAAAGTTTGATGGCAACAAGCCGACGAAGGTCATGCCCGCGCGGCCGTAACGCTGTTGCACTCCGATCACGGTCTGCAGCAGGCCTTTGGCGCCCTTCACCGAATAGTCCTCAAGGTAAATGGGTGCCAACACGTGCGAGGCCGCAACCAGACATGCCACGCTGCGAAGTCCAAGCGACGGCGGTGTGTCGATGACGCAAATGTCGAACAGTTCGCCAGCAGCGGCAAGATTCTGCTGAAGGGTCATCATTGCAGCGGCACTGCCGCGATCAACGTCGGTCAACGAGCTGTCTGCTGGCGCCAACGTGATGCCCCTGTCCCCGCTGGCGACGATCCGCGCCGCCGGCTGGAATAAACCCGCCGCCGATGTCTCTCCTACGTGACGTTTGAGCGTGTCGGTCGCATTGCCTTGCGCGTCGGCATCGATCATCAAAACCCGCCGGCCCGACTCCGCCATGAACCAGGCGAGATGAACAGCAAGGGTCGTCTTGCCCACGCCCCCCTTCTGATTGTTGATGACAACAATATTCATTCAGCGGCCTGCGGAGAAAACGGATTCGCTTGCGCCATCAATATTCCTTCGCCCACGACTGAGATTGCAGCGTTTGCCGACGGGGCCCCGCAACAACTTCCTTGGGCCTGTCGTACTGGAGTGTTGGTTTGAACCAACAGTCCAGAGCAACGTTACGCGACGCGGACAATGTCGAAGATCGAACGCAAAATCCCCTGTCGGAAGAGTCAGGGTCGCTGACTCCAAATAGGATGGAGCGGATCGCGTCGGGCCTCAACATAAGCGTGCTTGAGCTTCTCGGTTTCGAGGTCGCAGAGGCCGACGGGCTCTCAAGAAGGGCGTCATGACCATGACGAGCCTGTCTCGGCGATCACCAAAACAAACGCGCGGAGCCCAGTCAGGCGCGCCAGCCGAGATAAGGATGGGCACTCAAACAACCGGAAAATTCTGGTTGATGTATAGCCGGTTCACCCGGCTTGGCCGACTTCGGTGAAATCTCTCGCGTTTGATCGTCGTCGTCCAACATTCCGCGAGCAGAGTGGAATTCACACGCTATACGCTCCGACGGCGCGCCATTGCCGGGCCTTTCGAGGCTCACGCAAAGGGGACGATTGAGCATATGTATCTGGGTGCCGGCAGCATTCTGGCCACCTCTGGAGCCGACTCAGTGACACTTGGACCCGGCTATTACTGCAGCTGCATGGCCGATGCGCTGCATCCGAGCGAGAGCGTGCGAAGGCGGCCTACGATCGGGCCCGCGCTCAGTGCGGCACGGTTGCGATGATCGATTCAGTCAAAATCGACGCCTTTGCACGATTGATGACCGATAAGCTCGATAACGGCGATATCAACGCACGCAATGGCTACATCCGCTCGATCGTCGATGCCATCGAAGTCGATGACAACGCCATCCGGATTATCGGCAGCAAGGACGTCCTGCAGGCAGTCATTGCCGGCCAACAGACCGCGAACGGGAATGTTCGTGGTTTTGTACGCAAATGGCGCACCATTCAGAACAAAAATATGAACTCATATATTATTGAAATTGCTATATAATTTTCGATGAACAACATAATCCCTCATCGCCAAGAGCGGCGCGCACCCCTGGGTCCCGTCCCGGCCTTCGCGCGGCGCTGTGCCTCGGCCTTAGCCGTGCTCCCTAGATCATCGATTCCATGAAGCTTGTTCTATTGTTGGGGGATTCATCTGACGAGGGAAGCCTTGTGGCCTGACCGGGTTTGATTCGTGGAATGAGGCAAAGGTCATGGCGACATCGCGACGTCCGATCAAGTTGACGATCAACAAGGCGGATTTGGCGCAGATCGAGTTGATTGCGCGGTCGCGGACGGAGCCTGCTGGCCGGGTCGAGCGGTCGCGGATTCTGCTGGCTTACCGGCAAGACCCTTCGTTCTATGCGGTTGGCCAGACCATGGGATTGCATGCTCAAACTGTCCAA
>Ga0307516_10010013_pt1 | contig 10493 bp, 10 predicted proteins | sample 19_EM_MG_FD_203310 | JGI IMG/M metagenome (GOLD analysis project Ga0307516, IMG submission 203310) | Populus trichocarpa ectomycorrhiza microbial communities from riparian zone in the Pacific Northwest, United States - 19_EM | ecosystem: Host-associated > Plants > Roots > Unclassified | place...
GACGCTGAGTTACTGACACTGGATTCGACAGTGAAAATCCTCCCGATGACCGCGGTTCCTTCAATCTGGAACCGCGGTCCTTCGGAGGTCTCGACCGGCGAGCAAACCAGCGGCCCGTCAAACAACGACAGCATCGCCGACCGGGCCTCGTCGGGATTCTTGTCGAGCATGCCGCTGAGGTCGTTCAGTCGGCGGCGCGCGTCGCTCTCCAGGCGCCGGGCTTGGAGGCTGATGGCCTCCGGAGCGGCCTGGGCAACGCGCAGGCGGGCTTCTAGCGCTGTGAGGCGCTGCTGGCGGCTGCCGATGGCATCGACGACGGCTTGCGGGCTGTCGGTGCTGGTCGCCAGCGCTTGAACGAGCCGGTCGATCTCGCCGCGGAGGCGGTCGGCGTCCTGACGAAGTTGCGTAAGCTCGACGTCGGAGACCTGGGTACGCGCTCCCAAGAGCTGCCGCACGTAGCGGAGCGCTTCGGTGATGACCTTCGGTGAGAGCACGTTCTCGCGGATCCAGCTCACGATCGCGCTGTTAAGCGACTCCACCGGCCGGCGCAGGCTCGAATCGCAGACCGTGGCGCCGCGATCACGGTGGTAGGCGCAGGTGTACGCCTTCACGGTGGCGCTGCCGACCTTGCCGTTGATCGCCGTCATCGGGCCACCGCATTCGGCGCAGCGAGCGATGCCTGAGAGCAAGTAACGAGGCGGACGACCACCTGCGGGCGCTCCCGGCGTGAGGTTGGTCTTGATGCGACGCTGAACGCCGAACCACAGATCGTCCGTGACGATGCGCAGCTCGGGCACGTCCACACGGATCCAGTCGCTCGCGTCGCGTTGGATTCGAACCTTCGTGCCCTTTCGGTACGTTTTCTCGCGCTGATTCCAGACGATAACGCCGCGGTAGCGCTCTCGACGCAGCATTGCGTGCAGCGCGGAGGTCGACCAAGAACCGGTGCCGCGCCGCCCGGCGCGGGGCGGAAGCACGCCGCGCTGATTCAGGTCCTTGGCGATGGCCCGGAGCCCCAGCCCCGCGCCGTACTGCTCGAAAATGCTGCGAACAATGTCGGCTTGGGCTTCGTTGATCGCGTACTCGACGTGAGTGCGGTACTCGCCGTTGTGACGCTCCACGTTGTCGTACCCAAAGACGCGACCACCAACGTTGAGACCGCGGCGTGCCTTCGTCAGCAAGTGCTCGTGCGTACGACTGCTGATCTTCTCCCGCTCGAGCTCGGCCGCGAACGTCTTGGCGGCGACCATGAACTTCGCGGTCGCGTCATCCAGCCGCACCCGCTCGCCGCTGATGTAATAGTAAAGCTGCACGCCCGCATCGAGCATGTCTTGAATGAGCAGGCACGTGCGGATCATGTCGCCGCCCAGCCGCGACTCATCGCGCGTCACGATGACATCGAACGCCTTCTCTTCAGCGGCGTTCAGCAGCTTGAGCAGGGTAGGGCGCTTCTTGAATTCGGCGCGGCTGATCGGCGCCTCCGCGTAGATGTGTTCTTCGGACCAGGTCCAGCCCTGCGCCTCAATGAAACGCTTGGCCTCGGCCAATTGCACCTCGACAGAGGCGGCCTGATGCTCTTCCGTGCTTCGTCGGGCGTGGATGGCGGCGCGCATCGTTTTCGCAGTTTAGCGCTCTTTTCCATGGGTGCGAAGCAGGTCGGCGACGATTAGCTCAGCCAGGCGATGCACGAACGGCAACAGCCGCGGGTCGATGCCGGAGGTTGACGATTCACCATCGGGACCCCGCGGCGGCTCCACGCGCTGGCGGCGGCAAATGCCGGGCAACGACGCGCCCGCGGGTGCCGCCTGCGTTTTCCTGGCGTGGATAGATCTCGGGCGCATCTCGAATCAGCCGTGTTGAGTCGCAAGACAAAGCTCCGCCTCACCCAAGCCAGAGATCGGCGACACCTCGTCCGAGACGTGCCTCCCTTGCTTGGTGCGTGCCCTGTCGAACCCACCCTGCACCAAGTCCGCGTCCATTCTCAAAATTAAATTTGAGAGCGGTCCGACCGTCAGCTCAAAGCGTCGACAGTAGTTACGAGCGTGGGCCGCAACTGCGTGTCATGGTGCCAAGACACGGTCAGGGCAGGGCCAAGATGCGGATGGTTCGAAGAACGACGGGCGCGGGCGCCGATTCGCGCGGAAGAAGTGGTGATTTTGCCGCGCAGAAACCGGCGACACTGCCAGCGGATGGCAAGCTGCTCCGCCGCACGGAGGCCGCGCGCCTGCTCGGCGTGAGCAAAAGCACCCTGCGCAGGATGGAAGGCACGGCGCTCACACCCGTCGTCGGGCCCAAAAACGTCCACCTGTTTCAAGAAGAAGAGGTCCGCGCCGTCGTCGTCACGCGCCGCGCTCACCTCGATACGCAAGCGAGCAGCGGCGACATCGCCGCCGACGCATTCACGCTGTTCGACGCCGGCCTCCACGTCGTCGACGCCGTCAAACAGCTCCGCGTCTCGCCTGACGTGATCGAAGGACTTTACGAACGATGGGCACGGCTCCGCTCGATGTTGATTCTTTCCCCGGAGGCGCGTTCCGAGATCGCCACGGTGCTCATGGGTTGGGACGACAAATCGATCAAGACAGCCGCAGACGTCGTCACGTTTCTCAAACGATGGATGATTGACGAGAGTTGCCGTCCCTGTTCGGAGTGCCGGACGGAGATGGCGGCGTTCTGCCGCACGTGCGCGAGGCGCTGGGGGCTGGCGGCCGCGCGCGAGCAGGCAGCCGCAGGCAGGGCGCCGAAATTGTAGGTTCTCAAGCCGAAGTCGTACGCTTGAGCACTCCCTGTGGGCGCGCCGCTTGAATGGGCCTCTATCGGCGCCTCAACTCGCCGAGCCGCTGCAGCAGCCTATCGCCATCGACCAGCTCCAACCCTTCGGCGATCGCGTTGGTGATGTAGGGGTCCTGGTGGATCAGCGGCGCAAACTCCGCGGTGGTGGTCACCACGCCCTTAGTTGCGTCCGAAAACGCCCAGGTGCCCATCAAGGCGCGGACATCGTTGGCGCTCACAACCTTGCCCCTACCGTAAGCCTTCACTTGATCGAAGATCCGGACGGTGGGGCCGTCCTTGGATACGGCGACGATGTCACGGCCATGGTCGCCGCTGCGTGGGGTGAGCGTCACGACGTATCCTTCGGCATCGTACTTGCCCGCGATGAATTCCTCGAATTTGCGAGGATCGATCTTGAAAAGGGCGTCCGGGTCTTTCTCTAGCAACTCAGCGACTGCCCACCATGCTGGCGCGAGCAGCGTGATCAGCTCGCCGTCAATGTTCCGTCCGTGCCGTTCTACGACGGCGCTCAGCAGCAGGCTGAGATCCAGCGCCGATGGCACGATGACAATCGGTGTGGGCGGCGGCACACTAATCCGACCGCGATTGAATCGGTCCCCAGGACGACGGCTGAACACGGCACCAAGGTTATGCCGGTCTTCCCTCAGTGACTATGGGTTCGCCGACGCCTGCCTTGGCGCTTGGCTGTCGTGTCGTTGTCGTCCTACTGTCGTGGTGTGGCGGTTCGGAAAAAGCGACCTTCGGGGAGGCCAAAGGAGGCCAACCCCATGAATGAAGCCGTCGCTGTAAACATCCGCCTTTTGCGCCACGAGCACTCTTGGACTCAGGAACACCTAGCTGATGCCACGGGGCTAAATCCGCGTACGATTCAACGTGCCGAGCGTGGCGAGGGCGCGTCGGTTGACACGCTTATGGCCGTTGCAGCCGCATTCAACGTGACCGTAGCCGTGTTGCAGCAAGATATGCTCGGAAACCTGGCCTCGCAGTTCGGCGTCAAGAAGGATGAACTCACGCCGGAGCTTGTGCAGCGCAAGCTCGCGGAGCACCAGAAGGAGATCGAAGCCAAGTACATCCTTGTCCCGGTTGCGCGCATCGCTGCGCCTGCTGCTTTCAAGATGCTCGTGGGAGTGCACGCGCTCAACGTCGAGAGCATGCCAACAATTTCCGAGGAGGCGCAGGACTTGGTCGCCGAGCTGAAGGAGCTTCTCCAAGACTACGTGGACGTGGCTAACGACATCGGCCCCGTGAGTCAGCGTGAGACGGAGAAAGAAGCGTTCGCGCTCGTGCAGCGGCTCGAGGCGCTTGCCTGTGCCGCGTCTATCGGGGCGATGCCTCGTAGGCTGCAATCCGCGGATGGGAAGAAGACGACGCTCACATTCGCCTATCTTGTCGTCACCAAAGCCGATGAGGTTAAGGACTGCGTCGCCATCGAACGCGGCCAACCGATTCAGTTCGTGTAGGTGTTGCCTGGGGCGCCTGGCACGCGGGCGAGGACTTCGCCGCATACCGCTTTCGTCTAGGCGCCGCGCGCGAGCCGCTCGCTCAGGCTGAGGCGTTGGTGGCCGCAGCCGAAGGATTGAGGCTGCAGGGCTGCGGGAGGTGGCGCGCATGGGGCTCGTGCCAGCGCGGACAGCTTGGACGGCGAGCTTGGAGCTATTCGCGGCGCCGGTCGCATGAGGAATGCCTACGGACGCACGCGTCCAAGAACGACTACTATCGTTGCAGAATGCTCTTCGGGCGAGGTGTGGATGGGTTGTTGATTCGTGCGATCCCAGGCGCGGTCGCAAGCTGCCCCGGCTGCGGCGCATCGTTACGCGCGAAATGTGGTGCAGCGAAGAAGCAGATCTGGCACTGGGCCCATCTCGCCGCAGACTGTGACCCCTGGCACGAGGGTGAAGGGGAGTGGCATCTAGCCTGGAAGAATCGCGCGCCCGAGGGATGCACTGAGGTTGTGATTGATCCACACCGCGCCGACATCCGGACCCGGGAGGGAATTGTTATCGAGCTTCAGGCGTCGCCCATCGATGCCATCGAGATCGGAGAGCGAGAAACTTTCTACGATCGAATGATCTGGCTACTGGATGGGCGAGAGTGGCGCACTAACCAGCGCTTTGGCTATGCGCACGGCCAAGTGCAGCTGTGTGAATGCGCCATTGATCTCAGAGGGAGAATCTACCAGCGGCAGCACGACTGCAGGCTTTGCCAGTCAGGAATCCGTCTGGAGCGCGACCGTGGGGACCGCTACGTATGGGATCATCGAAGGAAGTCTTTCGACACGGCGAGCCGTCCCGTCTACGTCGACACGGGAGAGAGCATCGTGATGCTGCACGGCGCGCCGAGGCGCTTTGGCGGCGCGACAATCATTTCCTACGCGGATTTCTGCCGCCAATTTGGGCTCACGTGGGGTCCAAGTGACAGCGTTGGCATGCCCGCCGCCCGAACGGACGACTGGCTGCCTGATTGGCTGTTCGTTACGACTCCCCCCGTCAAGCGTGAGCGCCCACAACGATTGCCAACGCCCGTGTCTGAAGTGCCCGACGGTGTTCAGGCCCAAATTTCGATCAACGGTACGCCGTTCGAACCGGGCGAGGTAGCAACCGACGTCGAGTCAGTGGCTTCCATCGCGGCTGCGCTTTACGCGGACTTCCATAGGCCAACCTGCGTCGGCCATGTTCCGCGAGCGCTCGTTAGCGTACCGATGCACGACGGCGGGTTCGGCTGGTCCGTCGAGCACGTTTGCTGTCGCGAGTTTTCGCAACGGATAGTCAGCAGCCTAAGAGCGGGCAGGAAGAGGTTGGGTATCGTCAAGCGCAGGCAGACAATGGAAGCGCGGCGCCGGGGAGCTTAGGCCGCCGCCGCGGGCTGATGCCTAGGCCGCCGCTTGGCGCACAGCAAGCATGGCTAGGCGCAAATTGCCCTCGCCTAGGAATTGCTGGCAGATCTCGAAGTGGCTCTCTGCCCGTGTTGTCGCCGCCTCCAGGCTGACGGTGCGCCGGTCGAGCGAGTCGAGTACCCTTCGCCCGTGACCGGACTGTCCATAGTGCCGACCTACGTTCGCGATCCCACGAATTTTTCCAGAACGGTCGTGCTCGGCGCCACGCACGAGTCACTAGTCCTCGAGTTCAAAAGTGAGCTGCCGGGCGGCTGGAAGGCGCCCAAGGACAATGTGAAGCGCGCCGCTCAGAAGGAACTCTGCCGGGACATTGCACAGTTTGCCAACACCCACGGCGGGTGTCTGCTCTACGGCGTCGAGGAGAGGGCAGACGGAGGCTCGGTTGTGGCGAGCGCGCTCAAGCCTATCCGAGATTTCGACGGCCATCGCGAGTGGCTCCAGCAGGCTGTCCGAAACTTTCTGGTCCCTGCAACGCTGACGGTTCAAATCGAGCGCATCGACGCTGCAGACGGCTGCGTGATGGCGGTCAACATCCCCCCGAGCTTGCATCTTGTCAGCCTCTGGGATCAGCAGCTTGGAACAATCGAGTGCGTATACCGAACGAATCACGGCAAGGCGCACATGAACCCCAACGAGGCGGAGCGACATCTCATGAATGGGTCCAGAGCAGCTGCAATTGCGTTTGCTGAGGCGGTAGAGGAGTGTGGCGGGACGGACGGAGGCTTGAGCGTCAACATCGTGTCAGGAGTCGCCGTGCGTGAGGACAGCAACGGCCCGACGGAACTCCGCCTTCTAGGGCATAGCGCCAGGCTGGCAGGCTTACACCCAAAGCAGATACACTTGGGCATTGTGGTCGCTGGCGAGAAGTGCCCGCTGCTGACTGTGCCAATGGGGCTGGTGCGCGAAGCATGGCCGATCAAACGTGGCGAGCTTGGCTTGATGCTCGATGTAAAGATCGTTTGGGACCGGGTGGCCAAAGCCGTGAGTCTGTCAAGCGAACGGTAAGACTTCGAGGAAGGCTCAACGATTGACTGAAGCGAAGAAGCAAACCGAGTTGCAGATCATCGACGCGGCCGGCGAACGATTGCTACGGGAGCAACTGCCGCCGCATTGGATCTTGCGCCAATACCGGCCGGATTTCGGGCTCGACTTTGCCCTGGAGATTTTTGCCGAAGGAAAGGGCGAAAAGATCACAACCTACGAAACCCTCGGCGAGCACGTCTTCATCCAACTGAAGAGCGCGCGGGCCGTAGACGTCAGACCTCTGGAAATCCATGCCCGCGGCAACGTCGAGAAGGCGCGCGAGAGCATCAACAAGAACGACATCGTCGGTACCCTGCGCACTGTCCGGTACTCGCTCGAAACGTCTGAGCTAACAACAGTTGAGCGTATGGGAATCGGCGTCCCCGTGCTGCTCGTCGTGGCAGATCTGGAGAATCGCAGTTGCTATTTTGTGTGCCTGAACGACTACATTGACAAAATCTTAGTACCTCGACACGACGACTACTTGAACAAGGGACATCGAACGATTCACGTTCCCGTTGCCAACAGGATTGGCGACCCGGTGGTGGGACATACGGCGCTCCGTTGGTATGCCAAGCGGGCCAAGCTCATGGCTGCCTTCCAACGCTTCGTCTTTCAGGCATCAGAACTCGCATACGCTTGGGAAACGGAGGAATTTCTGCCCATGGCGCGGTATTTCGCCGCCAAGATTGTTCGATACGACTTCTGGAGCGATGTCGAGATGTGCAGAATCATCGGGCACTATGGGCGCGCCGTGGAGCGCTTTCTCGCGACTGGCGATCCCGGACTAATGAGCATCGACAACGAAGGAGTCGGAGAGGCAGCACGGGGCGATGCCGAAGCGCAGCGGAGCATTCTCGCGGACCTTAAGTTGATGGAAATAATGCAACTCTGGCGTGGCCTAGCCGTGCTTCCAAAGAACTACGAGGACGTCTGGCGCGAGTGGCATCTACCCACGAGCCTTGGGTACGTTTCGTCGTATCCAGCTGGCACGACCTAGATCCAAGCTTCAAGGAAGGCCTCAACCACGTCCCCAAACCAGACTGCGCAGGCCGACCCTGGATCCGAATCCGCGCGGCGGCCTAGGCTGGCCCGCTGTCATCGCGCGCGCCCTCGGCCGGATCAGGACGGTCGCCATGCAGGTACCCGCGTCGCCGCAACGTAAGCGTCCGGCCGTGGACGCCCTTGCACAGCTAGGCTGATTCTGCGGGGTTCCAGCGATCTGGAAGCAGCTCGTCGATGCGATCGGCCGGGTGAGTGCTGATACGGAGCAAGACGTCGCGGAGGTATTCGATCGGGTTGACGTCGTTGGCTTCGCAGGTGGCGACGAGTGAATAGAGGCCCGCGATGTTGTCCCCAGCATCTTCGTTGCCGACAAAGAGGAAGTTCTTGCGGCCGAGTGCCACGACTCGCAGGGCAGCTTCGGACCGGTTGTTGTCGGGCGGTACGCTCGGATCGTCGAGGAAGACGGTGAGCTCGGCCCATTGACGGAGTGCGTAGCGGATGGCGATGCCGAGCTTGCTTTTCGGCGGGTGCACTCCTTGGCGCGACTCAAGCCACGCCTTGAGCTTCTCCATCAACGGAACGCTCTCGGATTGTCGCAGTGCGCGATGCTCGGCTGTCCCCAGGATGCCGCGCTCTCTAGCCGCGTGCTCGATCAAGTACACGTCGCGGATCAGGTCGAGTGCTTGTTGGGCTTCGGGCTCGCCTTCCATCGCCGCAAACAACTTGCGTCGAGCGTGCGCGAGACAACCAGCGCGACGCCGCCCGTCGACCTGCGTGACCTTGTTGTAGCCGGTGTAGCCATCAACGACGAGCGTGCCTTTCGTGCCGCCGAGCACTTGTTGTGGCGTCTCACCGCTACGATCGACGCTGAAGCGATAGGCGATCAGCGTGTCGGCGATGAAGGTCCAAACGTACGCGCGTTTGGTCGAGCCAAGCATCTTGATGCTGGTCTCGTCGCCAAAGACGAGCTCGCTCTGGCGCACGCGCTCGAGCAAGCGCGCTGGCAATGGCGAAAGCAGCTCAGCGTGTCGATGAAAGAGATCGGTCATCGTGCTGCGCGAGATAGGGACACCGAGCCGCCGATACTGCTTCTCGAGCCGGTAGATTGGAATTGAGTCGCCGCACTTGCTCACGATCAGGTGAGCGATGAAGCTGGGACCATACTGGGTCTTGTCGGTCGCGCGCTCGGGTGCCGGCGCGTTGACGATGTACTGGCCGCAGCGGCATGAGAGCGTCTCACGCCGAAAGATGCGGCGACGGAAGTAGCCCGGGATGTACTCGAACACTGTCGATGGCTTGCCGTCGCCGACGTTGCGCAGCTCGGCGTTTTGGCAGTGAGGGCAGGTCCGCTCGCTCGCCGGAACTTTCAGCTCGACGGTCTCGGTGACGAGCTTGGTCTTCGCCAGGGCGCGCTCGTCGCGCTTGCGCTTGGCCTCGGCTAGGCGCTCGTCCGAATCGCGGCTGCGTCGGCGCTCACGCTCGAGCGGCGGCAGCTTCTCGCTCTTGTGCCTGGCAAGTTGTGCGAGCTGCTTCTCGACCTCGGCTAGCCTCTTTTCGAGGCTCTTCGCATAGCCTTGCCAGCCACACTCATGCTCGGGATCGTCGGGCGGAGCCAATAAATAGCTTTGATCACATCTCGGCCGAGATGTCGATCCCCAGCCCGCTCACGCCGTTTCTTTTTGCTCTGGCTTCCAGTGCTCGGCGCGACGCACGTAGCGCACGTCGATGCCGTCGAGCAGCATCATGAGCTCGGTCGCGTCCATTTCGACCGAGCGTCCATCGGTCGTGACACGTGGCATGCGGAAGCGGCCGCGCTCGAGCCGCTTGTAGTAGAGCACCAAGCCGCCGCGGTCCCAGAACAGGATTTTGCAGCGGTCACGGCGACGGCCGAGGAACACGAACAAGTGACCGGCGAATAGATTCTCGCCCCATTGCCCGCGAACGATCGCTCCCAGCCCGTCATGCCCACGCCGCAGATCCACCGGCTCGACTGCCAAGTAGATCCGCACGCTTGGTGGCAACGTCAGCACCAGCTCAACGCAGCTTGGCGATCACGGCCGCCACGTACGCCGGGTCGCAACCCTCGGCGAAACGCAGCCGTAGGCTGCCATCCATCTCGATACAGAACAAGCGCGAGTCCCCGTCGACCCGCACTGGCAACATCGATACCGACTTGTTGGTGGGCTCTGTTGTCTTCTCTCTTTTGTAGAAGTGATATCTGAGAGCGGCCTCTGTAACGTTGTGCTTCGCGGCAACGGCCGCGAGAGAGTCAGTACTCGCCTGCGCTTCGGCGACCAACCCTGTCCAGAATCCGGCTTCCTTTTTCGAGCGTGCCATCGCCAACAAGCGTGTCGGTCTCGCTCAGTCGGCTCAAGCCGTCCATGGCCGGACGCTTACGCCGCAACCGCGTCCGCGTGTCTAGGGCAGAGGCTTCCCCCGCTCCAGCCGTCCATCGCCGAACACTTCCCCCGCATCAGTCACGGTTCCAATTGCACGATTCGAGCCACCGATGAGGGCCCGGAATCCTCGAACAAGCTGCAGGCGTTCTTTCCGCTACCCAGCCTGCGAAGCAGCACCCGGAGCTGATCGCCCGGCATAGCGCTTTGTAAGGGTATCGATTCCTGTCGAGCCGAGTCCAAGCAAATGAAGCGTCGTGCAAGGAACGCCAGCGGCCACAAACTTGCGCCTCAGGAACTCAGCCTGGGCGAGGTCATGTGTCGACAAGAATACCTGGTATTTCCTCGCAACGATCAGGTTGCAAAGCATGTCAGCAAAGGCC
>Ga0307516_10010014_pt1 | contig 10492 bp, 14 predicted proteins | sample 19_EM_MG_FD_203310 | JGI IMG/M metagenome (GOLD analysis project Ga0307516, IMG submission 203310) | Populus trichocarpa ectomycorrhiza microbial communities from riparian zone in the Pacific Northwest, United States - 19_EM | ecosystem: Host-associated > Plants > Roots > Unclassified | place...
GTTTGTGCCACGCGTGGACGTTACGACGAGCCATGAGCTTTCGGATCTGTTGTAGCGTTTACAAACCCCTAACGTTTGGTGTTCGACTTTTGCTCACATATGTAGGAGTTATTGTCTATGGGGTTGGTGACGATATAAGACGTTCGAGAGGTGGGACTTGGGGTACGGTCAAAATCCTCTGAGTGCATAGTACACGTACGCCAATGGAAAGTTTCTTGACTCAAGGCGGCGGAACGCAACTTGTAATCGAGCTGGCTCAGATTCCCCTCGCTTTGTATCAGGGGCTGGTCGAGTCGGATGCTCCCTTACGCCTCTATTCCCAAGGCTCTCTACAACCGTCATGATTCCAGATGTCGTCCTCGAACTCTCCGTCGAACAACTCATCAGCGCATTGAACAAGAAACTGTCTATGGGATGCACAAGCGCACTTCAAGCAACATCGAGGCCTCCTGTATCTCGTGCTCTCGTGGCCACATTGGCAGCCGAAGTAAGGTTCAGTGAACCAAAGGGAAACCGTCGAGTGCTAATAACCCCACCTGTAGGTTAACGCTCTAGAGGAACGAGCCAAAGAGATTCTGCACAGGGTGGTTTGCTTGAGGAACCCCCTACGATCAATAAACCGTCTCCCTCCTGAAATACTCGCGCTGTGTGCCGCCTTCGTCCCTCGCACCGATCCGTGGTCAATCCTCTCCTTGATCTACGTCTGCCGATACTGGCGCGAAGTCATCACTGCTGATCCTGGGAGTTGGACGTTGATAGACAGTGGATGGAAGCGATCGGCCCCCTTGTGTCCGGAGCGTACAGGGACAGCCCCCCTTACCGCCAACATCTTGGCGTCGGATATCAAGAGTGACAAGTGCTTCCTTCAGACGTTACTTCCTCACCTCCACAGGATCTCCAATATTTCCCTGACTGGGTACGTTGAACCCTACGGGGACATACAAAAGATTTTTGCCGGCCTCTTCGTCTCCCCGATGCCAAATATTACCTCCTTGTCGCTCGACTTCCCCAGAATTCCCCCCCACTTTATCCCATCCGACATCAAATCTCTTGTGGAGTTGAAGCTCGCCCACTACTGTGATCCTTTCCAAAATCTTATTGAACTCCTAGAGTCAAACCCCAACCTCGAGGTCGTTGAATTGGACATCGGGTCCTGGTCCGCCGAAGCCTCTGGGTCGACTACTCAAGAAAGGGCGGTCTCCCTTCCTCGACTCCAACACCTGGAGATCACTTGTGGCCATCCAAGCGAGGCAAGGACATTGTTTTCGTCCTTGTCTCTTCCCCGTGGCGTAAAGATAGGGGTCCAGGGGTCTAACCTGAACCCGTGTGTTGACTTAGCCCCGTTCCTACCTCATCCCCCCACGCCTATCCGGGATGTGCTTGCTCCAATAACCACCATCAAGTACTTGCGTTACGTTGGGGGAGGGGTGCACCTGTTCGGTAACGGTGGATCATTTTCTTTCCACAGCGGCGAATCCCCGGGGAAAATGTACGAGGGAATGAATCTATTTGCCATCGGGGCCGTCCGCGAGCTCCACATTGGGCGCAAAGACCTGAACTGGCCACTGAAACGACTATCGGCATTGGAAGCTCTCGTCATCATCCGAAGCGATCTCGATCCAGGATTCTTATATCCGTTGATGAAGCCATCGCTCAAAACAATTGCGTTCTTCGATTGCGTGGTGACTCAAAAAACAATCGACGAGTTGAAAAAGGTAGCGGAGAAGCGAGGGCAATCAGAAACCGCTGTTCGGTTGTATCGAGTAGTGGTTGTCAACCATAGGGTAAACGGGCAGGACGTTCATCTGATCTTCCACGCGTGGACGTCGCGGTGGGCGAGGAGCTCCCGGACCTGTTGTAACACGTACAGGACTCCAACGTTGGATCTTCAAATTTGGGCACACGTAGGAGTTACATCAGCAACCTATGTTAATGCCATTGTAGGGCCCATCGTGGTCGCCGACGTCAGAGTCAAATATATTTGTGGCATCTCCAATACTACACTGAGCATCCGTATTGTCCTGGCCAGGACACCACTTCCAGACCTGTCCATCGTCGATATGAGCCTCGCCAGAAGGATGCCTGAAGTCCAAGAATCGGCCAGGGAGGATGGGGACGGGATCCTTGTAGTTGGTGATGCGCGTGAATTTGCCAGCGAGTTTGCTGTCGACGTAGTTGGCGAAGTCTTGGTTTCCGACCTGCGGAGAGGGAATGTCAGACCTTCAATCGTTGAAGGATCTTTACTACGGTACGCACTCGGGGAAGTCCGTAACCATAGTAAGTAACAGTGAGACCGGGGATGTGGAGCGGGAGGAAGATGGCGTCCAAGAGGGAGAGGGCAGCGCCGAGCGAGTGACCAACAGTTATCACGGACTTGGTTCCGTAAGTGTTGACCCCGGTCATAACAGCGGAGAGAACGGCATTGGCGACTCTGTCTGGTGCGTGAGCATCCTGGACTCTCGTCACGGTTTAGCGGTGACCCACCTCTCGTGTGCGTTACCGAACCCATTGTGGACCTTAACGGAGGAGGGAACACCCGGGAAAAGTGACGCGCTGAAATCATCGAAAAAGAAGTTGGCGTCTGTCAAGAGTGCGAGGCTAAAAGGGGGATGAGCCAAGCACAAAATGTGTTGCAATCATGCTCCTTACAATTCAGATGTGTCGGTTCCTTGGTGGGCGACGATGATTGTTTTGAGAGTTGGGTCATAACCGACATACCCTAATCAACCCAGCAATGAGCACGACTTTCGACAGAGAGTTGGATATAAGAAACGCCCACGAACAAAACTGAGTGTTTGAGCCATCTCCGCCAGAAGCGATGGGTCGGAATCCGGGGTTAGCATCGCAATTAGCTCCGCAAGTCCATGTCTTAGTAACAGACGGGTTACAGTATCCAGCCGAGGCGTAGTACGTATACGGCCTGAACGCATTAACCTGAGCGCTAGTCATGGGGGCGATACCAGCAAGTACCGCCGAGGAGCCACTCGAGTCGACATTGTCCACCGGAGTCGCAAGGACAGTCAGAGCAACCAGGAGAGGCAAGAGGAGCTTGGTGTCGACGAGGGCCATAGCTGAACCAAAGAGGGATCGCGGGGACGAAGTACAAAAATCCGAACATCGTCCCCCCTCGCTCTTATACCCAGAAACCAACGGAAGGGTAGAAAACAACCACACGGTGGTTTGAATCGAGAAGCTGGAGCGCCAGGTGGTTGGTTTTCACCTTCGTTGAACCCAACACGGGGAGAGCTGTCAAAACCCTCATTAGCAGTAGGAGATGCGACATCCAATACCGCAGGTTCGAGACGACATTCCAAGAAATCAGGGTTCCGCGTTCTTGGGTCACCAGAACGTCCAGACTGGCCCGACTTTAACGTCAATGTTGCGGCTTGGGTACGACACGCGTCGGGTCGACCGGACTGGTTCCGAGCGCGTCCAACACCTAACCCAGCATCGGGTCGTCCTTGGAGGCGCCGTCGAGCCGATCGGTCAAAATTGATCCCAGGCACCACTCAGATCTCAGAGTCCGGCCGCCGGAGAGCATTAGCGTGTACGTATCAGTGAGTCTGTTTCAGCCATCGTTTTGACCCTGAGGGTGGGAACCAAGTCATGCGGGCGTTCAAGGCATTCTGAGAGGACGCTAAGGGCCTCGAAAGCACAACGGCCAGCGGAGTTCTTCTTACCCACAAGTCACTACATGAATGTTTTCGGCGGTTTGACACGGCAATGTTGGTGTTATCTCCGGGCACTTGCGCATGCACATGAGGAGCATTGCAATTCCGAAAAGCGCCAGCCTGGGACGCTCAAGACCGTTGATATCCTATTACTTGTCTGTTCCGAGAAATAAATATGGGGCCTGCGACCCATAATGATAACTAAAGCGATGATGCAGTAACGCGATGCGAAGGTGGGGACCAAGATGTGTAGGTTTAGAGCCGACTGCTTGCGCACTCAAAAGTGACCGAGGGGGGCTGTGTTTCGATAGGAGTGTACGGGCGGGTTGATGGAACCAACGTGAATATACACTGAACTGTCAGTTCATCCAACCCCGCGGGAGCGTGGGTCACCCCAATGACGCCAAGGTCTTCTTGACTGGGTTGGACGGTGGTAGGGTCCTCACCCCGACAATCTCTTCCCTCCCAAATACACCGCATCCCATCACCTCGGATAACCTGTTCCAGTCGGCCTGAAGCTGCGTGCCGAACCTCCACGAAACCGTTGGAGAAGAGTAAAACGTATGGGTGGTGGTAGGAAGCGCGTTCGGCGACTCCTTCCCATTCGACGGTGAGGCGGTTACCGATCAAAGTTCCGTACTTGTCGATATAGACTCCAAACTCTGATGGGGAGTTGAGTCGCACACGCGGCGATTGAAGACTGCCAAGAGAATACTTACTATCGTAACAGAGCAGGAAGGCTTCCTCCTGCAACCTGAACAGCCCTAACGATTGGCTAGACGTACACCTTTTGACGAGATTCTTGTGCTCCGCGTTACGTTCAGCTGGCCGAGGCATGTCGAAGCAGTGCATACTGAAGGGCGTTGTCAGTAAAGCCCACTCAGAACAATCGGGAGGAAACGCACTTTGTAGGGTCGAATGTACAAAATCCATCGCGGTAGAGAATAACGAGACCACGGCGCAGGAAGATTACGTCCGTGCAATCCAAAGGTAAGCGAAATTCCTGGACGTCGCCGTAAATTTCCGGGGCCCGCACTCGGATGCGGAACATACCCGATGCAGACGGAACCACTCCGGTTTCGCGTCCGACTGTATAATTGCGGGTGTCTGGCCCATTGATCGCACGACTTCGAAAATTTGGAAAATTGTATCCGTCTGTATGGTGTGGGTGAACAATTTTGATAGAGGTGGGGTTCGGCATCATCTCACCTGCTTCCTCCTCGGGAAAATGACGTGAACCCTGCCATCAATCATTCCTACCCTGAAGAAGGACACATCGCCTCTTCGATTTAGTTTCTGAGGAGGAAGGTGGGCTTGGGGATCCGTTGACGTTGGAACACATGATTCTAGGTCATAGGCACATAGATCCTGCGGGATGGATCACGTCGGGACAAGTCGGCTGGGTGGGATGGAAGGGACATACGTTCTGGGCGAGTATCAGGACGAGTCCGAATTCTTCGAGTACCGCGCATTGTCGTATCATCTGGAGAGGGAGTATATGGTGGAAAGCTGTGCGATACCGCGTCAAACTCCAAGCCAATCGACCGTAGGCGGAGCACTCACACTGGGGACCACGCACATCACCGACCCACACACCCTCCACACAACCAATAGCTATTAAGCTTCGACCATCTCGTGTCGCTGATAGCATGGTCTTGTCAGAAATGGGAGGACTATGAAAGTATGAGGCGTACTGAAGGGCGTGGCACAGTTTATCGTCCTCGTGAGCTGTCGGCCCTCGGGAAGATACCCGCTCGAGACCCCAGTCTTGATGAAGAACGACTCCCGGTTCAGCATCTTCACCTCGAAGACTCGACTCGACTGCTGTCTGAGTTGGATCGCCTCTTCCAACTTTGACCTCCACATCAATCGGGTCTCTTCGGTATCCGCATAGAGCACGTATGAGCCACCGAAGCGCCCTTCGTGGGTGATTGTAATGGGGAACATTCCACGGTGATCACCGGTGGTACCTGACTCGGACAGATAGGAGGTTGTGACTTCACCCCTTCCGAGGAAGATTACCGATTTACGCTTTGCTCTGGTCGGGGTATCCCCGTACGCCTCTAGCTTCAAAAAGTCTAGCGGTATTGGCTATTACACATATCGGAGAGATCAACACTACGAATATGGAGAAAAAGTGACGAATGTACTTACCCGCTTGTAGACGTGAAACATTGTGCCTGGTCCCTTACCCACGGGCTTTGTTATCACAACTGTGAAGAGTGGCCGTTAGCGGCGAGACGAGGCTTGGTCGGAGTAGTGCACACTGACGGTAATTGTCAAACAGTAAGATGAAGAGCTCGATTTGCCCCCGCTCAAAAGGATGGTCCGGTTGGCGGAATAGCTTGCCAACACACAGTAGTCGTCTCTTCTTGTCCACCAGCTCCATATCCTGAGCCCTCGTTCAGCGTAGTTCCAATCAAGAGATTAAGGAGACGCACCAGAAATTTCCCGTCCTTGAACACCAACTTGGAGTGGTAGTACCAGATCCTCTCCTGCTCCTCAGAAGGCAGATCTAGCCCGAACACCAAGCCCTTCTCCAAACTGATGGAGATCCCACCCTCCATCCTGCCGGAGTACTTCTTCTCTGGGATCATCCTCATCGTGGCCTGAAAAAGCCGAGAGAGCGTCCTCGTCCCACGAGCGCTCATGGTGGATGGACAAGAAGAATGGGGTTGGGATCCGTACCGGCACACGCCATCATACTTATAACACTTTGGGGTTGGGCGGCATTGACGGAAAGGGGCTAGATGATCTTTCGGACGCGAGGATGTGCATCGCCATAGACTGGGATGGGCGGAATGTGGATGCCGGATAACCACCTTGACGTCCCTGCACGACTGAGTTGTTTGGTGTGTTGTCGGAAACGCTGGGGGAGGTTTGTGGGTTGTGTGTCAGTGGACGGAAAACCGAGGAAGGTCGCGCAAAGTCAAACCGTCGCTTCCGCGCGCCTTCGGATCAGGCGTACACGTGACCGGTCAGGCGGGCCGCTCATCCCGGCGCTTTCCTCTTCCGCTCATCTCGGGCAACACGCTGCACGCCCGCTGACACTGGAACTGGATCATCCTCTCGCGGTGAAGAGTGAGCCGTTGAATTCTTTGGGATAAGTGAAACTTGTAATCAAATCCAGAGGAAACAATCCGAACCGGATCGTATCGGTTGGAGCGCAATTCCGTTGGTAGGTTCGAAACCCTCATAGAAGGGGGAGAACCACCGGGGCAGAAGTGAGGAGTGCGCAATGCATATAAATGGACAATGCTCCCGTTCTCTTTCCTTGAGGCTGATGATTTTTAACGAGCCATCACTGGCACCATCCATTCTTTTCAAAATCGGGTTTCTGGGGACCTTTGTCTATGCGACTTCCGTTGGACCACCCCTCTCGCCTGTTCGCGGCAGTACGGATGCTGCTATGTGCGTGGCCCACGGCTCTCACCTCACGTCCGGTACGGAGTTCGTTGTACAAATCAGATATTTATTCCATATTATACTATGAGGTTGAGGGTAACGAGCGTGGGGTAGGGATGAAAAGAACCGGTTCGGTAAACAACTAAAGGCTATCCATAAGCTCTCTCGTCAAAGTCCGAGCTTTAGCACTTCAGAGTAACCCCATCGTAGGGTCCAGAGTGGTTATTAACGTTACCAACGAGGATGTTAGGAACATCACCAATGCTGCATTGTTTGTCGGTGTTATCTTGGGAGGGGCACTGCTTCCAACTGTGGTCATCGTCGATGTGGGCTTCCCCCGATGGGTGGCGGTATCCCAAGAACCTTCCCGGGATGATCGGAACTGGGTCTTTGAGGTTGGTGACGCGGACAAAGTAATCCAATCTGCCGTCGATGAGGTTTGCGAACTCTTGGTTTCCGACCTAAGGGGGAGTATGGCAGCATTGAGATAGGACGGTGGGGAGTGTCATAAAAACGCAACTCACGCGAGGCATTCCGTATCCGTAGAACCTAACGGTACTGTCGGGCACGTTGATCTTTAAATAGAGGGCGTCGATGAGGGAGATGGCGGCGCCTAAGGGTTGCGCTCAGTGACTTGACCCACCACGGCGTCACGGAAGACTTACCGAGTGAATGCCCCACTACAGTGATGGTCTTCGTTCCAAACTCTGCGACGGCAGTGTTGACCGCAGCGAGAACATCCCGTGCAGAACTGCGGACAAACTGAGAGGTCACTTCCAAGTTAACACGGCAGTAGAACGTACCGTGCTTGAGATTCGCTGAACCCATTGTGAGCCTTTACGGATGAGCTAACACCGGGGAAGAGGGACGAGTCCAACCGATCGAAGGCGATGTCTACGTTGGTAAGGATCGGGATGCTAGGAGCGAACAAGTAACCATCGGTACATCGTGAGATAACAACCAACGAAAGACATTTGATACACCCTTACATTTTCTCGGCGTTGGTACCCTGATGGCCAACAATGATGGTGGCCAAGGATGGGTCGTAGCCAACATACCCTATGATCTAATCTCAGTGATCATGCACAGGGCTGCTCAGAGAACACGCACAGTATTGTATGACCCCCCCGTCACCGCCAGCTGCGATGGGCTTGAAGCCAGAGTTGGCATTACAGTTGGCTGCGATGAAAGTGGCAATGAGAACGAAGACAGTCGCGGTAGGATCTCCTTCGCACCTCCACAAGTCCATGTCTTGAGAACAGACGGATTGCAGTACGCAGAAGCAGCGTAGAAACTATACGGTTTGAAGGCTGCGACACCTGCGGGTGAAATAGTCTGGATCTGTTGTGTCTCGAGAGCAGGTTCAGCAGGAGCAGCGAAGGCGGACAGTGCCGCGAGGAGGGACAGGGTGGCAGCCAGCAAACGCATATTGAACCGGAAAAGAATGACGAGGGGTGGACCTGGAAGGGTTACCCTACCTGTAGGTGGGTCTGAGCTTTATAAGGTAAGGCAACCATAGGGTTGCTTCTTGGCAGCGTTACGGCGAGTTTCCGACCGACCGCCGGTATGGAGCAAATGCAATTGATATTCTGATCGAAACAGCAAATGTGATCACCCAGTATGCTGTGTATTCTGGAGGAAAACAATCGTGCACACTGTGAATTGGGTCAGTGAATTCTCCCCATGGTCACAGGGTGGATACGCAGTTACGGACCATCCGCTCGTGCGTACGCGAAATCAAAAGAGATCACGCGAGAGCCGCATCCTGCACACCCGACCAGCGAGACCAGGCGAGGCCGCTGTCGGCTTGTTTGCTCCCCGGCCAAACGCGACCAGATTCCCACCGTGAACGACGGATCAACTCACACAAAAGTTGAGTTGGAGAAGTCGGGCGAGGACAGTAGGAAAGATGTGCTTCGCAGTTTCTGTGATGTGCAACCAAGGATCATCTGATGGGCGACCGGTGACCGGTAGCCGCGTGGCGCCATGAGGTTTGAGACCACCAGTTCGTGGGTGGGGGAGCCGCGTAATTTTGGGTGATTGGCAGGAGCGAGAAGCTCCGGTGTTTGCTGGGGATCCTGGGATCTTCTCGAATGCGTTCCTGGAGAAACCGGGCGAGGGTCAGTGTGGGGATGACAGAACGAAACGCCTCCTTACAAAAGTTACATTGAACACCCACCTCCGTCGAGGGTTTCCATATATTCGCCGGAAGTGATTGGCAGCAACTGGCGAATCAAGTGGCAGAGGTGGTTGGGTCGTTCACGTATACGGGCATTGCGGGCTGCTGCGGAATCGGTTTCCAGGTAAGAAGCGACCACCGGAGATAGATTAACCATCCCAATTGCGACGAAGTGCGTTGAAGTCGTGGGTTGTGGAGCTTTGTATGGCCATGGCGCTAATCCTCGGTCCAAGGTACCGAGCGAAGGCGATATTATAAGAGAGCTTCGTTGAATCAGTGACGACGAGGTGCGATGCGTGAATTCTAGAACACCGCATCAGAGTTCGTCCACATTGTGAGCGAGAAAGCCGAGTTCACGTGCGATGGGAGGCTTCAAGAGACCGTATGGTTACATCCCCCAACTGAGCCCCTGGCGGTGTCCGCGTCCCCGATCTGTGAACCCGCCAGCCCTTAAGGATTGACACGCAACCATCCGGCTCTCGTGAGCTCTTGGATTAATCTCCACGAGGGCTCTACCTGCGCGTAACATCCGTCATGAGCATCTGGGCAGCGTTACGCGGAGCGTACAGTACCTGCAGAAAACGCACGTACGGGTCTCGCTCGTAACTAGCACCGTATCCAATGCGGCGCGGTTCTAACGTAGTCCTGTTCCCCATCGGTCAACGTATAGGGCGACCTCCTGTAGAGAGGTTTGCTGTCCAGGCGAGCCACGCAGCGACGAGGGAGGGACCAGGGGTGAGAAACCCCCGCTGATCCGATCAGCGCTTCCGGTTCCAAATCAGGCGCTGCTCAGTTGAGCCACCACGAACGTTCCTTGGAGCTATAATAGAGAATACGGTGTAGGGCCGTCAAGCGGCAAAGCCCCGGACCGTGTAAAGGGTTTATTACCGGAAGCCAAGATGAATGGTAGAGGGCAGTGGCAGTCGGGAGTGAACATGGTACATGGTGCTACTTACATCGGGACGCGTCCAATACAGAAACAAACCATGTGTATAGTGGAGAACTGTTGAACCAGATAGGACGAACCTAGGCCCTGGCTCGAAGCCGCTGTCCAGCTCCTCCCGCTGAACCACCACGATTGCGTGGTGGATGGACTACCCCTCCGGATCGCCCTCGACGACGTTGTCATACGGCCCGAGCCTAGCGACGAGATATTGCCCTCACCGACGGACGCACCCACGGAATTTCACAGCTGGACAAGAACAGAAAACATGTGAAACAACATCAGTCTCGGAGG
>Ga0307516_10010015_pt1 | contig 10492 bp, 6 predicted proteins | sample 19_EM_MG_FD_203310 | JGI IMG/M metagenome (GOLD analysis project Ga0307516, IMG submission 203310) | Populus trichocarpa ectomycorrhiza microbial communities from riparian zone in the Pacific Northwest, United States - 19_EM | ecosystem: Host-associated > Plants > Roots > Unclassified | place...
GGAAAACCACGGACATAGGAGAAAGAGTGCATCCACCAAAGAAAGAAAGGAGAGGGAAAGAAACCTGTTTAACCACCTGCACGTGCTTCACCGGAAGCTTCCCCTGGATACCAGGCCGATTCGCAGGATAATCTGTCCATTTGTCAGCATTGAGAGTACATAGCAGCTCCGGTATGGGGCGCTACAGCAGCTCCGGCATCACCGAGCGCGCACACAGCTCCGTCATCACTGGGCACGTACAGCAGCTCCATCAACATCGAACGCGGACAGCAGCTCCGGTATGGGGCGCCACTGCAGCTCCAGCATCACCAAGCGCGCACAGCAGTTCCGTCATCACTGGGCGCGTACAGCAGCTCCATCAACATCGAACGCAGACAGCAGCTCCGGTATGGGGCGCCACAGCAGCTCCAGCATCACCAAGCGCGCACACAGCTCCGCCCGAACATTTGGGGCTCAGAAAACATACCTGCAATCGGCTATAAGCCGTGAACCACAACCTCACTCGGGCAGTCCCCGAAGTTCACCCGGGCAGTCTGTGCAGAGGCTTTCTGAGACCACCTTTCTTTTCTGAGTCGTTCTGCGTCTTGCTTCAACTGACAGCTGGCTTCCTTGTGCCCTTCTCGTGTGCAGTAGAAACATCGTAGCTGCGAATCGCTAGGTCTTTCGTAAGGCTTCAAACCTCTGTAGCTGCCGTGTCCCCCTCGCCTGCCACGGTGTCGAGTCATTGCTGCTAGCGCTTGCGTGGTGGTACCGGCGATGTTCAGGTTCGAACCGACTTGGTCGTTGCGGAGTGCCATTGAGGCTTCGGCGTCAATCAGTGTTGTGGTGACGGCATCCAGAGTAAGTTCAGCCGCGGGCTTGTTCTCAATGATGCCGGCGATGGTGGCGAATGTCTCCGGGAGCGTAGAAAGGAGGTGACCGATTAGGACATTATCTGAGATACGTTCTTGGGAGCCAGCGAGCGGTTGACGAATATCCTTTAGTGTGGAGATATACGCCGAGACTGAGGTGCCCGGCTTCATTGTAGTCTTGTGAAAACGGCGAACGGTCGTAAGTCGCCCGGACAGCGAGGCTGAGGTATCGAATGCCAGACGCAGAGCAGTCCAGACGTGGTTGGGTTCTTCGTTGGGGAGGTTATCGATGAGGGATCGCGTGGTTTCGTCCGATGACGCGTATATCAGCGAATAGGCCCGTCCAGAGCGGCGGCGAAAGTCACGGAGCTGAGCAGTCGCGCCCGCGTTCGGGGGTGCTTCCGTTCCGGTTACGATTCCGAATGCGTCTTCTGCGATCAGAAAGGCCTTGAGTGAGCGCTTCCAGGAGTGGTAGTTGCGATCGTTGAGCATCTCCGTTGAGCCGTGCTTGCAGGTGAACTTCGTGGATTCCATGTTGCAAAAGGTTCGGATCTTTGTTGGAGAACTAAAGCTTGGCAATAAGGCTCACAGGAGTTGAGGCTTAAAAACGAGAGTGCAGGGATGAGGTGCTGGAGCGAGGCGGGTGCAAATATCGGCGGGATCGATTATCGATAGGTTGCGGATTGGTAGAGCGTTCAATCCGGGCTCATAACCTGTTGGAATATAGGGATCGATAGAGACGAAGATAGTGAACTGATTGATTTGATACAACGTCGAAGGAAAAACATTCTCTCTATATACAACGCGCCTGAGGGACTCGCCAAGGGGAAAGGACGGAAGATTGTCTCCCGAGCCGGTGCTCGGAGACTAAGGCTGCTGTCATCTCCGGACATGTTGCCTCTGGTCTGTCATCTCCGGACGCCCATTATTCTGACAATGACAATCCGGTGATGCAGGACGTGCGATTCTGTGGCCATTCCCCGAACGGACTGTCTTCCTCCCACTCGGATCCCGTGGTGCGTATCTAGAAAATGTGACGCCCACGACGATGTTGATCCTTGATTAGACGTTGCATTTTCGTTTTCATGCGCGACCCTTGAAGACAACGTCAAAAGCTGGAGGCGCGGTCTGCTCCGCCCCCTGAAGAACTCGCACTCCGGCTACAAGGCAAGCCGTCACGTTCGCAGCTGTTGCCCTCTGTATACAAACCCGAATCATCCACCATCAATGTAGAGCGATAGGAGGTTGCCCCTCACCGCTGCGAGTATCTTCGAGATTACCAAGGAAAACACTGGCATTACTGCCTAGGGCGGTGGCGATTATTAGTGTCCCGGCCGCGCTACCTTGATACACCTCTTTCTGTTCTCCCCATGGGAAAAAAATTGTGCGAAACTAATGAGGGGTAATTGTCTCTCCTGACTAGTCGCGCACGACCCTTCGCCAAGCCGCGTTATTCGTCAATACGCTAGCGATCTCTAATGAATATTTTACGATACTACCCTGGCCACTATCTACTCGAATATTTTTCCACCCGTGATCGGCTGACACCATCACCCTTTACGCGGCTGGGAGTCATCGAGACTATCTCCTGACTACCAGCCGTACACAGGGCAACAATTAGTGTGATATTTTTTTGGCGCGTGATCAGGCTATTCTAAGCTATCACTCTGCTAGCGCGGAGTCATCGAGACTAGCGCAGCTACTGGTAAACCCTATACACGTATAAAAGAACACCTTCCTCTCTCCCCTCCTCTTCCTTTCTCTCTTCAACTGTCAAGAGCAAGCACAACAGCGTGGCAAGAGCAAGCACAACAGCGTGGCTAAGAGCAAGCACAACAGCGTGGCAAGAGCAAGCACAACAGCGTGGCTAAGAGCAAGCACAACAGTGTGGCAAGAGCAGAGCAGACTGACATAATGCACGACATCTGTCGATGGGGTTTTTTAAGTCTTCGGGCTTTTTCCTCTAAAACAAAAAACATCATCTTCCTGGCCGCCGAGCGAGGGGATGAAGTTTTTTGTTGACGGAAGGGAGCAGTAAGTTCTACCCACCGACCTCTAGTATGTGCACGACTCTTTAGTGGGGTAAGATTTGGTGGACGACACTTAAGCTAACGCGTGACCAGCGGTAAATGAGTTATCATTGGGGGGGGGGGGGGCTATCACGGACCTGGCATGACAGGCTCCTCGGGTCAACAGTTCGTCCTCGCAAAGGGGAGGAGATGGTACTCTATCTGGACCTCAGGCGAGCCAGTAGGATAAAATGTAGGACTCGGCACCGGTGGTTAGTCAGAAAATTTATCTCCACGCAATACATATATTATCACTCTTCACTGACCTACCTCTACGCGCCGTCAACCGATGCTGTGACCAGGACAGGAACTCAGCGGAGGCACAGGACGGGCGCGTGTTTCGCGAAGATGGCTACCAGGTAATCCGTTGGCAGACAAGCGATCCTGGATAACTTACATCGAGCGACCTTGCGACCCGAGAAGCGCTTCAGACTCCGAACAGAAAAGGAAATATTACACCGGGTGAGAGGATGGGATACCCGGCCAAGGTGTAGCAGGCAGGTGACATCGATAAGTCAAATCGCCGGCGTGTGATCCCGGCACGCTCCCGGTGGGACCTATCTCGGGATATGTCTTCGGTGAGTAATCCACACCGGCGTTGGTGTAAACATAACGAGAACATAGATCGGAAGGTGAGTAAATAAAGTCTTGATCGTATCAATAGATTCACAATGAAATAAACAGACTAATCCTGCAGATTTCGCTCGATATTCGGATCCGGTAGTCCCTCACCCCGAGGAAACGTCACGCTCTAAATACACTTCCGTACATTGCACAAGTCCGGCGATACATCGCGTCAGAATAACGGGCGTCCGGAGATGACCTATCGGAGATGGCATCCGGAGATGGCGGATCGCAGCCGACCCGTCCGGAGATGACAGCTGCCGCAGTCTCCCGAGCATCGGCTCGAGGGACAGTTTTCCGTCTTTACCCCCTAGCGAGCCTCTCAGGCCCGTGGTATATATAGTTAGTGTTGGAATATAGGGATCGATAGAGATGAATATAGTGAATTGGTTGATCGATACAACTTCGAAGGAGGAACATTCTCTCTATATACAACGGGCCTGAGGGACTCGCCAGGGGTAAAGGACGGAAGACTGTCTCCCAAGCCGGCGCTCGGAGACTCGGGCAGCTGTCATCTCCGGACGTGGCGCCTCCGGTCCGTCATCTCCGGACGCCCATTATTCTGACAGAGAGTGTTCCTCCTTCTAAGTTGAATCAATCAATTAATTCACCATCTCCATCTCTATCGATCCCTATATTCCAACACATCGACTCCCGCGCCATGAATCTACCTCGGAAAAACACTCAAGCTTCCTCACACAAACCTTGATTGATTCCCTGCGTCGTCACCCGAGGATCTTTTGCTTTGGGTCCACTGTTACCTTTTCTTCTTCGCCGCTTGTTGCAAATTGGGTTTCTTCCCTGTTACCCTCTGTTGCCCTTCTGTACGAGGGGAAGTGTCAGACAGATGCATCGAGGCGAGGCCGCCGCGCGCGGATACGTCCGGAAGGCATTGGGTGGCGGAGGTGGCGGGTCGCCACTGGCCGGCCACATCTAGACTGGAGGCGGCAAGTTACCACCAACGGGATCCAGACGAGACGGCGTTGGGGAACAGAGGTCGCGGTTTCTTTGGCTATGCATGTATATATAGAGAACGTTCCTACAGCGTCGCTCAATAAGATCAAGCAACGGAATTCCTACATACCCAATCACTCGAATATCTTCCACAACAGCGCTGCGGGGTAGCCCAGTTCTTCGTCCAGTGGAGGTACTGTCCGGTCAGACTGTGCCCTGTTTTGATCTCGTCGAACCGCGACGCTAGCCTCTTGTTACTCCCAGCTGCCATGCGGTCCGGCCTCTAGCTCTTCGGAATCTGGTACTTCGTCTAGGAGGTCTGCCCTCCAGCCCACAGGCGTGCCTCCACCCACTTCTTCTGCGAGATCTCCAACTTGAGGCTGGCCAGGGATCATCGGAGGGGTATCGGTTGCACTTCTGTCCATTCGGAGTAGTTCAGCCATTCTACGGTGCGGGTGTTTGCCTTCTCCGCGGTAATAAAAAACGTGGCCCTGTCGTCGGCCTTCTCGTTGCACCGGCACTTTCCTTTTTAGCGGGGCACTAGTGGATGTCGATGATGACAGCCGATCTGGCACTCCGATCCTCTAACGCATTGGGCAATTGTGGCATCACCAACCAACCAGCAGACCGCGGAGTAGCAGCCCGACCTGACATCGGGAAAACGGAGTCGCATTCATTAAACCGGAATCCCCTAACCCTGGCAGCAGAAAAGAGATTTCCTTCGTCGGAGGACTGCGGACAGTGGTGCGAACCGCGGGCTGAATCGATAGCGGGGTCATTGAGGTGGCGCGGTGGTGGTGCTGTAGTGGCACTTATTGTAGTCACCACCCTAGGTAGTGATGTCAGTGTTCGACGGAAATTCCAATGCCTGGTAATGTGGAAGGCGCTATCAGCGGTAAGGGATGACCTCACGTCGCTGTAGATACATGAATAGATGCCTGCGAACGTAACAGATTGTATTATAGCCAGAGTGTGAGTGTGTCAGAATAATGGGCGTCCGGAGATGACGGACCAGAGGCAACATGTCCGGAGATGACAGCAGCCTTAGTCTCTAAGCACCGGCTCGGGAGACAGTCTTCCGTCCTCTCCCCTTGGCGAGTCCCTCAGGCGCGTTGTATGTAGAGAGAATGTTTTTCCTTCGACGTTGTATAAATCAATCAGTTCACTATCTTCGTCTCTATCGATCCCTATATTCCAACAGGTTATGAGCCCGGATTGAACGCTCTGCCAATCCGCTACCCATCGATAATCGCACCTGCCGTACCTGCCGCTTGGCGCCTCGCTTCTGCGTCTCATCCCTGCACTCTAAGCCTCAACTTTTGGAGCCGCGTCGCGTCCGACAACATCGCCAAGATGGTCTCAACCAGACAACGCGTCACGTTTGCAGCCACCGAACACCCGAAACTACCGCTTGTGGAGAACGGCATGAGATCATTCCCTACTGCTGACGCCGTGACTACAGTCAATGCGACGACCGCGCTGCCTCGACGATCCACCTATGTATCGGTTGAACCCACGATTCGAACCTTCATCCGAAGTCCTCCCGCGAACGAAATCGATTCTGCAGCACGCGTTTGGGAAATCCTTAGCCAGGACTACAACTCTGCCTTCACGATATTCGGTTGTCGAATACATCACGAACCGACTCGCCGTTCGCCAGGAATTGGGTGGAACCAAAGAAGCGATCCCGAATACCACCGTCGATTGCCACTTTCTTTTCGAGCCGTACCACGATCGTTCGACATTGTCGCCGATGACCATGACTACAATCGGTGCGCTGACAGCGCAGCCTCGATAATCTACGTATCCTACGAACCTACGATTCGAGCCATCATATGAAGTCCGCTCGCGAACTAAATCATTCTGCAGCCCGCGTCAGTGAATTCCTTCGCCAGAAATACGACTCTACGTTCACGATGTCCGGTCGAATCAATGCTGTCGGAACTGCTGTGCGCGCTTGGTGATGCTGGAGCTGCAGTGGCTCCCCATACCGGCGCTGCTGTCCGCGTTCGATGTTGATGGAGCTGCTGTACGCGCCGTGATGACGGAGCTGTGTGCGCGCTCGGTGATGCCGGAGCTGCTGTGGCGCCCCATACCGGAGCCGCTGTGTATTCTCAATGCTGGCAAATGGACAGATTATCCAACTGATCGGCCTGCGAATCGGCCTGGTATCCAGGGGAAGCATCCGGTAATGCACGTGCAGGTGGTTAAACAGGTTTCTTTCCCTCTCCTGTCTTTCTTTGGTGGATGCACTCTTTCTCCTATGTCCGTGGTTTTTCCATGAGGTTTTTTACACGGTTATGAGTTTTAACGAGGCATCCGAAGATACTGGGTTTCACTGTTTTTGTTTCTTTTCTCTGCAACTATTTGTTGCTATACTGGCGGTTTAGTTTTCTCCTTCTCTCCTGCGTTCCTTTGCATCTTCCGTACGAGGGGAAGTGTCAGAATAATGGGCGTCGGGAGATGACGGACCAGAGGCAACATGTCCGGAGATGACAGCAGCCTTAGTCTCCGAGCACCGGCTCGGGAGACAGTCTTCCGTCCTTTCCCCTTGGCGAGTCCCTCAGGCCCGTTGTATATAGAGAGAATGTTTTTCCTTCGACGTTGTATCAATCAATCAGTTCACTATCTTCGTCTCTATCGATCCCTATATTCCAACAAAGTTGTACAATACGACGCGACGAGTACGATGTCGATGACGATGGTGGTGAGGATGATGCCGGCGGCAAGGACAATCACGAATAAGACGCGGCGAAAAGATTGACGTGCTTCGTCAGATTGTTAGCGCAGCTCTCCAAGTGACAGACAGTGGGAAGTTGTACAATACGATGCGACGCGACGAGTACGATGTCGATGAAGATGGCGATGAAGAGTTTGACGCAGCGTGGATGTTAGCAAGTAAGATGGTCGAGTGCGATGGGTGTACGATGAAAGGCGAAGAAAAAAGGGGTGGAATTGCGGCCCGTGCCGTTGTATTTTGCAAGCGGAGCTGTGGTAAGTGTGCCGAGCAGTGGTAAGCATGCCGAGCTGTGGTAAGCGTGCCAAACCGTACGAAAGCGCAGGCGCTAGCAAACGTCACCTTTGAAGTTGCATGCGAAATCACTCGCAATGCGCGAAACTGGTGAATTCCACTCCCAAAGTCGTCGATACCCAGGAACCCGCAGTTTATATTCTCCCAATTGTTCCCTCACTTACCAATTTAGTCTGGTTAAAACATTGTGCATACTAGCTCCTACTTTGCCGCGTTGTGATGCTGTTGCTACCAATTGTGGAGATTTCATACAATAACTCTCCCATGCATATATCATTTAACACTTCGGCATCACTACCTTGAAAAACGGGAGTCAAAACACTTTACCTTTTTGGTAAGACTGAATTGATACGACAGGGGACAATTGGGTGCATTTCAACTGCGGGTTCTAGGGTATCGACGACTTTGGGAGTGGAATTCACCAGTTTCGCGCATTGCGAGTGATTTCGCATGCAACTTCGAAGGTGACGTTTGCTAGCACCTGCGCTTTTTCGTACGGTTTGGCACGCTTACCACTGCTCGGCACACTTACCACAGCTCCGCTTGCAAAATACAACGGCACGGGCCGCAATTCCACCCCTTTTTTCTTCGCCTTTGATCGTACACCCATCGCACTCGACCATCTTACTTGCTAACATCCACGCTGCGTCAAACTCTTCATCGCCATCTTCATCGACATCGTACTCGTCGCGTCGCATCGTATTGTACAACTTCCCACTGTCACTTAGACAGCTGCGCTAACAATCTCACGAAGCACGTCGATCTTCTCGCCGCATCTTATTCGCGATTGTCCTTGCGGCCGGCATCATCCTCACCGCCATCCTCTTCGACATCGTGCTCGTCGCGTCGTGTTGTACAACTTCCCACTGTCTGTCACTTGGAGAGCTGCGCTATCAATCTGACGAAGCACGTCGAACTTTTCGCCGCGTCTTATTCGCGATTGTCCTTGCGGCCGGCATCATCCTCACCTCCATCCTGACATCGTAATCATCGCGTCCTAGCGATGCCATCCACGCCGCCGGCATACTCATCGACATCGTACTCGTCGCTTCGCATCGTATTGTACAACGTTCCACTGTCTGTCACTTGGAGAGCTACGCTAACAATCTCACGAAGCACGTCGATCTTCTCGCCGCGTCTTATTCGCGATTGTCCTTGCGGCCGGCATCATCCTCACCGCCATTCTCATCGACATCGCACTCGTCGTGTCGTATTGTACAACTTCCCACTGTCTGTCACTTGGAGAGCTGCGCTAACAACCTGACGAAGCACGTCCATTTTCTCGCAGTCTTATTCGCGATTGTCCTTGCGGCCCGCATCATTATTGGATGTGACGCAGCTGGGTGCTTGCACAGGGTAAGCGAAGTGTGGTAAATAGATGTACTTTAAATGTAATCAATAGAACGGGATTCAGTCACAATAGTTTGATCATCTTCGCTGCAATGTACCGTGCCCTGACAGTCGCGTCTGGATGCTACCACCGTGACCGCTCAGTTACCTATGTGGCGTGCCCCATCGTACGCGTCGTCCAGACATTTGCCTTGACACGCTCAGTCGGAAGAAAATTGCCTTGACACTCTGCGTCTGTAAGACACGCGCTGCGTCCTGAGCGCAATTGCCATGACACTCCTCGTCCGGAAGGCACATACCGCGGCACCTGCCTCCGGACGCGTAATGCGTTGACAGCTGCGTCCGGACGCGTTGTGCCATATGTCGACACATGGCGAACGGGATTTTGGCGAACAATGCAGACATTCGATCGACGATCGTGGCTTGGATAGGGCCTCGCAGGAAAATGAGACCGTACAGAACGCGAAGGAGACGGTGCCCCGCATCTGTGAAGCAGCTGAAATAGTTCTTGTCAGCATCGAGCAGGACGAAGAGACGAGGAGAGGCAAATTAGGCTTCACCTATATTGTCGTGCTCACCCATACGAGGAGTCTGAGCAAATAGAGAATACGCGCCACTATGAGGAGCGCGAGCGGAAACAGGGGCAGCAGTTTATTATAAACTACGAGTGCCTAGATCATCACCGAAATTAGCCCTCTGATACTCCGGACCATCGATGCCGGAAACACTGCCAGCTCGAGGCCCATGACAATTCCATAATCCATGTCGTCGTCATCGCCCTCACCTACCCGACCGTCCCGCAGAAGGCCCGGTACCGGATCCTCTCAGCTTCGGCAGCGGTAAATGCCTACTGCTGGTCAGCCAAGCAGGCGAGGGCGAGGGCGATGACATGGATATCGGAACTATCGTTTGGCATTGTGCCGCAGGAACCGGTGTCGATGATTTAGCATGAGGGGAGCAAAGTGGCCAACGACAAGAGAAATGCCAACTAAGAAGTCAAGGGTTCGCTCATGTTGTAAATTCTAACCTCCGATGCTAGAAAATTCCAGTATGGAGTGGAGGAGAGGAGATAAACGAGTGGGGACGGGAAGTACGAACAATTATGTAACCAACGAGCATGAAATCCAGTGGATGGAGGGTGAAAATGTTGGAATATAGGGATCGATAGAGACGAAGGTAGTGAACTGATTGATTGATACAACGTCGAAGGAAAAACATTCTCTCTATATACAACGCGCCTGAGGGACTTGCCAAGGGGAAAGGACGGAAGACTGTCTCCCGAGCCGGTGCTCGGAGACTAAGACTGCTGTCATCTCCGGACGCCGTCTCCGGTCCGTCATCTCCGGACGCCCATTATTCTGACAGAAAATAAGAATCGAAGTGGATGAACAGGTGTCGCCGGGGAGGAGGAACGAACCGGGAGAGGAAGCAGGGCACGAAGGGAATGGAATTGCCGGTGAACTGCAGGTTAGTTTGTTAACGCGCGAGTTTTCTGCTGGGTAGAAGATACATACCTGATGCGGTGGTGAGAAATTCTGGCGTCGAGTTTGTGGACGATAACTCTCGGGAAGGAAGTGGAGGCGGCGATGGACGTATGAGGAAATGGAAAAGGA
>Ga0307516_10010016_pt1 | contig 10492 bp, 6 predicted proteins | sample 19_EM_MG_FD_203310 | JGI IMG/M metagenome (GOLD analysis project Ga0307516, IMG submission 203310) | Populus trichocarpa ectomycorrhiza microbial communities from riparian zone in the Pacific Northwest, United States - 19_EM | ecosystem: Host-associated > Plants > Roots > Unclassified | place...
GGAAGCCTGGAAGGTGCCGCAGATCAAGGTCGGTGACACGATTGCCGTGCTCGGCTTCACGCTCGTCGGCGAGAAGGGCGACCCGGTGCTGCGCGCCGAATACCTGTTCGCCGGCGGCAAGGTCTACGGCATGCGCTCGGCGCCGGCCTGAGCAACGACGTTCAGGCGCGCAGGCTCTCAGCGGCGGCCGCGCAGGTCGCGGCAATGTCGGCCGGTCTGTGCGCTGCGCTGACAAAACCCGCTTCGTACAGCGCCGGTGCGAAGTACACGCCGCGGTCCAGCATCGCGTGGAAGAAGCGGTTGAAGCGTTCCTTGTCGGTGGCCAGCACGGCGTTGTAGTTCTGCGGCAGTTGGTCGGCGAAGAAGAAGCCGAACATGCCCCCTTCGCAGTCGCCGACCATCGGCACGCCCGCGGTCTTGGCCGCGGCCACGAGGCCGTCGACGAGTGAGCGTGTGCTCGCACTCAGCGCTTCGAAGAAGCCAGGCTTGCGGATCTCGCGAAGCGTTGCCAAACCGCAGGCCGTGGCCACCGGGTTGCCCGACAGCGTGCCGGCCTGGTAGACCGGGCCGAGCGGTGCGAGTTGCTGCATCACGGCACGTTTCGCCCCGAAGGCGGCCAGCGGCATGCCGCCGCCGATGACCTTGCCGAAGACGCTGATGTCGGGCTCGAACCCCGGAATCGCTTTCGCGTAGAGGCTTTGCGCACTGCCGAGCGCGACGCGGAACCCCGTCATCACTTCGTCGAACACGAACAAGGCGCCGTGCTGCGTGCACAGCTCGCGAATGCGTTTCATGAACGGCACCGAGGCGCGCACGAAGTTCATGTTGCCGGCGATCGGCTCGATCATCACGCAGGCGATCGACGCGCCGTGCAGCTTGAAGACTTCTTCGATCTGTTCGAGGTTGTTGTATTCGAGCACCAGCGTGTGCTGCACCACTTCGGGCGGCACGCCGGCGCTGGTCGGGTGGCCGAAGGTCGCCAGGCCAGACCCGGCCTTCACGAGCAGTGCGTCGGCGTGGCCGTGGTAACAGCCCTCAAATTTGACGATCTTGCTGCGCCCGGTGGCGCCGCGCGCCAGGCGCAGCGCGCTCATCGCTGCTTCGGTGCCCGAGCTCACGAGGCGCACCTGGTCCATGCTCGGCACCAGGCTCAGGATCTCTTCGGCGAGCTCGACCTCCCGTTCGGTGGGCGCGCCGAACGAAAAGCCCTCGACGGCCGCCTTCTGCACCGCTTCGAGCACGGCCGGATGGCCATGGCCGAGGATCATCGGGCCCCAGGAGCCGATGTAGTCGATGTAACGCTGGCCTTCGGCGTCGACGATGTAGGGCCCGTGTCCGCTCCTGATGAAACGCGGTGTGCCGCCGACGGCGCGAAAGGCCCGCACCGGCGAATTCACGCCGCCGGGGATGACCCTCTGGGCCCGTTCGAACAGCTGGGCGTTGGTGAATTCAGTGGACATGGCGTGGGTTCTTCGGCGCGAGGCTGTCGTCGCTGGGTTCGTCGGGGCCGGGTTCACCTTCTTCGCCGGGCGGCAGGGCCCAGAAGAAGCGGTCGGGCAGCACGTTGCCCATGCCGGGGCGAAAACCGGCGTCGAGCGCCTGGTCGAGGAAGGTCAGGGCTTCGCCGACGGCGGCCTGCAGCTCCGAGCCGGCCGCCAGCAGCGCGGCCAGCGACGCCGACAGCGTGTCGCCGGCGCCGACGAAGCTCACTTCGAAGCGCTCGAACTTCTCGCCGGTGATCGCCCCCTGCGGCGAGGCGAGCACGTTGTCCATGAACTGGTCGGTGGTCTTGGTGCTCTGGATCAACACGCTCGTGACCAGCACGAAGCGCGTGCCATGTTCGCCGGCGGCCACGGCGAGTTCGCGCGGCGAGGCCGGGCGCTCGCCTTCCCAGTCGGGCAGCAGGAAGTCGGTCAAGGTCTGGTGGCTGCCGACCAGCACTTCGGCCTGCGGCAGCACGAGCTCGCGGAAAGCGTCGAGGTAGGCCTGCTGCTCGTCTTCTTCGACCCACGAGAGGTTGGGCATGTAGGCCACCAGCGGCACGTCGGGGTAGTCGGACAGGATCTCGGCGACCGCGCTCACGCCTTCGGCCGAACCGAGAAATCCGACCTTCCAGGCTGCGATGGTCACGTCTTCGAGGATGCTGCGGGCCTGTTCGGCGATCACGTCGGCGTCGAGCGCGTGGTGGTCGAAGACCTCGGCGGTGTCACGCATCACGATGCTGGTGACGACCGGCAGCGCGTGCGCGCCCATCGCCGCGATCGTCGCCACGTCGCCGGCCGTGCCGCCGGCGCCGGTCGGGTCGCTGGCGTTGAAACTCATCACGCAGGCCGGCGCAACCTGCTCTTCGATGGGGTCGGATTCGAGCTCGGGAATGGGGGTTTCAGCGGTCATGGGAAGCAGTCCGAAGCAGCGATTTCCAGAGGGTCGGCAGTGCATTTGCACAATGCGGCCAAACCTCTAGGCAAACGTGAAGAATGTTGCGTATGTGCCTACAAAGACTTGATTTTCTGACTAAGCGCACAGCTAGAATCTGGTCGCATTGTAGTGAAGCAAAGAGCCTTACGTGAGCGACCCCAAAACCTGGATGTGCCTCATCTGCGGATGGATCTATGACGAGGCGGCAGGTGACCCCGAACATGGCATCGCACCAGGAACGGCCTGGGCCGATGTGGCGATGAACTGGACCTGCCCCGAATGCGGCGCCCGCAAAGAAGACTTCGAGATGGTTCAGATCTGAACCTCGAGGCCGACAACTCAAACGCGGGCTGAACCGCGCACCGTCGTTGAGGAGAATGTTCGTTGAGCAATCAGGCCCCAGCCGGCGCCGCAGGCATCAAGGTGCTGGTCATCGATGACAGCAACACGATCCGGCGCAGCGCAGAAATCTTCCTCAAACAAGGCGGCTACGAGGTGCTGCTGGCCGAAGACGGCTTCGATGCCTTGTCGAAGGTCAACGACCACGACCCCGATCTGATCTTCTGCGACATCCTGATGCCACGCCTCGACGGTTACCAGACCTGCGCGATCATCAAGCGCAACCAGAAGTTCTCCGACGTGCCCGTGATCATGTTGTCGAGCAAAGACGGGCTGTTCGACAAGGCGCGGGGCCGCATGGTGGGTTCGCAGGACTACCTGACCAAGCCCTTCACGAAAGACCAGTTGCTGCAAGCCGTCGAACTGCACCGGCGTGTTGTTTGATACGGCCGGTGCCACTGTGTGGTGAGCGGCCGTGCGCGAAGTGGCTGCATTTCGCCGAGACTCAAACGTTGATGTTTAGGACCAGATCATGACGATCCGCAAGATTCTTTTGGTCGACGATTCGAAGACCGAACTGCATTTCATGTCCGACCTGCTCGGCAAGCGTGGCTACGCGATTCGCACTGCCGAAAACGGCGAAGAGGCGATGAAGCGGCTCGGCGAGGAAACACCCGACCTGATCCTGATGGACGTGGTGATGCCCGGCCAGAACGGCTTTCAGCTGACCCGCGCGATCACCCGCGACCCGCGCTTTGCCAAAGTGCCGGTGATCATGTGCACCAGCAAGAACCAGGAAACCGACAAGGTCTGGGGCATGCGCCAGGGCGCCAGCGACTACATCGTCAAGCCGGTCGACGCCGACGAGCTCGTCGCCAAGATCCACGCCTTCGACTGAAACCTGCCGCGGCATCCCGAAAACCGAACCCGCATGCCCGACGGACGAATCTGAATGGCCAACAAGCAAGCACTGCGTGAACTCCAAAGCCGACTGGCCGAGCGGCTGCAGGCGGCGCGCACCCAGGCCCGGGGCAAGTCGTGGCTGGCGGTCGAGTGCAGCGGGCGCGGCCTGCTGTTCCCTTTGCGCGAAGCCGGCGAAATTTTCGCGCTCGCGCCGATCCAGCCCGTGCCGCACAGCCACCGCTGGTTTCTCGGCGTGTCGAACCTGCGCGGGCACCTGCACGGCGTGGTCGACCTGGCCGACTTTCTGGGCGTCAAGGCGCCGGAACTCGGGCGCGAACAATCACGGCTGGTCGGTTTCAACCAGTCGCTGGACATCAACTGCACCCTGATGGTCGACCGACTGTCGGGCTTGCGCAGCGAGGCCGAGCTGACGCTCGAGCCGGAAGTGGAGGGGGCGCCGCGGCCCGCGTTCGTGGGCGTGCGCCTGCGCGACGAGGCCGGGCGGGTCTGGCAAGAGTTGAACCTGGCCGAGTTGGCCATGGACGAAGCATTTCTGCGGGTCGTGGGTTGAATCCCGCGTCTGCGCAGACACACACACGAGAGTGCACGAGGTCGATATGAGCTTGCTGAACAAGATCAAGGGTTGGGGCCAAAAGGGCGGGGCCAGTCCCGACCACGACCTGGCGGACGAAGTGCCTTTCGGCGACGCTTACGCGCCTGCCGGCGGTGGCTCGACGCAAGGGCGTGTAGGCGACCCGAACTCGACGTCCAGTCTGGAGGTTCCGACCTTGCAGCAGCCGATGGATCACGACACCTCGATCATCTCCGAGGCCGCGCCCTCGGGCATGGCCGAGTTCTCCGAAACGCGCCTGCCCGATGCGGCGGCACCGGGCCTGGCAGCGGCGGGCACCGGCCTGCCGGTGATCGGCAACCGGCCGGTGGCCGAGCAACAGCGCATCCTCTTCTTCATGATCGTGCTCGGCTTCGTCGGCCTGATCGCGATGACCTTGTTGTCGATCCGTTCGGCCAGCCAGGGTTCGGCCCAGGTCGGCGCCAGCGGCCAGGCGCTGATGCAGTCGCAGCGTCTTGCCAAGTCGGTTTCGCAGGCCTTGATCGGCAATGTGCCGGCCTTCGCCGAAGTGCGCGAGAGCATCGACGTGCTGGCGAAGAACGTGCGCGGCCTGAAGACCGGCGAAGGCGCCGTCGCCGCCGCGCCGTCGGCAGTGCAAAGCCTGCTCGAGCCGGTGCTGCCGCTGGTCGACCGCGCCGAAAAGAACGCGACCACGATTCTCGGCCAGCAGAAGATCCTGACGCAGGTGGGCGAGGCCTTGCGCTCGATCAACCGGCAGTCGTCCGACCTGCTCGAAATCGCCGAGACCATCTCGTCGCTGAAGTTGCAGCAGGGCGCGTCGCCGTCGGAGCTGTCGGCCGCCGGCCAGCTCGTGATGTTGACGCAGCGCATCGGCAAGTCGGCCAACGAATTCCTGACGATGGAAGGCGTGAGCCCCGAGGCCGTGTTCCTGCTCGGCAAGGACTTGAACTCGTTCCGCGAAATCGGCCAGGGCCTGTCCGACGGCAACGCCGAACTGCGCCTGGCCCCGACCAAAGACCCGGCCACCAAGGAGCGCCTCGTCGCGCTGATGAAGCAGTACGAAGAGACCCGCACCCAAGCCGGCGCGATTCTCGGCAACCTGCAAGGCCTGGTCGCGGCACGCGAAGCGCAGGCCACGGTCATTGCCGACAGTGAAGCCATGCGCAAGGGCTTGGAAGCCGTGCAGGAAAAGCTCGGCAGCGAAACCGGTTTCAGCGGCCTGAACTTCCTGGTGCTGTTGATCGCCGCGGTGGTGATGCTGCTCGGCGGTATCGGTTTCCTGCGCCTGTATGTGCGGGACCAGAACGAACGCCGCACGGCGGCGGAAGACCAGCGTCTCGCGGCCGAACGCGAGCAGCAGGAAGCCAAGCGCGTGAACGACGCCAACCAGGCGGCCATTTTGCGGTTGATGAACGAACTGCAGGCGGTGGCTGAAGGTGACCTGACACAACAAGCCACGGTGACCGAAGACATCACGGGCGCCATCGCCGACTCGGTGAACTACACGGTGGAAGAGCTGCGCACCCTGGTGTCGCAAGTGCAGGGCACGGTGGGCCGCGTGACCGAAACGACCGAAAAGGTCGAGGCCACATCGACCGAACTGCTGGCCACGTCGAGCGAACAGCTGCGCGAGATTCGCGACACCGGCGAGTCGGTGCTGCAGATGGCGGGCCGAATCAACAACGTGTCGGGCCAGGCGCAAGAGACCGCCGCGGTGGCGCGCCAGTCGCTCGAAGCGGCCGAGTCGGGCCTGCGGGCGGTGCAGAACACGATCGGCGGCATGAACTCGATCCGCGACCAGATCCAGGAAACCTCCAAGCGCATCAAGCGCCTGGGTGAATCGTCGCAGGAGATCGGCGAAATCACCGAGCTGATTTCCGACATTACCGAACAGACCAACGTGCTGGCGCTGAACGCGGCCATTCAGGCGGCTTCGGCCGGTGAAGCCGGTCGCGGCTTCTCGGTGGTGGCGGAAGAAGTGCAGCGCCTCGCGGAACGCTCCGGCGATGCAACGCGCCAGATCGCGGCACTGGTCAAGACCATTCAGACCGACACGCAAGACGCAGTCGGCGCCATGGAGCGCAGCACCCAGGGTGTGGTCGAAGGAACCCGGCTGACTGACGCGGCCGGCACGGCACTCGGCGAAATCGACCGGGTCTCGCGCCAGCTCTCTGAACTGATCGCGCAGATCTCGAACCAGGCGCTCAGCGAAGCGCAATCGGCCAACGTGGTGGCGGCGAACATCCAGCACATTTTCGCGGTGACCGAGCAGACCGGGGAAGGCACGCGCTCCACCGCCCAGATGGTGCGCGAGCTGTCCCGCACGGCTGAAGAACTGAAGCAGTCGGTGGCGCGGTTCAAGATCGAATAATTCGACTCCACAACGATGAGCGCGACGATGAGCCAGATGCCCGCCGAAACCGGTGACGACCTCAGCGCCCTGGCGTGGGTGCATGAAGAGTTGCGCCGCTCGCTCGATGCTGCGCACAAGGCCTTGCGCCGGTTCGTCAAGGAAACCGAGTCGCTCGCCAGCTCCGACATCGAAGCCGTCGACCCCGCCGTGCTGCGCGGCGCACGCGCCCAGATCCACCAGGGTGTGGGTGCGCTCGAACTCGTCGGCCTGCCGGCCGCGGCCATGGTGCTGCGCGCCAGTGAAGCGGCGGTGCAGCGTTATGTGAGCAAGCCGCACAAGCTCACGACCATCGTGATCGACGACATCGAGCGCGCTTCGTTCGCGCTGCTCGACTACCTCACCCGCATGCTGGCGAACAAGCCAGTGTCGACGCTGTCGCTGTTCCCGCAGTACCGCGCGGTTCAGGAAGCGGCCGGCGCCGACCGCGTCCACCCGGCCGACTTGTGGGCGGTGGACTGGCAGTGGCGCGATCTGCCTTCCGACCTGCTGGCCGCACCTCGCCAACCCGACCCCGCCACCCACGCTGCGCTCGAAGCGCTGCTGCTGGCGATGATGCGCGCGGCCAACCCGCTGGCGGTGGCCGAACGCATGAGCGACATCTGCGCCGGCCTCGGTGTCGGTGCCACGCAGTCGCAGATCGGCAACTTCTGGAAGCTGGCTTCGGCGGTGTTCGAGGCCCAGGCCCAGAGCCTGCTCGGCTTCGACGTGTTCAGCAAACGTGTCGCTTCGCGCCTGCTGGCGCAATATCGCATCCTCGAGCGCGGCGAGTCGGAGCTGTCCGAGCGCCTGGCGCAAGACCTGTTGTTCTTCTGTGCCCAGGCCGCCGCTCCGGGGCCGGGCGACAACGCACCGCGCCTGGCCGCCGTGCGCCAGGCCTACGGATTGGCGAAGTACACACCAGTCGACTACACCGTGAGCCCGCTCGGCCGCTTCGACCCGGCGCTCGTGGCCCAGGCACGCAAGCGCGTGATCGCTGCCAAGGAAGCCTGGTCGGCGATCGCCGGTGGCGAAATGCACCGCCTGGCGGGCTTGTCGGAACAATTCGCGTTGGTCGGCGATTCGCTCAAGCGCCTGTTCCCGCTCGGCGAAACCTTCGCCGGCGAACTGCAGCAGGCCGTGGCCCAGACGCAGCAGACCGGCGCCGCACCGCCCGCACCGCTGGCGATGGAAGTGGCGACCAGCCTGCTCTACATCGAAGCCGCTCTCGAAGACGCGGAGTTCGACAACCCCGAGCAAGCCACGCGTGTGAAGCGCCTGGCCGAACGACTCGCCGCCGTGCGCCAGGGCCGCGCGCCCGAGCCGCTCGAAAGCTGGATGGAAGAGCTGTACCGGCGTGTCTCCGATCGGCAGACGATGGGCAGCGTGGTGCAGGAACTGCGCGCATCGCTTTCCGAAGCCGAGAAGCTGATCGACCAGTACTTCCGCAACCCGGCCGAGCGCGACGTGCTGATTCCGGTGCCCAACCAGCTCTCCGCGATGCGCGGTGTGCTCTCGGTGCTGGGCATGGACCACGCCTCGCACGCCTTGCTGCGCATGCGCGACGAGGTCGACGGCCTGGTGTCGACCGAAATCGACCCGGCACGGGTTCACCAGGCCGGCGTGTTCGACCGGCTGGCCGGCAACCTCGGCGCGCTGGGGTTCCTGATCGACATGCTCAGCGTGCAGCCGCAGATGGCCAAGTCGCTGTTCCGATACGACGCCGAATCCGGCACGTTGAGCCCGGTGATGGGCCGCGGCGAAGTGCACGCGCCGGGCGCTGCAAACGCGCCGGCGGTCGATCCGCGCCTGATCGAACAGGCCCAGCTGCTGGCCGTGTCGTCGGTGAGCGAAGACGTTTCGGTCGAAGACGTGTCGCGCGATCTGGAGCGCCTGTCGCACGAAGCGCAGGCGGCCGATCAGCCGGCGCTGGCCGCCACCGTACTCAAGGCCCAGGAAGCGCTCGAAGCGGCGCAAGATCCGGAAGGCCTGGCCACCGCGCGTGGTGACCTGTCCGACGCGCTGGCCGACTTCGTATCGACCGCGTCCGACCCGGTCGGCCTGGAACCCGAGCGTTCGAGCGGCCGCGTGACCACGCCGATGACGCTCAGCTTCGCCGACGCGGGCGCCGATCTCGCCGAAGACGACGAGATGCGCGGCATCTTCCTCGAAGAAGCCCAAGAGGTGCTGGCCACCGCCGCTGCCGCCCACGCCGAGCTGGCACGTGCGCCCCAAGACCTGGCGGCGCTCACCACGCTGCGGCGCGCGTTCCACACACTCAAGGGCAGCTCGCGCATGGTCGGGCTCAAAGAGTTCGGCGACGCGGCCTGGGCCGGCGAGCAGCTCTACAACAGCCACCTGGCCGACCAGGGCGCGGCCGAACCCGCGCTGCTGGAATTCACCGCCTGGTCGCTGGCACATCTGGGCGACTGGATCAACGCCATTTCGGCGCGCAACGACAGCGGCCGCAGCGCCGCCGCCGTGAAAGCCGCGGCGCAGCGTGTCAGCGACGGCCTGGCCCCTGCCGGCACGACCGACACGTCGGACATCGCGCTGCCGCTGCTGCCGCCCGACCTGCCGAGCGCGGCCGACCTCGATCTGTCTATCCCTGCGGCAGAAGAAGCGCTGCCGGAAGTCTCGTTCGAGTTCGACCTGAGCGGGCTCGACAGCCGCGCACCCGACGCCGGCCGCCAGAGCGCCCATGGCGCGCTCGACATGGGCGTGCCCGAGTTGCTCGACCCGTTCGCACACTCGGCCACCGAACCGATGCCGTTCCCGGCACCGGAAACCGACCCGATCGCCGAACCCGCGGTCGACCTGATCGACCTGGACCTGGCCTTCGACGAAGTGATCGAAGCCGCGCCGATGCCCGAAGAGGCTTCCGATTCCGTTCACGCCGCGCTGGACGAGCTGCCCGAGCCGGCGGCGTCGGTGCCCGAAGACGAGCTCGTCAAACAGGTCGGCCACCTGCGCATCGGCATTCCGCTGTTCAACATCTACCTCAACGAAGCCGACGAACTGTCGCGCCGCCTGACGACCGAGATCGCCGAGTGGGCGATGGAGTTGCACCGGCCGATCGGCGAAGCGCCGATCGCGCTGGCCCATTCGCTGGCCGGCAGTTCGGCCACGGTCGGCTTCAGCGATCTGTCGCAGCTCGCCCGCGCGCTCGAACACGCCCAAACGCGGTCGCTCGCCATCGGACACGGCACGCCCGACGAAGCTCGCCTGTTCGTCGATGCGGCCGAAGAAATTCGCCGTCTGTTGCACCAGTTCGCCGCCGGGTTCCTGAAAGAGCCGGCGCCCGAACTGCTGGCGCGCCTGGCCGAGCACGAGCTCACGTCCGCCAAGCGCCTCGAAGCCGCCACCGCGGCCTCCGAGCTGGAGCAGGCACGGCCCGTGGCCGAGGCCGCACTGCCGCTGATCGCGATCAAGAGCGCCGAGCCGCCCGTGGCCGAAGCGCCGCCGCCGGTTGCCGATCTGGTGATGGACACCGCGCATGCGGGCCTGTCGGCCCCCGCGCCGTTCACGGTGTCGGCCTTCGGCGATTCGCAGTTCGGTGCGCTCGGTCTGACCGAACTCAAGCCCTTCGGCGACCTGCCGATCGAAGCCGCGCGCAGTACCGGCACGGCGCACGCGCTGGTCGACGCCGACGACACGATCGATGCGGTGGATGCGATCGACGCCGAACTGTTCCCGATCTTCGAAGAGGAAGCCGAAGAGTTGCTGCCACAACTCGCAGCGAAGCTGCGTGACTGGGTGCGCCGCCCCGGCGAAGCCGCCCACCCGGCCGCGTGCATGCGCACGCTGCACACGCTCAAGGGCGGCGCCCGCCTGGCCGGCGCCATGCGCCT
>Ga0307516_10010017_pt1 | contig 10490 bp, 11 predicted proteins | sample 19_EM_MG_FD_203310 | JGI IMG/M metagenome (GOLD analysis project Ga0307516, IMG submission 203310) | Populus trichocarpa ectomycorrhiza microbial communities from riparian zone in the Pacific Northwest, United States - 19_EM | ecosystem: Host-associated > Plants > Roots > Unclassified | place...
TGCTGCAGTAGTACAGCCAAGGGTGAATTAGTAATCTTAATTTCCAACATATAGTACCACTTGAGTGAAATACAGGGCTGCAGGGTATCTAATCACTCAGTTGTGTTGACAGCCTGTACTGAAATTGGATTTCCGAGTGCCCAGGCTTTATTTGCATACATTTGCCATGGCGAGTCCGCAATATCGTGCATTTTCTCATGTCCGACACCAATTATAGCATGGCCATGTGGTTGAGGCATCCAAAAGAGGAATCCCACATGGCTCAACCGCTCAATGCGACACAAGCGAAATACTTGAACTACTTGAAACTTGCGGCGGGTAAGTTTCATGATCTTTTCAGTGGCCAGTTCTTCTTTGATTCTGCGAGATGGTGACACAATTGCATTGTGGTATCTTCCCAGAGCTCTGGCTCCCTGCATCCAAGTATGGTATCATTCCACTCCCATTGTTTGCTGTTGAGGCCTTTGTTTCTAGGAGCACATTGCAGCCTCCATCAATCCACTTGCAGATCCACTGGAAGAGAGTATCACTAACCAATCATGGTGTACAACCCACCAGTATTTCAAGGATGATGTGGATATTTTCAGGTGCTTGGAATTCTCTCTGGCATGGCACATGCTTGGCCATTCTGTAAGTACTTTTCTTTTGACAATGCACTTGTTTGATCTTCTGCTAGACCCCCAATGATATTCCGGGGGTGTCCAAGGTGTTGGCTGGTCCTACCAGCTATCAATGGAGCAAGGATATGTCTTCCATTGGCCATACTTTCAGGTGTTCTTTCTATTATCCATCTGCCTCTATACAATGCCGGCCACCTTGCCATGGAACACTTGACTGACTGGGCCACCGGCCATGATCCTGGAATGCTGGTGGCACTTTCACATTGGTCTACTGTCTTCACCAATATCTTGCTACTTGTCAATTGAAGTACCCCCCTCCACAGGGACCCACACTCTCAAGCAGATTGGTATGACATGCTAGTCAGTGTTGGTAATTATGATGATTGTGCACTGGACATTCCCAGTCTTGGGATTCAGGTATTGTACAATCCCAGCACTGTTGTTGCATTTTCACCAGCTGTTTCAGCACAGCATCAACAAGGTTGATGGAGTGAGGTGCTGTTTGGCATATTATATGAGGGATAATATTCACCATTGGTTAAGGGTTCCACAGCCTCTTGATTGGGTGACACCAGATAATGTCCACAATGCACTAGTGGGGCATTAAATAATTAGCTTCCTGATATGATTTTTTGTTGTACTAAAATGTAATTCTGCAAGTGGTTGCTGTGCTGATGCTATCATGTGCCAATGAGATGTGGTGCCGATGATATCATGTGCTGCTCATGGGCTGTGCCGATGACATGTTGTGCCAATTATATGTTGTGCCGGATATTATTTGTCGGCAGCATCTATTGCTGCATCAGTTTAATGCCCATGGTTCTGCCGGTGGTTCCTATTGCTGGATCTGTGCCTAATGGTAGTATAGTTAACACTATATGCATGATAGTATCTAGGGCCTGATGGGTAGGCAATGGCATGGGTGTACCCATGGGTGTCATGATGCCGACCTGCACCCAACCCGGTGCTAAACCCGTACCCATCCTGCAGGTATGGGTCAACCCACAGGAATACCCAATGGGTTACTCATGCTGGAGTGCACATGCTGCTGTTGTCTTCATTGTGCAGGCGTGCACGCATGGCTGTTGTTGTTGTTGTTGTTGTTGTCTCACCTTGGCATTTGCCATAGGCATCTCGTCATTGTTGTCTTTGTCGTGCTGGCATGCATGTGCAGCTGTTGTCATTGTCATCTCACCATGGCATTTGCCATGGGCATCTCATCGCTGTCTTTGTCATGCTGGCATGCACAGGGGGCCATCGTCTCGGCTTGGCATTTGCCATAGGCATGTCGACGACATCGTCCTTGTCATGGTTGTGTGGACACATTGTAGTTGTCGTGTCGCTGTGGCATAGCCATGCATCGTCATCATTGTCATTGTATCACCTTGGGATTGGCCATTGGCATGTCGACAATGTTGTTGTCCTCATTGTGGTTGCATGGACATGTTGTAGGTCTCCTGTGACGACACCTTCACTGGCATTTCTGCAGCAGGTCCAATGGCCTTCAAACCCAATTCTTCAATTGCCTTTTGCTGAAGTTTGGCATCAATGTAAGCACACTTTGCCAGATGGCCAAGTATCCATTGCCGACTTCGGGGAGGAACCCAAGTCTGGTGACAGCCTTGGCTGCCAATGCATCTGATTAGGACAAGATTACACTTCTCTAGCTCCTTCACAGGGGTCATTGCCACAATAACAGTGCCTGGAGCAGCAGAGGATGCATCTGTGTACTCCCTTTTCAAGTGCTTTCAACCTCCAGTAAGTCCATATAATTTTCATCAGTGTCATTGCTGAGCAACTTTGTATCCGACTTTTCTAACCTTTGCTTTTTGGCCTGTCTTTCTCATAGTGGGACATCCAAAACAGTCAATATTGGGAGCTATGCCACACCCATTGTAGTAAGTGAATGGACTGGCAATGAGTACAACAATGAAAGTTAATACTGTTGCATTGGAGGTTCTATATGCATTTTCTGCTGCCCCAATGAGGTCATCAAGCCATTTGAAGAGGATAAGGACCTCAGGGTCTGAAGCAAGCTCATTGAGCCATGACTCAAAAAGCTCAGCGAGCTTGTGGAGACCTGGCCCCCGCTCAGAGAAGATTATTGGACCATTGTTGCAGTGACCTAGATGTATCTCAAGTTGACAGTTGATAGCACTGACAAGACCCTTGTCTTCCAAATCATCATTGTCCACCAAAAAGAAGTCGAAGCCATACTTGGTTGTTTCACCACCCGACTGGGGTATGGTATCCAGTAATGGTTCTGGGTCAACTAGGGGTGTTGTGCTGGGTTCAATTCACAGAACTCAATGGAACTTCCTTACAAGAGGGAGATCATTGTCAATCATCAATCATCATTGTACCCAGCACTACTGAAGATATGTTATCTTTCTTTCAAATCACCTTGTCCAACAAGGTCACTGCAACTGGAAAAGCGTCAGAATTTTTTGGCAGGCTGCAATGATGAGGCTTTCGAAGCCCAATTCAGATTTTGGTAGTTAGTCTGTCTTGTCCTCACTATGTGTTTTGGGGTTTTTTCAATCTCCGTCTCACTATCATATGGCTAATCTTGTATTATGATTCTCTGTACTCAATGGCAAATATGTTATTGCACAAGTCCATGATTAAGGATGGCATCCCATTTGGCTCTTGTGCTGCAGTTGAGTCCATCGAGCTGTTTGTCTTCTATGTGTAAGTACTATTTGCTCAGATGATGGGTGAATAACTGCTCATCGAAATCTTGCAGTAGTCTGATGCTGTCTCTTCCATGGCTTCAAGATAATGTGACATACACATTGAAAGGCATTAGTTGGCCTGTTGGGGGTGTGTCGAGATCTATGATGCAATAATTGATCATTTGTGCTTGGGAATGATAGTCAGTGAAGGCATATGCAGGTGTCACTGGAAGTTGTTGCCTGGTGACCACTCCACTTTCCAAGCCTTCAAGTGTGTCTGCTTTGGTTCATGCCATTCACATGAGAACATAGTAGATGGGTGGGTGATGTCCACTATATGTCCATGGGCCCCATTGGCAACATCAAGATCCATGGAGATGTTGAATGTCACCAATGATTACTTCCATACCAATTGCAATGTCAACTTCATCTGCAAGCCCTGCATGTTCTCATTGGTTTTTTCCCCACCCTGTCTTAGGTTTGGCAGCAACTGCATCAGAAAAACAACCCTTTGCTCTGTAGGGTCTGTACAGCTAACTACAGAAATTTACAGAAAGGTACCCAGTAATACAGAGCTGTACAGAAAATGTACAAAAAAACTGGCCTATAAACCTTGCCTAAAAATTTCACTGAACCTTCTTTGTATCAAAAATAAGCCTTTTACATACCGGGTTTGAGTATAGAAACTGAATTACTCATGTGACATGTCAAGGCTTGGGTGCTGTTTTGCTGATGTGCAAACCTTTCTTCCATTGTTAACTGTTGTCCTTGAATAGTGTCCAACACAGGACAGTTAATCAGCATTTGGCCATGTGCCTGTGTGCGTGCCTTCACACACATGAGATTCCATTTCATGCACACTGCATGTCTGGGTGTAACCAATAATGCATCACTCCAGGGTGCTGAGGAGAAGTCGGTGGGAGGACATTCTTCATGGGTTAACACCAGTCTATGAAGCATAGATAGTTGCTCTTCTGTGCAGTCCCCATGTTGGATGTGCTGTAACAGGTCTAACCATGGCTCGTCCGTCACTCGTACTTGCATTCAACTGCACCACCTCCTCAAATTGCTCATACAATTTCCTTCCTAACATATCTTTGTCTGTGTCTTTCTCAGGGTTGCAGGGCCAGTAAAGTGGTGCAGATAGTGTGGCAGCTATGGGCAGAAATTGGTGGAAATTGCCCACAAGAATGACATTCACACTGCCAAATGGTTCATCAGAAACGGTACTGTCATGTGCTTTGGCACAGCTGATGATACTTGAAAGTTTGGCAAACATTTCATGCAAGACCATTGAGATTTCATCTATGATCAGATAATGTTTGTCTTCCCAGTAAGCCTCCAGAGCTTTAATGTCTGCACTGATTGTTTGCTTCCCTGCAATGGAAGCATTGCTATGCAGTGTAGAGTCTTTCTACCAATGACTGAGGTGGCAAGCCCTGTGTAGGCTGCCTTGACCAGCATGCTTTCAACCCCTTGGGCTACAAAATTAGCTATGATGGTCTGGATTGTTTTCAATTTCACTACTCCTGCCTCTCCAGGTATTATCATTCACATTTGCTTCAGATGTCTGCCACTAATGTGTTGCCCCAGATGCCAGTCAATAATGTTGTATGCATGTTGTTTGTCCTCTAATAGCTCATTCAGGGTGGCTGCAGGAAGAGTGCTCACTTCAGCTGCCAAGTCAGCAATGAGACATGTATGGCCTGCATCACTGTCAAACAATGTTTGGCTCAATTCAGTTATGTTTTGGTGGGCAGAGGTGGATGGTCTGGGTTGAGTCTGATCGGGTGTAACATCATTTTCTGTCATAGCACGCATCCTCATTAACCACTTGAGTAAACGTGTCTCATTGTCTCCCGTGGCAAACCTGTAACTGACCACAGATGGTGCAGCTGTATGTACATATGTGGCACCCTTGGCACCAGTTTAAATGAATTCACATGGTCTTTTGATATGGTTTCTTTGCATGAATGAATATATCTCATAGATCCCACTAGACTTGGAGGCTTTCTGCAAATTCCAAAGAGGGATTGGCCTTCTTTGCGAGCATTTTGACGGATCCTCCTCTGTTGGTTGGGAGGGTCCCCAACATGTGGCTGAGCTCCTTATGATCCTCATGTGAACTATCCTCCCATCATCACGATGTTGTCATTTTCCATCACACCATGGCTCCCAGACCATGTCCACACCATCTGCGGATGCTCCAAAAGGGCTAATTGTTATGTTTTGGTTGTGCTTTTCTGTTGTTCTTATGATATGTTTTTATTGTCATCTAATATGTTTTTATCTCATTCTCACAACATGCGACTGGGATTATCACCTCAACAACATCAATTACTACCCACACTATGACATTCTACACAACATACATCATATATCAGTGAGCAGACATCAAAGGGTTTTCTTTTTTGAGGGAATGGGATGCAAACATCATTTCAAACACAATCTAGAGGTGGATCAATGGACTGTGCACATCGGAAGTGAGCACACACACCAAAGGGTTCTCTTTTTTGAGGGAATGGGATGCAAACATCATTTCAAACATGATCTAGAGGCAGATCAATGGACCGCACACATCAGAAGTGAGCACACACACCAAAGGGTTTTCTTTTTTTGAGGGAATGGTACACAAGCATCATTTCAAGCACAATCTAGAGGTGGGGTCAACAGACTGAGCACAAAAGAAATGGACACACACCATGAGATATACATAGGTGTGTTATGCAGAATCCTCGGCATGCACCTCCTTGTTGCTTCCAGAGGTATTTCAAGGGCCTTGTGTCCCAGATGAGGGGTTTTCATTACTGTTTGGATGGGGGATGGGGCCAGGATGTGCCAAAGGGGGGTGGGGTGGATAGAACAGATAAAAGGTGGGTGCTGGAAGGGATGGGTGGTATGGATCATTACCACTTATCATGCCATGATAATAGGCATCAGGGAATTGAGGCCATGCATTATGATCAGCATGTTCTGACTGCGGATGTGAGGTCAGCATAGGACTGTGAGCATTGGGTGGAGGGTATGTGGGGTGGTACTGTTGGGGAATGTATGACATTGGTACATAGGGTCCAGGTCATGACATGTACCAGCCAGCATGTGGACATTATATTGCATGTGATTGTCCCCATGACCTACGTTAGGCTGTTGAGGATATGGTGGACGTATGCCAGGCCCCAGAAGTTCCTCTAGATGTCGTTCAGGTTGCTGTAGCAGATGAGGTGTGAAAGGATTAGTACCATCATAAGATGCAGGGGCCAAATGGGGAGAACACATTTCTTGATGCCCAAGACCCTCTAGTGGCACATTCGGAGGCTGCAGATCATGGCTGCCCCCCAGCATGAGACATCCCTGGCTTTTACCAATGTGACCCTCCTCAGCAGCTACAAGCCTTGCAGATATGGAGGTTAAAGTTGTTTCCTTGACAATGGAGGTGTGGGTTGGATAGATTCTCGAGTGCAGGTTGAACACATCCTCAGAATCGGTTTGTGGCATGTGACCTGGTGCAGTGTGGACTGGTCTGGGCCTTGGACATTGATTCTGGCAGCCTATGCCATTGGATTGACCCTCCATTGGGTTGCTGGCTTGGGGTGGCACTGGAATGATTGGTCACAACACTCAGATGATGTATAAACACTAACTTACACATCTGGATGTCCTTTGGATGGTCAATAGCCACTTCTGCTGCTGTCTGCTCAACTCCCCTGGGCACTGCAGCCATCTCGTCTTCTGGTGTGGAGGGCAGTCCCATAAGCTGTCTGGCTGCAGGGCTGCAAGGCTCAGCACTAGGGGCTGAAAGGTCATAGTTAGTTGTGCAGAACAAGGAGGTGGGAAGAACTATATACCATAAATCATAGATGACATAGAGCGTGTGTCCACAGAGTCGAACAGTGGGTCCTCAACAGAAGAGCACTGGACACAAGCCTCTGCAGGCAGTTGTGTATGGCACATGGTAGACAGCTGGGCCTGAGCCTCCATGGGAGGTCATGTATGGCATACAGTAGATGGCTGGACCTGAGCCTCCACAGGTGGTTGTGTTTGGCATGAAGTGGACAGCTGGACATGATCTGCAGGTGGCTGCGTATGACATAGGATGGAGGGCTGCTCCCGGGCCTCTGCAGGTGGTTGTGTTTGGTGCAAGGTGGAGGGCTGGATGTGAGCCTCTACAGGTGGCTGCATACAATGTGCAGTGGAAGGCTGCTCCCACACCTCTGCAGGCAGTTGTGTGTGATGTACAGTAGAGCACTGGACCTGAGCCTCTGCAGGTGGTTGCGTGTGATGTGTGGTAGAGGCCTGTTTGCTGGCCTCTGTAGCTGATGATTGTGTGTGCTGCTCAGGGGATGGTTGTTCGCTTTGCACCAAGGGCACCTTGTGTACAGGGACTTGTTGTGGAGTGTATCCCTCATCTGAGGAGGTATTGACCAGTAGTGGAGAGGTCAGGATGCAACAAGTGGTTCACCTCTTTCCAGCTACATGGGCAGGTTGCTTTCCTTTTGATGACTTAATAGGTGGCAGCTCTTTTCTCAATTCATCAGCAGCCACTTTCTTGGTCTTTCAGGAAGGGTACATAGTCTTTGGCTTGTGTTTGTGGGATGAGGAGGCTTGCTCATACTCAGACTCCACAGAACTTATGTGTGAGTCCTGATCTTCTTCTTTCATTTCAATGTTGTCCTTTAGCTTGTAGTCAGATGTAGCCAAGGATATAGAATCACTTGAGAGTTCAATGACCAAAGGCTGTTTCTTCTTGGACTGTTTGGACATGGCAGCTCCAGCAACATGACACTTGTGATGGTTTGTAGTGCAGTTCTTCTGCTGATGTGGGACCTCTTCAGTACTCTCGGGCACATCTGCTTCATCAGAGTCTTCAATTGTACATAATTTGCTCAGGGCTACCTGCCACAACAATGGTTCTCTTCACCCGAGTTGCAGCCTTGTTAGGGAGGTGCTTGGGACCCAGATGGTCGGTCTTGAGATTGCAGAACATTTGTTTGCCTCAACTCTTGTTGGAGTCATATGGAGGTGCGGCTCCTATTATAACCAGTTCCTCAGAGCTGATCAGTGCAGCTGTATCACTGTGAGCTCACCAATGGTGTTCCATACAAGATACATTACACACCTTTGTGACATGGAACAGATCAGATATGCAGCCAGTTCTTGCCTGTGTCACTCAAGGCTGCCAGGAGCTTCGAACATTCTGCACATGTAAGGTCAGAAATGCCTTTGGGCATTGTGCAGGAGCTACATTCCTCGCCTGGGAACATCACTCCCTCAGGCTAGTTAACTAAGACAAGTGTGGATGATGCTAGACAAGGAAGCATTTTCTTCCATGGAAAAAGCTTGCCGGATCCCCACATTTGACCACATTCCTCTTTTACATTGTCAGTGGGATCCTGTAGATAGAGTAAAGTAACACACCGAACAAGGTGTGTAACCTGTGCTTGACCTGATCAGGGTCCTCTCTTTCCTCGGAGCCATCCCTGTTGCACCTGTCCCTCAGATCATTACTCTCTTCCACTTCATCAACATCTTTCTTTGCAGTCTCACTGTTGTCAAAGACCTCATCTATGGCCTGCATTGATACCTGATTGCTGTATCCATGGATTAGTGGACAATGTAATTAGACTACATTGTGATGTGCTTACTAGATATGTGCCTTGAAGTGGCCAATAATCTCATCCTCACCAATGCAGTAACGTTTCACAAAAAACTTCAATGTTATTCAGCATCTCAATAAGTCGATGGCACAGAAGACTCACCTTCTCTGCACCAGGTGTTGTGAAAACATGGCCAAGCCCACCGTCTTGATTGATGACTCGCCCAGCCAGAAGGTAGGCACCTTCAAACCCATGGGCTTTACTCAATGCGTTGAACTAGAAAACATATCACATTAGCAACCTTGCAAATAGATGGTGATGTACCATATGATTTAAATTCTTTTTTGACTTGTCAAAAAGTTGTTGCTACTGGGCAACTGTGCCTCCCATATTCTCCAATTCCTTTGCTTCCTTCCATGTCTTGAGGATCATTGCATATGTATCTTGGTATTCCTCCTTGAAAATGGTATAGCAATGCTGTTGGGCAGCAGTTGTGGGGGTCCCAGTGACCTCCTCACATTTGGGAAGACAAGCTAGTTCCCATTCGGTATTCTTCATAAAGTACATCAAGTATGTATTCCATAAGTTCCCTCTGTGGCCATGAGAATGTAGGCGAATGTAATGGTCAGATACCTGGTGGAATGGCATCTTCACATGGACAGCTAGCTTTCTAAACATATCATCAATCTCGTCAAAGCCCTCACTAAGGATCGAAAGGACCAAGTTGGAGACATGGCCAACTTGAGATCCCTGATTGTCCTTCTCAGAGATGGCTCCTTCACTAATGTTGGTAGAGTTGGGAATGGTCAGAGTACCAGAAGGAGGAACCTGGCTTGTGCTGGTAGATGGAATGTTCTGCATCACCAGCATGGCTAGTAGAGCTGAAGAGAGAAGAAATGGAAGGAACCACTATTGTACATACCATGTCCACAGGCTCAAAGCCCAACTTGTCGAGAGCAGCAGATGGCACATGGCCTGGTTGTATCCACGACCTGCTGTGGAGAATCCCCAGCACCCCTTGGAGAATCCCCAGCCCACCTTGGAGAATCCCCAGCACCCCTTGGAGAATCCCCAACCCACTGTGGAGAATCCCCGGCACCCCTTGGAGAATCCCCAACCCACCTTGGAGAATCCCCAGCCCATCTTGGAGAATCCCCAGCCCATCTTGGAGAATCCCTGACCCAACTTGGAGATTCTCCATTGTGCTTTGGAAATTCCTTGGCCAACCTTGGCCAATTGATGGTATCAGGAAAGGTCTATTCAGGCTGGAGAATGTTTCATTTATTCCTAACCAATCATTGAGAAACAGATTTATTCACCCTGGAGCAAGTTCTGTTTATTGCAGATTAACCCATTAGAAAAAGGTATATTTAGGCTGGAGATAGTTCCATTCATATGGTATTACTCACCTAGAAAATTGTCTATTTTAGGCTGGAGAAAGTTCCAGTCATACCCATTCATCCCCTAGAAAAACATCCATTTGAACTGGTAAAATGGTCTATTTGGGCTGGAGAAAGTTCCAGTCATACCACATTCATCACCTAGAAAAAGGTCTATTTGCACTGGTGAAAGTTAGATCAATCACTGAAAAAATGGTCTAT
>Ga0307516_10010019_pt1 | contig 10488 bp, 5 predicted proteins | sample 19_EM_MG_FD_203310 | JGI IMG/M metagenome (GOLD analysis project Ga0307516, IMG submission 203310) | Populus trichocarpa ectomycorrhiza microbial communities from riparian zone in the Pacific Northwest, United States - 19_EM | ecosystem: Host-associated > Plants > Roots > Unclassified | place...
GGACACTTGCTGCATTTTCATGGTCTAGTGATGACAATCATGCTTAATTTCTCTGAACAAGAACTTGAAGAACCATAATATATTAATTTTGTGTTGACAAATTTAACTCTCTTGCTGCATGTCTCTTGTTCTAACATACACAACGACTAGTGGATTGCAAGGCTGACTCTGAAGTTATTTAATGTGAAAATATGATGTTGCTTTATGTGCTTGTAGCTAAGACACTTGCTGCATTTTCATGGTCTAGTGATGACAATCATGCTTAATTTCTCTGAACAAGAACATCAAGAATCATAATGCACTTAGTTTTGTTTTGACATTTAACTCTCTTCCTGCATGTCTCTCTTTCTTGTTCATGGTGTTTCCTTTGCTGGGATGCTTGCATGCTTATACTTCTTGTTTACTTGTTTTGCTGCTTGCTCTGTGTCATTAGAAGTGTTCTTTTTGTAATCTGCATGACTTGTTATCTATTAAACAATACGCTGTTTGTCCGACATTTGGTAGCTCCCTTTGCCCTGAATAATGATTTTTACTTTTCTTATGTGCGTTCCCTGGAAAAGTACACTGCAACCTAACTGGCTGCACAGTAATTAACATCAGAGATCATCATGCCATTAATACTCCTTTGCAGATCATACAGGCCTGCCCTTTTCGTGTTAGGCCTTGCCCAATCTTTTTGATAAATATAATAAAAATGTTTAAACTCATAAATTCAGCTATTACATGTAAAAACTGGAACAAATCATTGTGATTTCTTTTACCGCTTAGCATAACTTGTGCCCTTCATTTGGAGGATAAGTTGCTTATTTTGCTGTACACCTATTAATGCCTTGGTATGTTGTGGTTCGTATTTCCATTCTGTGAGAAAAATTGGTGTTTATTTGGTCAATATACAATGTTTTGCAGCGCTCGCAGTATGATCTTGAAGAAGCAATGAGGAATGACCCAAAGAAACGAAGTGGAAGCAGCACATACAGAACACATACAGAAGCTCAGAATTATCCATTTGAAAGCAGTAGTAGGAGACATTGGAAGGGGGTTTGGAGGTCACATGGTCGGTAACTCAACCAATGAAAAGCCAGGATCCACTTGATTTAACAGATTTTGATGACAATTGTGTGGCATGAATGACAAGAAGAATCTCGAGATTCTTGATCAAGTTAGTCCATCTGTAAGTCAGGCAACAAGTCTGGTGGTTGGCCGGCATCTGTATGTAGCTTTGATCCAGAGGTCTTGCAGATGGGAAATCATACCTACTAATGCTTAAGAACTGACAACCTAAATGCAGAGAACTGCCTAACCGTTGAAAACCTTTCCAAAAATCGTGGATTTCTCACATGCTAGCAGGAGAGCTGGTTTGTATTGAAAGTTTGACAGGTAATTGTCAGATTGCGTGAAGGTTGAATTCTGGAAGAGCTTTGTTTGAAATAGCACAAACAAAGAAAAGGCATGCTGTTTAAATGCAATCTGAGACTGAGAAAGGAGATTGCTAACTGTCCGAGTTGTGTAAATGCATCGGCTTTGTACAGATGAAAAGTTGACATTGCAATCAAGAAACTATACCAATATCTTGGAAATTATATGGGACTTTGGTTAGATGAATTCTTTAGGTGAATCCTAGATGTACTGGTCTTAGTTTAATTTCGTCTAGTGATTGTATGTAAATTGATTATGAGTGGCATGCCCAAACTCACACCATTTCCACGTACCTAACCTTTTATTAAATTTCCATTTGAATACCTTGACTTCAATTCTATCTATTTGAGTATCCTATTTTGTATTTTTTTTTTTTTTAATGTGGTCATTTTCATGACAAGGTTTAAAAGAGGGGTAAGGGATGATATGGCTGCTGTCTCATGTCAAGTGGCAAAAGGGCAGATTGGGATTGGAAAAAAGAAAGAAGTGAAAATGAGTTAATTTGTTGAAAAAATAAAACTAAATTAATATAAAATCTTGGGTGAAAATGCCTTCTTAAAATCGTTCTATAGGATATCCTTCCTTACCATTGAACAAAAAAATAATAGAATTAATGGAGCAGGATATGCTTCATTTTGCCAGTGACCCTTGCCATAGATGCAGGAAGTCGTGTTTTAATAAAACAATAGTACTGTGTCTGTACTCTTATTGAGCAATTTAGTAGTTTATTTCAAGGAAATTTGACCCTTGTTTTTGCAGTGTTGTTGTGGCTTTGATACCAAATTACTCACAACTGATGAGAGGCCGGGTTTAGCAGGAGAAGCGGTTGCTTGAAGCAACTTGCTGATCCTTTCAAATATACACGTCTGAATCAATGCTTAACTTTTCTCTACTTCAAATAGATATGCTAACAATAGCTATCAGATATACAATTTCCTTAATTAAGATAACTGTTACTTAAGCTATGGATTCTTATCGGGCTGGGAGTTACTTTTAGTTACAGGCATGACATGGCTCAATTTCTTCTGAAGCTAGTAGATAACCATGAGGGTTTGTAGATAGTTGTAGAAGCACATCCATCCTGTTGGTTTTAGTTGTTACATGCATGCAATGATTATCCATTACAGAATCCTCTTCCTACACAGGATATGTACTTTTCCAGGTTTGGTAAGGATGTGGCAATGAGCATGAACATAATTCAGTGTCCAAAATCAATTATCGGCATTGTAAAAGCATGCTTTGTTCATAATCATCCCATGGCAATAAGGAGCATGAACATAATTCAGTGTCCAAAATCAATTCTTGGCATTGTAGAAGCATTCTTTGTTCATAAGCATCCCATTTCACGAATATTTTTTGTTTCTGATATGTATTTCTTTGCTTACAAAGGATCTTTCCATTGCGTTCTCTAAGCAAAGTTTCTCTCCCCTCTGCTACTGTATCGAGTTTGTGATGTCTTCCTGCAGGGTAAAGATTAGGAGAATTATAGGATACTTTCCTGATTGTCAGCTTTGTCATAGCAACCGATTTTTTTTCTCTCATTTGCTTTTTTTTTCCCTCTCTTTTCAAGTCTGGTTAATCTTTGGATTCCCGGAGAATTTTTCCATCAAACTCGAGCTTTATTTTAAAAATAGAATTTGCCCTAGTGCTACCTCTTCAAACCCTTGTTCTCTTCATATTCGAAGAAGTAGTTCGATCATGTAATCAGAGGATTAAACGTGTTCAAAAGTGTACGTACTTTACAACTTATACTTGAGTGAAAAATTAGAATTGTTTCCTTAGTTCATTAAGGTGGTTTACTATTTTCATGAATATCCTCAAAAGAGTAAACCTCTGAACAGTCTGCAACCTTTAGTGCTAAATGAAAACCTCCGGATAAATCTGTAATCTCCACCACCTGAGTCCTGAATTGTAATACCTGGAAAGTAAACGTCAGATTAGTGTAAGTCACTTGAACCTGGACTTGTGAATTCAGACACTGACATATTATGAAATGCTGGATTGACACTGGAACATTTTACCTTTTTAAGTGTATAGTAGCAAAACCGAGGAAGAAAAATGCAGTATGCTTGGATAGCTCTCCGAGAATTCTCACACGTATATTCCTAATCCAAGCTCTTTTGGGTCTGTTTCCACCATCCAAGGTGGCCTGTTGAATAAAGAAACATTAACGCAAGGCTAAGGGGAAAAAAAAGAGAAACAATTGAAGGGAATTGCGTTTTTGGATTAGTATAATTACTTGTTCATTATAAAATTAATCGTTCCTTCTGTTGCACGATTCAGAAGAAGTTCTCTTGCCTCAATTGCAATTCCTTCAGGCTATATAGAGAATTTGAAAATGAGTTTTTAACATTTGAATATAGAACTTGTATTGATAAAATCATTTAGCTCTTGTACATACCTCTTCGGGAAACCAGACCCCTGGTTGCGTGCTACCTTCAAGAACTGCAAGAGCAAAAGCAGCTGTTGCATTTCCCACAGAACTGAAAGCCAGGATTTTCATGAGCTTAGCATTTTGTTATTAACATATTTTTTCAGAAGCATTTAAATGCTGGTTTTAATTGAATGGGCTAAAATTATCTTGAAACCCGGGACTTACACGGAGAGTTTCCGGTGACTAAATAAACCAAGTGTATTGCGCCCATCTGTGCACTCCAAATCAACCTGTCCAATGAGTAGAAAAATTAACAATGAAGTGGAACATATTGTTGAATAATTTGCTTAACATTCAGTGCATTCCACCATCCTCTTTTCCTAATACAACTAAGTAAATATAATCAGCTATGAATTGCTTTCTTTATCATCATCAGAATCATCATCTCACCCTCATTGAAACACGCTCTCCAGCAATCCCATCAACTGCTCGGACTAGAGGGTCAAACAACTGAACCAACTGTTGGACTTTGGTCCTGTCCTTCAGAAATTCCTGCAAAGAATTAATCAAGGTTTATAACTACAATGTTAAGATTTAAGAGCATAGCACATCGTATCTCGGCATGCCCCTATTTCTTTAGTTGTTATCAAATGATCCTTCACTTGCAAAAAACACAACAAATTATATGGCAAGCTGCCAATTTTTGGTTAAAAAAAAAGGAAAAACAGAGTTTATCATTAACTCTTTGTATAGATTAATATCTATTGATAACATTTTCAGAAGCAATACAATGAACTTGTTATGAAATCATCAAACTACACTTTTAACTATTAGTGGTATTGGTAATTTCGATTATGGAAATTAGGTGAGAGCATACTGGAGACAGAAGATTTGTCATGGCTGACATTCCCCAATTCCAAAAGAATGGTGCAGTTCCAAATCGAGCACTGACTGTTGGTATTCCTAGGACATCATGAGCACTTCGAACTTCAGGTAAATTCCTGGACATAAGGATATATATTGAGTTGAAAGTTCTTGAAAGCAAAGGATCTTTACAATATTTACAAAAAAATCAAGACAGAAACCAAATGGCTCTTTTCAACAGAAGACAGTTACCATATAGTGTACAGTTTTTCAAAGTTGTAATATACTACAACATGCATCTGATAAAATAAAGAAGAATAAAAAAACTAAATGCATGTGATACGTGCAACATGTTATTTTGGATCCAGTAAACATGAATTAATTTCCAATAATATAACCCTAGAAGGACTTGGTATTTTTAGGAAAACAGAAAACTGCTTCATTCATGGATGAGCTTCATTGAAGAACATTCTTGTCATAAGTTTTGGTTTACAAACTATAAAATGCTAAAGAACGAGCAAAGCACAAACCATAGAAAAGAAAAAAGATCGAGTACTAACTACAATGTAGTTGTGGTCAATTTACCCCAAGGGAACCCCGGGGGATAGAAGGGTTACACTACTACAAACTAAGAAGAACCTGACAAACAGAAGTATGTGATCATGGAATTGAAGAAAGAAGAAAAAGGACGAGGAACAAAAGGATGCAAACCATTCTAGGAAGGAGAGGAAGAAGCTCCAGATGAGAAGAGAGGAAATTCTCGTAGGCTGATGTACAGAAGAAGACTGTTCATAGTTGATTCAGGGAGGAAATGAAATGTTGATTATGAAGTGTTTTGCAGTTCATCCACCGATGGTCTTGAGCCCCATTGAAAGACACAAATAGTGACTAAACTTTCTAAGTGTGGCATTGGCAAGGCTATAATTTCTCCAAGTTTGATTAATTGCAATAGTTAAGGGTGTGGAAAACAAAAGTTTTCACCAAAGCCAGATAGATACACGGAAATTTGTAAATACTTAAAATAAGGATGTGAGAACTGGTGCATGAATACTGATATAACTATGATCAAAATTGGTCCATCCCAATCTATGATGCTCATTCAAAACTCGATTGTAGACCTGTTAAATAGATGAATTGGCATCTAGAAACTGGCACGTTGATTGTTTTTCTGATTTGAGAGAAATTTCTTTCAGGCACTTACAACAGGTATACATCTCGCTTTCCGATCCCCTTTCCAAAGTCGATGTTAAGCATTCCACTATATGGCTTTAGTTTGATCTTTTCTCCTGATTAAATAAACATTACCATTGTTTAAGTATTGATTAGAGGAGGAGTACTACAGTAGAAACTGAAGAGGATTGTGCTGGTTCGTAAAATGCTGTTGAGACTGACCCTTATTATATGCAACAACCTCCTCACCAAGAAGTAAGAAACTAGTAGCTAGTATGGTTGGACCAGCACCACCACTACCTGCTGTGTAGTAGTAGAACCTGAGAAGAAGAGAATTCGAGCGTAAACAGTATAAACTTTAAAACAAACCATTGAATAGCTGCTTTATTGCATCGTGCAATGGATCACCATTTACCAAGCAGCAAAGATGCGCCACTTCCATGTTAATTCAATTGATTAGTTTCTACTGGAATGAAAAGAGTTTCATAATGATATGCCTTAACTCAAAAATAAGCATTAAAGATACCACCAAGGACCGAATTTCTTTCAACCAAAATCAGAAAGGAAAATTATGAGGTTGATGGCATGGCTAAGGAGAAGAAGTGCTTTCAGAATGAAACGCACATTTTCCACTTCAAGGAATAATTTATGAGGTACCAGAAATTATGGATGGTGATGAGCACCACTCTTCATCAGAACTTATATTAGAGAACTGAGGTGGTACTGCGGATACTGGTAAACTAAAGTGGCGGAAAGCCAAGAATCTCTAGATGGATAGTTAACATTCAAGGGATGATACATTAGGCTAAAATTGTAAGAGAACCCATAGTGGCGTTTGGTGATGAATAAGGAGTTATTGACTAGTCAAAACTTTCTTTGGTTTAAGTTCTAAGATGAGAAAACAATTACCTCAGCCTCTCTGGCTTTCCCTTGCTTTCAGTTTTCGCAGCACGTACTAGCTCTGCTGCCATGACTGTCATGATAGTGGTAGAAATTAGCAAGTAGGGTTGAATAAAAGTACAGTAGCTGAATGTGAGGTGGTTTTCCACATGATGTAATGTATGATCTATCCGCCACTTCTATATCAATGTAACTTATAAGATGCTACTCTATGCTAGTGTAATTATGTTTTTCTTCAGGCATTTGCTAGCTTTAAGGCCCATATGGTGGGTTTGCACGAGACTGGCAGTGGCATGACCTTAAGGCAGCTGATAGCATGAGTCATAAGAATGTTCAGAAACTCAAACTGCAAAGCTTCGTTGAGTTATAACTTTTCTTCCTTTTTTCATAAAAAAGTCATCTCAAAGCAATGAAGCAATGTACTTGGGGCTGCCGGAATTAATCTTTTTGAATTTGACTCTATCCAGAGGCACATGGTTTATATGATAAGATATGCTCCTTAAATTCACAAAATGATAAGTGATGAGTGTGTTTTGACTGGAAATACAGAAATGCATTTTATACAGGGGACAAAGTATGCAAATAAAAATGATGACCTAGCAAGAATGCTGGTAATCATACCATTGCTCACTCCTGGATAGATTCCACCAGTTGTTATGGCAGGAATATTTGCAGCTAGGGCTTTATCCTTGAAGGACTTTGCACGCAATGCATAGCTTGTATCATCACAAACATCAACATATGCTGTCTGTTAGGAAAAGGCAAAAAGACAGCTCCTAAGATAATATCTTTGTAACAATTATAAACAGGCCTAATAAGCATTCACTTGTACAAAGAAATCTAACCTGAATGTTGATATTCAGAAACATAATGTTTACCTTTCCTCACCTTGGTCTCTATGGCAGCTTCAAGTACAGTGCATTTCGCTGCCTGTTGAAAAGGCCCTGCAGCATGAACGACAAGATCTACATCTGCAGAGGGATTAATACAGCTTGAGACTTGGAAGTTCTGAGAAGCCAGAACAAAGCTGTTCAGTTCATTACATTTTCATTTGAGTAGGATTACAGCCGAGATTTTCATTTGGTAGGTATTAATTATTACAGCTGAAGTGTGCTTGTTTCCTAAAGCTTGGCCAAGTCATGGCATTTTTTAGGAACTTATAGATAGTGAATCTAAATCTTGTCTGGACTAAACCTGGTTGGGCTCCATGAAAAATGCAGAACCCCATGATTTATGAGACAAATTCTACATAAGGGAGGAAGCAAATGGAAGTCAACCCCCATGCTTAGAACTCCAATGAGATACAGGAACTTGTCTTCTCAACATATATGGAGGGCTAAAATAACATAAATCAAGCACAATCATGAACAGCAAGATCTCTTTAAAACTCAAAAAGCACAGTGAAAAGAAAATAGTAGCAAAATTTATCCTTGCTGAAGCCTTCTTAACCTTCTGAATATTTTTTTTCTTGTCCCCAATTAAGTCCGAATGGAGCCGTAAAATGACCCAGGATATGTATGTTCAAAACATGAGCAAATACTAGAAAACACAGAAGTAAAAAATAATGGCTTTGCAATTCTGATAATTAAAAGATTACTGTACCTTTCAGAGCTGCTCCCAATGAGTCTACATTCTCAATGTTGACTTCAGTGAACTCGGAGTTCCTCCCCAATTGACCCACCATCGCAGCACCTTTTTCCCTACCATTAATTTCCTCACTTCTTATTTTTCTTTTTTAGTCACTTTCTTGGAAACCAAACAGAAAACAAACAAGGGCTTTTGTTAAATTTACCTGTTTCGACCACCAATCACAATTCTAAGGTCAGGGCAGAACTTGGAGAGAGCAGTGGCAGTGGACCCACCGACCCGACCCGTTCCACCCAGTACAAGAACGCTTGAGTTGCGAGTCTTCTCAGGAAGTTGAACAACGTTGCTGTTAGAATTATCATGTTTACACTCTTTAACGCAAGCCTTTACACTCGTGCTGCTCTTCAACTGAAACAGAGCTTGTCTGGCTATCATTACAAATGCCATTACATTTGATGTTCTGCTCTCTCCTAAAAATGGAAAGACTAAACGTCAGGCCATCTCCCTCTTATCCCATTATCAGTTTATCGTTAGCAATGATGTGGCATCTTATGGTGAGTGATGACATGGTGATATGGTATCCACATGGTCTCTTTAACTTTAAGTGCATCAGCTTTTTTATAATGTTCATTTCAGTCCTTTTTGGTGCCGATTTCTCACAATTTACACACAATATCTGCCTCCTTGGATGAGGGCAGTGAAATATTCCAAGAACAAAGGCAGGAAAAGAGTTCATCCAATGGACTCGCTCACCCTTAATTTTGCATTAGAAGCGTCAATTAGATAATTTTCCCTCGTATAGCTCTTGGCTCGTCAATAATATACTTCTTTTCTTGCCCTGAATTTTGCATGTCAATTGGCGCATGATCCTCTTTGTCACCGTTCCTCGAGGGGCTTGTTCAGGTCAAAATCTTTTTCAGGTGAGAAAGGATAGGAGGACCAGGCTGTGCAGGCTCAGTATTGAGATCTATATTCTGGTCCTCTTTGAGCCAGCCCTCGTGTCATGTTCGCTTTCTCTATGGCCTCTTGAGTCTTGAGTCGGGTTCGACAATGTAGGTGCCGATTGAGTTCATCCTCGTCGGTCTTCTCCGGGGACCATCCTCCTCCTGGAGAAGGTAAAGCTCCCTCTATGGGCTGTAATTTGTTGAGCCTGGTAATTGGCCCATCAAAGGCGGAAGAAGGCACTCTTATTTATCTTGGAAGCAGATCCTGCTTGCTAGGTACAGGTGATTTTATAAATATATCATACAAATATAATTTATTTATTTAAAATTTAAAAAATATATATTTCTGTGATGATTAAAATAAATATCTATAAGAACTATAACCATCTAAATTATCAGGCAAAAAATTTTTTGTCCTATAAAAATGCATTTTCATCATTTATGATTTTTATTTTGTTTTGAGAGAACAATGATTTTTTCATCAATTTTTTTTCTTAAAAAAAAACAAATTCTCCATATAAGCATTAGTCAGATACTTATAATTAAATTTTTGGCTTCTCAAATGCAAGTATAAAACAACTTATTTAAACTTGTAGAAGAACCAAAAAAAAACTAAACAATTTAATAGATAAAATTTTTATAGCTAATATAGTCGGTTTAATCATGTTTTAATTGTTTAGTTTCATATGGTATATATTTAACCAATGAAGTATTGGTCTAACAATTAAAACACTGTTATATCCCTACAAGGATTGGAACACAAGTTCGATCCCTAAAAAATATACTTATTGAGAGGGGCAGCCACGAACCTCGAACGGGACTAGTCTCATTCTTTAAAAGGGTATGAGGATACCCGGGTAAAAACAAAACAAAAATATAATATATATTTAATAAGCATCGATTCAATATTATTTTTAAAAATATATATAAAAACAAAATGAATGGACATAACAAACTGGAATAGCAGTTAAACTTTAACTTAAGTTTAAAGTTGATAACAACCTTCTAAATTGTTAATCTAACTTGCAAAAATCTAGATGTATAAACTAAACAAAAGACTACTTGTTAGTTAAAGCCTTGGGATTATTGTTCAACGGTAGAGATTGTAATTGTTCAGTCTGGATTACATGCAATTTTATATAACAAGATAAATAATGAACATGAACTTGCACTAAAGATTAAAATAAAATTATAGGATGCATGCTTGGCATATAATTAAATATTTAAAGTAGC
>Ga0307516_10010020_pt1 | contig 10488 bp, 6 predicted proteins | sample 19_EM_MG_FD_203310 | JGI IMG/M metagenome (GOLD analysis project Ga0307516, IMG submission 203310) | Populus trichocarpa ectomycorrhiza microbial communities from riparian zone in the Pacific Northwest, United States - 19_EM | ecosystem: Host-associated > Plants > Roots > Unclassified | place...
ATTGTTTGGTTTAAAAACACTAATAGCCTTGATTTTATAGCACCATAATGATCAAAATCTAGGCAAAATTAAACAACGTGTTGTCTATCTCAGCAAGCAATGTCTTGTCTGGTTTTTTTTTTTCAAAAAAATAAAAAAAGATAACAATCATAATAAAAAATGAGCCTAAGCTCGTGGGCGCTAACAAGATCGGTTAGGTGAGTGTGCTGGGCTTACTAGGCGTAGCACCGGCCTTTTCTCTTTTTTTTTAGATTATTATTTTTTTCTATTTTTTCAAATTAACGTGTTTTTTTCTATTTAAATTAATACTCATTATCTTTTCTATTTTGTTTATATAGTCTCTTTTAAATAATATTTATTTTTAGTTATTTTGTATGTATTTAATTTTTAAATATAATATTTTTATTCATCTATATTTTTTTGGATGTTATTTTTAATATGTGTAACCTTATATAATATTTTTTTTCTTTTATTTTATTCAAACTATTTCATTTATATCAATTTCTATTATCGTTTGATTGAATGAAAATTTAATTTTGGTAAATAAAATCATTCAACACAACAAGGTGAAATACCTATATTGCAATGCCAAATATCTTAATCTATATATGTCTATTGGTTTTCTATTTTTGTCTTTATTTATTGTCAATAACTTTTATTTTATTTTTATTTAATTATATATATGTATAAATCTTTTGATTTTCACTTATATTTGTTTTTATGTTCAAATACGTGTTGAAAAAAAACCTGTATGTATAATTTTTTTATATAAAAAAAATATTTAACTTGCGGCGTAGCTCATGTTAAATAACTAGTATAGTTATTAAACCTTATAGGTCGATTCGATAATTTATCAATATAGAGCTTAGCTCAAGTCAAGTTTTGTTTCTAACCAGTATGAAAATTGACCCGATCAAACTCAATTAAATAAATTTCAATATTGTTTTTAATATTTATCCAAAACAATATTGGTTTACAATATTTCATAGTTATTAAAAGGAAAATGTAAACTTATCCTAATAAAATCCCATCCAAGTTGTAAACTAATTAGGACACTTGTAATCACAATTAAAAGACTCAATCCAACCCATAACCCGATTCAAGTTTCAAATTGAGCAGATAAATCTAAGTTAGTGAATTGATTCAGCTATCTTTTTATATTCAAAACAATATGATTTTGGACAAAACTAAAGAACACTTCTTTATAATTTTAATTTCATGATCGTGAATCGATTTAGAAATTAACTGATTAAGGATCTAAATTGAGTTGGATTTTTATTTAGACTCATCATATAGTTGACTTAGAAAAATCTGGTCAACCCAATAGGTCTATTTGTGATCAAATTTGTTTTAAATGATATTAATTTTTTTAGATTATAAAGAACAACGTTGTTTTGAACTGAGAATAATTAAAAAACATTAATCCAGATTAATTACTAACCTTCAAGATGACTGACTCAACCTATAACCTACCTATGACATGGACTGAGTCATAGATCATATGGATTTATTAACTATGCTTACAACAGTCTAACTGCTTCACAACTTGGATTGAATTTTATTAGGATAAGTTTACATCTTTCTCCTTGGAATACCTGATTTTAATGTTCTCGTTTAATGCATATGTTACAAGTGTATTTACCAAAAACATTTATTTGAAATTAACACACTTATCACTTTCCAACAAAAATAAAAAAAAAATCAATTCACATGAGATTATACTTTTTTTTTTTTTTTATCAATCTAGTCTTTTAAAAATTACCTTTATATTTACCTGTTTGGAAGTGTGGTTGCGGTTGCTTTTTAAAGTACTTTTCATGTCGAAATACATTAAAATGATATTTTTTTATTTTTTAAAGTTTTTATCTTGAATGTTATTTATTGTATAATTGAAGAAGATATAACCAACTAAAATTTAAATTTTTAGATCAAGAAACTAGAATTACAAATTATATATATCATCTAAATTTTTTTATTAAACTTTATTGACATGTGAACTCGAGATTTAATTGATTTATTTTCTAGATTGAATTAAATTTTTAAAAATATTCAAGAGTTCACTCGTTGTGATCTAATAAAAAAATCCAAATTAATTTATAATCCAATTAAAATCTAATAAAAAAATTCATTAATTTTTTTTTAAAAACTTTTACATTAATCTGTACACCATATAACCGTGTTGCTCACCCAGGTCTGATTTAATAACTATATTAGAAATGGGCCATTTCAAGACTATGAAAAAGACACCAAAGCAGGGGCTTGCTTAGGATAATTGAAACTTCCAACACTTTGGCCATTTCAAATCACATATGCTGACATGTCACTCTCCTATTGGTACACATAACACAGAAAACATCCAACGGTGCAGATTAATAGATTCTGTACAAGTGATCGTAGATGATTTAGATCTATGACTTTTTATTGATGATCATAGAAATTTGAAATTCAAATCAATCATCATTAAAAAAATATAAAATCCTGAACAAGCGCTCTCTCTTTATTTCAACGGTCATTTTTTTCCTTAAACGGCTCTCTCTCTCCTCTCTCTCTGCTGGATCGTCCAAAACTTCGAAACCTTATTTCTCGCTCTCGTTTCTTAACAACATCGGAAATCTTCTCAGGAAAATCGAAAAGAAAACAAACCGACACTCACATTTTCTCGGGAAAATCAAACGACGGAACAAGTTTTGGACAAAACCACTGTTTTGTTTAGGTTAGTGCTTTGATCTCTCTCGCTCTCTACTCAGGGTTTTTGGCTTGCTTGAATTTCTGTTTGGTTGCTGAGAAAGCGATGGAAATGTGGTTGGTCAATCTGATTTGATGGTTAGGATTTTATTTTGGACTGAGCTGAGGGAGAATTTTAACTGTGCGTGTGACATTTTTTTTTTCTTTTGAATTTATTTTTGGAAACCTTGAGAGTTTCTTTTCCTGGATTTTCTCATGAATCAAACAAATGGTTAGGTTTGTATTTTTCGTAGTTCTTCGATTTCGTTGAGCTGGAATTTGATTTTATTTTCATAGGAAAAAAAAAACAAAAAGAATCTGCGTGTTAATTAGCATTTCGTATGGTTTTTAAGGTTTGATTACGTTATACAGTAACTGAGGTTTTCTTCTAACTTTCAATTTTTTGTAATTCTCTGTTTGACCGCAGAGAAAATTAAAATTATGAAAATTTAAGGTTCAGTTGTTTGTTAGAACTCAGGGTAGAGAAAATTTGAGCTAAAAAGTGTTCGAAATCTAGAATTGTTGCTTTTCTTTCATGGATTTTCTCAGGAACCAAACAAAGTATTGGGTTTGAATTGGTTTTTGATTTTGTTGAGCTGCTATTTTGTGGCATTTTCTTTGGAAATCACTAACTTTATCGCCAAATTGAAAAGGAATTAACTTGTTAATCATACATAGGTTAGGGCTCTGATCAGGGTTTTAACTAACCGAAACTGAAGCTTTTATGTAGAAATATGAGTAACCAAAATTATGAAATTAAAGTCTTATAATTAGAAGGTTGTTGTTGTTTGATTGGCTTTTTATTTTTTAAAAAACGTTAGTTATAGTTTGAAACCAGGTTTCTGTTTAGGATATCCATGAAATAGAATGTTTTTAAAAACTATTATACGGAAATTACCTTGATTTCTGATTGCTTTCCCTTTTAAGACTGTAGTCTGATTCACTCTGATAATTAAATTACATGCCATATATGTAGACTAGTTTTAAGTTTAGGGGGGGGTGGGGTGTGTTAAAGTGGATAAAATTTATTGCTATGTGGATTTAGATCTCTTTTAAGGAATTTTGAGGATCTTGCATATAAAGAAAGAATGACAATGTTTACTGTCTTTAAAAAAAAAAAAAATGGTAGAAGGATTGTGTTTCAAACTTTGAATCCCATATAGCTACCGGCGGACTGCTCTTATCTATACAAAAATGCTAAACATTAAGTAAAAACTTTAAGAATCCATACGGATAGTTGGATCATCGATCTTGAAGGGGGACCAATTGCGGGCCCACTAATCTGATGGCCCATGTGTGTTCTTGAAGTTTTTTCTTGACAGACAATTTTTCTTGAAGCTTTACTCTTTTCGTTGTTACATCAAATATATTATTCACTGTTTAATAGTTCAATTCATTGAATTACACCCTAGCATTTCAGCATGTGTGATGTGTTTCCACCTGTCAATTTATGGTGCTAAATGCTGATTATGATTTATTGATTTTTGCTTAATCTGGGTCTTCTCTCTCTCTCTCTCTTTTTTTCCTTTCTCTTTTTATTACGTATATTGCTAACCATTTCCTTTTTTCTCTTTTTTTGGTAGAGGCGGGTAATCAACATGTCTAATGTCCAGAGCGATCGACTTCTGCAAGTGGAAACAACTTGTGGAACCCTTTTATATGAATTGCAGGTTCATTTTTCTATTAGTTAAAAGAAACTTTATAAAATAATCTTCCTTTCTAGGTTGTAGTCTTGTATTTCTTTTCCGTGTTATTTTCTTGTGGGCTTAACTGTAGAATCTGAACCCATTATTTTTCCTGTCCCAAATGAAAATCAGATAATTTGGAATGAAGTAGGGGAAACAGATACTGATAGGGATAAAATGCTGCTTGAGCTTGAACAAGAGTGTCTTGAGGTATATAGAAGGAAGGTGGACCAGGCGAACCGGAACAGAGCTCAGTTACGACAGGCAATAGCTGATTCTGAAGCAGAATTGGCTGTCATCTGTTCTTCAATGGGGGAAAGACCAGTACATATCCGACAGGTTAGGTTTTAGAATACCGTCTCTGTTCTGTTTCTTTTTATAACTAACTTGATTTAATTTATTTTGAACTTCTATAAATTGTATGGTGGATTATGAAAATGGATAACAGAGTTGGGATTACATGTAATAGTCATTAGAAATGATTCAATTAGCATCATTGGTCAGCTACCACTGACCATAGTTTACTGGCAACAGTTTTATGACAAAATTGTTGTTGTAGAATATGAAAAAAGTTGGAGCTGAGATAGATGTTTAGTAATGTAATAAGTTTAAAATACATCAATATAGTTGCTCAAACATGAATAGGTCAGCAACCACGCATCATAAAGGTGTGAAATCTGGTGCATAGATTAAATATGGTTTTAATCCTCCCTTTTCCCTTAATTTTACAAACAGGCTGATCAAAATGCTGGAAGCTTGAAGGAAGAGCTTGGAAGAATTCTTCCACAACTTGAGGAGATGAGGAAGAGGAAATTGGATAGAAGAAAGCAGTTTCATGAGGTTGTAGAGGACATACGGAAGATCTCAAGTGAGATCTATGGATCTGCTGATCATAATATATTAGTTGATGAAGCTGATCTCTCCTTGAGAAGGCTGGAAGAGCTGCACAGACAGCTGCATGAACTTGAGAAAGAAAAGGTTGGATTATTTTCTTCATTCTTCATCATCTATGTTCTGTCATTTACTTCATGTCGTTAGGTTTTACCTCCTGATCATCTTTTCTATTTGCAGAGTGATCGCTTGAAGCAGGTTCAGCAGCATCTAGATACTTTGAATGCACTCTGCTTAGTGCTTGGTATGGATTTCAAGCACACAGCTAGTGAGGTCCATACAAGTTTTGGTGATTCTGGAGGATCGAGGGACATAAGTAATCAAACAATTCAGCTTTTGGCTGCTGCAATACACAAATTGCGAGAGGTTAAAATACATAGAATGCAAAGGGTGAGTATTGGGTTGAATTTTTGTCAATTTTTTATCCTGAACGTTTTATCTTAAACTGACCATGTAGTGCCTTTGTGTGGTTATAGCTGCAAGATCTTGCAACTACAATGTTGGAACTATGGAATTTGATGGATACCCCTGTCGAGGAGCAGCAAGAATTTCAAAATGTTACATGCAATATAGCTGCTTCAGAGCATGAAATAACAGAACCAAACACACTTTCTCTGGATTTTATAAAATATGTGAGTTACAGATGTATAGTTTCATGCCTTTTTTTTTTTTGTAAAAATGAACAGTTAGCTCAAAGAATAAGTAAATAATATACAGGTTGAGGCTGAAGTTTCTCGTTTGGAAGAGTTGAAGTCAAGCAAGATGAAGGAGCTAGTTCTGAAGAAGAGGTCAGAACTGGAGGAGATCTGCAGAAAAATGCATATGATTCCTGAAGCAGATGCTGCAGTAGAATATGCTGTTGAAGCCATAGAATCTGGTATATTTTTTATGATGGGTCATCATATATTAAATGCTACTCATATGTCTACCATTTTATGGAATGCCTTTTTTCGTCCATACTGTTGCAGGAAACCTGGACCCTGCGAGTATACTTGAGCAAATTGAGCTTCAAATTGCTAACATTAAGGAGGAAGCTTTTAGCAGGAAAGAAATACTTGAAAAGGTCGAGAAATGGTTGAATGCATGTGAAGAGGAGAGTTGGCTTGAGGAGTATAACAGGGTTAAGTGCCTATGTCATCTCTTATGTAACTTTTATTTGTCATTAATTGATTTTCTTGCTTAATTGTTACTTATAATTTGATGACTGTATAGGATGACAACCGATACAATGCTGGGAGAGGCACTCATCTTATTCTAAAGCGTGCTGAGAAAGCTCGTTCTTTGGTTAATAAAATGCCAGGTACAGGTTTTTTTTTCGATGGTTGGTAAAATGTGCAAAAGGGCATAATGAAGTTGCATGATATAGATAGCCTGAGTTTTATTTATAGGACATGGTATAGATAGCTGCATTTATATTTCATCATGATTTGCTCACCCAGGACAACTTTTTATTGCACCATGTGAACCTTTTATAGTCCATGGGTTTTATTCTGTTGATTGATTTTATTTGATCGCTCAGAGTCCTTTTCTCCATCACGCAGCATGCATTTGTTGTTATTTCTGTACATTTTTCAATATCTTGCTCCTCATATTATAATAAGCTTCCTTTTCCATATGGGGCAGGTATGGTGGAGGCATTGGCTTCAAAAACAATGGCATGGGAAAAGGAGAGAGGTGCTGAATTCTTATATGATGGTGTAAGTCCAGTATTTATTTCTTAACTCATCATGCATCTTTATTAAGGCTTAACCTTTTCCTACCCATGTCCAGATTCGCCTTCTTTCTATGCTTGAAGAGTACACCATATTACGCCAGGAGAAAGAGGAAGAAAGACGGAGGCAGCGGGTATGAATCTGTGAATTCTCAGTCTGTCTAATAAAAACAGACTCCATTATATCTTATTCAGTCATTCATGAATCTTTTTTACTATACTATATCATGGGTTCTTTCTAGATGCCTTTTATACAGAGGATATGCTTATTCTGATATGCTTGTGGTGGTTTAATTTATTATAGGATCAGAAGAAACTGCAGGGACAACTGATAGCTGAGCAGGAGGCCCTTTATGGATCAAAGCCAAGCCCTTCAAAGCCCCCGAGTGTGAAAAAAACCCCTAGAGTTTCAACTGGAGGTGCAAGCAATAGGAGACTTTCCCTTGGAGGAACAATGCTTCAGACTCCTAGACCTGATTTACCTCACTCTAGCAAAGCTACACCACATCCACGTGCTGGCAATAAAGTAGATCGAACACATCAAAATGATCATTTGAAACCCCAACAGGATGATGGCTTTGATGCTTTATCGGCTGGTAAGTTATTTTGAAATGCCAAGGTTATAGATTACTAAGGAGTTTGTAGCCATAACTTCTGTTCTAAATAATTTCCATTTTCCCTTTTCTGTTGAAGATGATATAATTGAAACCGAGCAATAACGGCTCGCCACTTTTCCTCGGGGTCTGGGAAGAATATCAACTGGTTCTTCACTATTTACTTGTTGTTGACGATGAAGTATGTACTGTCTCTTTGAGTATTTCTGTTGACTCTATCAGATGATGTTTGCACAACAGAGCACGGACAGCCTTTAGACACTATCTGTTAATATTTCATTCAAACACAACCTTAAGTCTTAACAGAGTTTTTTTTTTTTTAATCGTTTTTTTTTAATCATGTCTGGACCATTGATTGTCCGAGAAATGAAAATGATGTGGTAAGGATTAAATATCTAGTAGGATTGCTTAAGCAGCCAATGTTTATGCTTATTGGCAAGTTTGAATCTCTTTTAATTTGTTATTTCATTTTCTTTCTACTATTTTGCAGGTAGGAGAGGGTTGGATATTGCTGGTCTTGCTACGAAGAAACACGCGTTTGGTGCTGTAAATGCTCGCGAACCACAATCACCAATGCTGCGGCAACCTTTCTCACCTATTTCTTCCACTGTTTCATCAAAATCCAACATCTTGGAAGAAGCGACAACACCACACAATGACACCTTTAAGAAGACACTTCCGATAAATGATGTGTCCTTTAAAACTCCTTCGAAGACAAATACTATTGCAGATGAAGAGAATAGGAGGACTCCAAAGGCAATGCCAATTCCTATGCCCATGACACCTTCAACAGTATCAGTACCAATGCAGACGGCTATGACCCCAGCAGTTAATCCAGTTGAAACCCCTGAAGAAATTGAGTATTCTTTCGAGGAAAGAAGAGCAGGCTTCGTTCTTCCCAACACACAAATAAAATCAGTCATACAACTAAACCCAAACCATTGGTGAACTTGAATGAGTGTGTGCTGCCATTGCTTGTTGATCTAATTGATCTTACCTTTTCTATTCGTATGATCTTCTCCAGGGACTAGTTCTGGAGTAAGTCAATTGTAATTGGCTTTTTGATGGTGTACATAGTCTACGAGCATCGAAACGTGGTTTAAGTTAAAACTGTTACCTCTTGATCGATGCTAGCTTCTCTTAATTTTCAGTGATTTTTCTTAGGAGCTTCTATCAAGCACTCGAAAGAGTTAAGACAGTGATTTTCTTTCCTGTGAATGTTTCTTGATACACTATTAGCCGTCAATTTCTAGCCGCATTTTGTAGGTAACTGAAGTAAAAGTCTTGTACTGAACTAGCAGTTTTAAGAAGCCTTATCTTTTCCCATGTAGCCCTTTTGTGATGTCTCTGTTACAAAATGAAAGACCGCTTTCCGAGTCCGTGTTCTTGTCGTTTTTCTTCCTTTTGAACCTCCAAAGTACAATAAGAAAAATCTGTAGAAGATTCCCAGGGTAAGGAGATGGATTTATTTTGCAGGAAGCTTCTTAAGCATAGTTGTATTATCCACTTCAGACCCGACTTCACCTGCATCGGAGGAGGTTAGACAGGTTGATTCATGGGTCGACAAATCAATTTAAATTATGTTTTTTTTTTTAAATAAAACAAAGAACTTTTGTTCCAGCCTAGACTACAAGTTAACTAGTCATCGAAATTGACATGTTGGGTGGATTTTATAATTGTGTTATTAATTCTCTTACAATTCAAACACAAGACATGGGATTGCATGCTTTTTTTTTCTTTCTTTCCGATGAGTCCTACTGGATCATAAATATTTAAATGAATGCATTTAAACCCTAAACAAGAACATAAAATCAATGGAAGAACAAAATTGATTAACATGGGGGGGATAGTCAATGGTCCAAAACAATACTCAAAGGAGAAAATGAAAGCCAATATAAAAAAAAGCATGACCTTGTGCATGGCTGCTTCTGGTTAGGTTTTGCCTTCTTCTTTGGGGTAAAAGAGCAGCTAAGCATTTTAGAGTGGCATTAATGGTAGATTCTAAAAACAACAGGGGCGATTAATTAATATAAATATTGTATAGTCAAACTTTAAGACAAAGGAAGATGTCAGTAGTTGGAAAATTGGCATGGCATCCAACCTTGCCTTTACAGCTTCTAAAATAATTTTTTAAGATTTTAATAATTAAAGGCCAAATTTAAAATATAAAAAGCCATTTTCTTTTCCTAAATCTTATCACTTTTTTAATAACTCAAACAATTTACAATCTCTGCCATTTATTATTAAAATCAATCTTATTAAATTTCCAAGACGGACGTGAAATCTTTTATTAACCAAAATTTATACTTTGAATTATTCAATTAAAATATTTGATTTATTAATTAAATTCAACATTATTAAATCACATGGATTTATTTTATATTTTATTTTTTCCATTTTCCCTACTTTATTTATTTCACCTCATTTTCCTGCAAAACCCTAATTTCATTTTCGTTGAAGAAATTCTGCAATCCCCTCGAAATTTTATTTTTTTGCAATTTTTCTCTGTAATTTTTGCAACTTTGATGTTAATTTTCAGTAACACCAAAAACCCACCATTGAAGCTCTGAGCATTCTATGCAATGCTGGAGATTTAAGCCACAAAACCCACCAAAAATTTGCTAATCTTTGAAGATTCAAAGCAAAGTTTGAAGCTTTTGTGTTTTCTTGAAGCTTAACAAGCTTTTTTGAGCTCATTTTCTCCTAAAAACCCTGATCTGTAAGCTGATTTTGTGTTTTTTTTTTATTGTATACCAAGCACTTGAACTTGAAAAGGTCTGATTTTTCGTGTGTGTTAAGCTCTAGGGTTTAAGGTTTTTTTGAATGATCTATGAAGTGATGGAGGCAAAAGAAGGAATAGCAG
>Ga0307516_10010021_pt1 | contig 10488 bp, 9 predicted proteins | sample 19_EM_MG_FD_203310 | JGI IMG/M metagenome (GOLD analysis project Ga0307516, IMG submission 203310) | Populus trichocarpa ectomycorrhiza microbial communities from riparian zone in the Pacific Northwest, United States - 19_EM | ecosystem: Host-associated > Plants > Roots > Unclassified | place...
GCCGGTCAGGCCAGTCCGGCGGGACCCTCGTGACTGCCGCAGACGCGGTCGTACAGCCGTTGGCGCGCCCGGCCGCCGACCCGGCGGATGCCGGCGCGCGTGTGGTTGAGCGCCCGGGAGACCTCGGCGACCAGCTGCATGGACTCGGCCATCTGGTCGAAGAGACCGGCGGTGGAAGGAGCCCATGTTCCTTCCGGCGCGTGCTGCTCCCCCATCGACGCGCACTTCGTCAGCAACTCGCTCATCAGACGGTGGAACTCGGCCACGTCCTCGTCGGTGAAGTCGTCGATGGTCAAGTGATACATATTCCGCGCAGTCGGCCCGCGCATACGCAAAACTCCTTGGCGGTGGGTGAGGAAGGAACAGTCGACGGAGAGCACTTGGCACATACCCGACCCGCCCGTTGGGGAATGTGACGACAGGACCTAGTGCCCCATCCCGGCTCCCCCGTCGACCGGCAGGACGGCACCGGTGATGTAACCGGCGTCGTCGGAGGCGAGGAAGGCGACGGCCGCGGCGACCTCTTCGGGCCTGGCCAGGCGGCCCAGGGGAATCTGGCCGGTCAAGTGTGTGCGCTGTTCTTCTGTGAGGTTCTCGCTCATCGCGGTCTCGGTGAGACCGGGTGCGACCACATTGAAGGTGATCCCGCGCACGCCGAGTTCCCTGGCCATCGAGCGGGCGAATCCGATCAACCCCGCTTTGGAGGCCGCGTAGTTGGCCTGCCCGCTCTCGCCCCGCAGGGCGACGGCGGAGGAGATGAACACGACGCGGCCCTTCTTGGCGCGCAGCATTCCCCGGCTGGCTCGTTTGACGACGCGGAAGGCGCCGGTCAGGTTGGTGTCGACGACCTCGGTGAAATCCGCTTCGGACATGCGCAGCAGCAACTGGTCCTTGATGATTCCGGCGTTGGATATCAGGACCTCGACCGGACCGTGTTCCGCCTCGACCTGCTTGAAAGCGAGGTCGACCTGGTCGGTGTCGGTGATGTCGCACCGCACGGCGAGCAGGCCCTCGGGCGGCTCGCCCGTCCGGTACGTCACGGCGACACGGTCACCGGCGGCTGCCATACGACGTGCGACAGCCAGGCCGATACCGCGACCGCCACCGGTGATCAGGACTGAACGGGACACAGAATGCCTTTCCGGTCTGAGAGGTGCGGCCGGTAAGCGACGGCAATCTGGCCAGTACTCGACTGTAACGAGATCAGTTGAGCCGTCACTGTAGGTGATGAATGATTGAACATGACAGTTCTCATGGACTCCGAGAGCAGGAAGGAACGGTGCGGTGCGCAGCGTGCACGCGACCGGGCTCGCCCGTCGGCACGTCGAATCGGCCGCCGCACGTCGAACCACGCCCCCCTCGCAGTCAGGGACCCCGCGTCCCCAGCAACGCGAGCGGCCCGGTGAGTGATCCTTCTGCATCGGCGTCGAGCACACCAGGCTCTGTTTTTTCCGGTTCCGGATTTTCAGGAAAAGGGCTTTCCGGTAATTGAGTTGGCGGCCCGGCGGGCGCCACGGGAGAGGTTCTGAGTTGGACAACAAGGAGGCGCTGCAGAGGCTGCTGCGCTGGAAGCGGGCCCAGATAGACCCGGTGGAGCTCGGGTGGCCGCAGCGCAGCGGACGGGGGCGCCGTTCCACGGGTCTGTCGCAGGCACAGGTGGCGCAGGTGCTGTACGTCTCCGAGCGCACCTACGCCGACCTCGAGCGAGGTGAAATGCCGTCGCCCGCCGCGGAGTTCCTCGACAACGTCGCCCAGGCCCTGCGGATGGAGGAGCGCGAGCGCACCGCTCTGTACGTCTACGCCCTGGGCTACGAACCGCCGTTCCCCATGGACCCGCTGGCGGGCAGCAGCGTCGCCCCGGCCTGGCAGACGGCGATCGAGCGCGTTTCCGGCCAGCCCTGCTACGCCAATGACGTCGCCTGGAACGTCCTGGCGGCCAACGACGACTTCATCCGGATGTTCCCGCAGGAACCGGGCAAGCCCGCACGCCTGCCCGAACAGAACCTGATCCGCTGGATGCTGCTGCGCGAGGACGCCCGCGAGCATCATCTGGTGCAGTGGGAGAAGCGGTGGGCCGAACCGGTCGCCGCCCAGCTGCGCACGGCCGTGGCCTCGCACCCCGACAACAAGGACCTCCAGCAGCTGGACCAGGAGGTCAACGACGACCCCGTAGCGGGCCCCATCTACCGCAACCACAAGGTCGCCTACGTCCATCCTGACGGCGACTCACGTCTCATGCGCCACGCGGGATATGTCGCCCCGGAGGGCGCGGAGGACCGCAGGGACCGCTGCTGCGAGCACCACGAGGTGTCGCAGCTGGGAGTGGTGACGATGTGTGCGGCGCAGCCCTTCGGCTCACCAGGGGCCCGGTTCCTGTTCCTCGTCTTCGAGCCCTCGCAGCGCCCCGTTGCCGCCTGAAGTCCGGTCCGGGAAGAATGCGTCCCCATGACTGATGCAACCCAGCTCCACGAGATCGCGGCCGGCGTGCACATGTGGGCCCCCGACGGCGTGGACACCTGGGGTCTGGCCAACTGCGGCCTGGTCCACTCGGACGGCGAGGCCCTCCTCGTGGACACGCCGTACACCCCCGCACTCACCGAGACCTTTCTCGCCGCGACCCGCCGGGTGACGGGCGGCACCGCGCCGGGCACCGTGGTGGCCACGCACGCCAACGGCGACCACACCTGGGGAAATCAGTGCCTCACCGGGAGCGAGATCCTCGCGACGGAGGCGGCGCTCGAGCACCAGTGCGTGGAGCCGACGCCTCAGGAGCTGCACGCGCTGGTGTGGGAGAGCGATCCGGACCAGCCGCTGGGCTGGTATTTCCGCCGCCACTTCGGGAAGTTCGACTTCTCGGGCATACAGGTCCTGCCGCCCACCGCGACCTTCACCGGTCGCCACGATCTGACGGTCGGCCGGATCCCCGTCGAGCTCCACGAGGTCGGCCCCGCCCATACCGTGGGCGACCTGGTCGTCCATCTCCCCGAGCAGCGGGTCGTGTTCGCGGGCGACATCGTCTTCTCCGGTGACCACCCCTGTCACTGGGCCGGCCCGCTCGACCGGATCTCGGCGGCGGGCGAGCGCATCCTCGCCTTCGACCCCGAGTGGATCGTGCCGGGCCACGGCCCGCTGATGACGCCCGAGCAACTGCGCACGTACATCGCGTACTTGGACGACCTCTCCGACCAGGCGCTCCTGCTCCACGGTCAGGGCAAGACCCCGATCGAGGCGGCCCGCATCCTCATCGACGAGGACCGCTATCCGGGCCTCGGCCTGCCGGAGCGGCTCGCCATCACCCTCTCCACGGAGTTCCGCCACCTCAACCAGGACTCTTCGCGCCCGAGCCTCGTCGAACCGTTCACGCTCGCCGCCCGGCTCGCCTGGCGGCACTCGTCGGACACGGCGGCGTCCGCCTGATCCTCAACCGGCATACGGAGATCCCGGTCAGCGTCGCCGACGAACTGCCCCCACAGGAACGGACCTTCAAGCGTGACCGACCCATTGCAGGACCCCCGGTTCTTCGCCGACCCCTATCCGACCTACGCCCGGCTGCGGAACGCGGCGCCGGTGCAGCAGGTGCCCACCGGTTCGGCAGGGCGCTTCAGCTATCTGGTCACGGGCTACGCGGAGGCCCGGGAGGCGTTCACCGACCCCCGGCTCTCCAAGAACACCGCGCGGTTCTTCGCCGGCCGGCTGTCCGACCGCGACCTCCATCCGGCGGTCTCGCAGAACATGCTGGCCACCGATCCCCCGGAGCACGCGCGACTACGGGCCCTGGTGACAAAGGCGTTCAGCACCGGGGCCGTGGCAAAGCTGCGCCCCTGCATCGCCGGCCTCGTCGACGAACTGCTCGACGCCTGGCCGGAACACGGGCCGGTGGACCTCGTCGCCGGCCTCGCCGTACCGCTGCCGGTCACGGTGATCTGCGAGATGCTGGCGGTGCCCGAAGCCGACCGCGAGCAGGTGCACGCCTGGTCCGGTGAGCTGTTCGCCGCGGGAGATCCCCGGCGGATCGACGTCGCCTCGCAGGCCGTCGGCACATACATGACGGACCTCGTCGCCGCCCGGCGCGGTTCCCCGGGCGAGAGTCTGCTCGACGATCTCATCGCGGTACGCGACGGCCAGGACCGGCTGACCGAGGACGAACTCGTGTCGCTCGCCGTGCTGTTGCTCGTGGCCGGGCACGAGACCACCACCAACTTCATCGGCAACGCGGCCCTGGCACTGCTCCAACACCCGGAATCCCTCGCCCGGTTGAAGTCCGAGCCGGAGCTGTTCGGCACCGCCCTGGACGAGTTGCTGCGCTTCGACTCGCCGGTGGGGATCGCCACGTTCCGCTACAGCACCGAAGCGCTCACACTCGGCGGGACCGACATCCCCGCCGGTGTTCCGGTGCTCATCGCGCCCGGCGCCGCCAACCGCGACCCCGCGCGCTTCCCCGACCCCGACCGCGTCGACCTCGACCGCGGTGCCACCGGGCACCTCGCCTTCGGCCACGGCATCCACCGCTGCCTGGGGGCACCGCTCGCGCGGGCGGAGGGCGAACTGGCGCTCCGGGCCGTCTTCGCCCGCTTCCCCGACGTACGGCTGGCACGTCCCGTGGATCAACTGGAGTGGCGGCACACGCGGTTGACGCGCGGCCTCACGTCCCTGCCGGTCGAGGTGTGACGCGGACGATCGCCCGAGGTGGCATCAACTCGCCCTGGCCGGACCAGAGTTGTCGACGGCCAGGGAGATGGCGAGCGTGCCCAGCACCGTGCCCATCGCGTAGCGCTGCACCTTGAGCCAGGAGGGGCGGCGTTCGAGGAAGACGGCGATCGCGCCGGCGGCCAGGACGATGGCGAGGTTGACCGCGATGCTGACCACGATCTGGACCGAGCCGAGGACGAGGCCCTGGAGGAGGACGTGTCCCTTGTCCAGGTCGATGAACTGGGGGATGAGCGAGAGGTACATGATGGCGATCTTCGGGTTGAGCAGGTTCGTCATCAGGCCCATCGTGAACAGCTTGCGCGGTGAGTCGTGCGGTACGTCCTGCGGGGCGAAGACGGAGACGCCGCCCGGCTTCAGGGCGTTCCAGGCCAGGTGGGCGAGGTATGCGGCGCCCGCGAGCTTCACCGCGAAGTACAGCTCGGGCACGGCGACGAAGAAGACCGACAGGCCCAGGTTCGCGGCGAGCAGGTACACCATGAAGCCGAGTGCCACCCCGCCGAGGGAGACCATCCCGGCGCGCCTGCCCTGGGTGATGCTGCGGGAGACGAGATAGATCATGTTCGGGCCGGGCGTGAGCACCATGCCCAGAGCCACCGCCGTCACGCCGAGTATGCCGCTCGGTTCGACCATGAATACCCCTTGTGTTGTCGGCGCGTTGGCGTCCTCGGCCCCCGCTCGGAGCGTATTCCAGACCAATGCCTCGATGCAATGTTCATATTGCACTCGGTGCAATTCAATGATTGGATTGGCGCCCGGTCGAGAAGGCGAGAAGGGCGGGAGAGCCGTGCAGGACTACCAGAGCGTCGCCGACGCCGTGGCCGGGGAGATCAGATCCGGCGCTCTCCGCCCCGGTGACCGGCTCCCCCCGCAGCGCGAGTTCGCCCGGCGGCACGGCATCGCCAACTCCACCGCCACGCGCGTGTACCGGGAACTGGCCCGCCGTGGCCTGACGGTGGGCGAGGTGGGCCGTGGCACCTTCGTCCGCGCGCTGTCCGCCGACCCGGCCGGCTCCGCCCCCGCGCTCACCGAACCCGCCGACGGCCGACGCGTCGACCTGGAGCTCAACTACCCGGTCGTACCCGAGCAGAGCGCGCTCCTCGCGGAAAGCCTCGGCGGTCTGCTGCGGCCCGACGCCCTGGGGTCCGCCCTGCGGCCGGTCGGCACCTCCGGCTTCCCGGCCGCCCGCGAGTCCGCCGCCGACACGCTCGCCCGCGGCGGCTGGCGCCCGGACCCCGCGCGAATCCTCTTCGCGGGCAATGGCCGGCAGGCGATCTCGGCCGCCGTCACCGCGCTCGTACCGCCGGGTGCCCGGCTCGGCGTCGAGGAGCTGACGTACCCCGTCGTCAAGGCCGTCGCCGCCCGCCTGGGCGTCACCCTCGTCCCGCTGGCCATGGACGACGCCGGACTCGTCCCGCAAGCCGTGCAGGAGGCGCACACCGCCGCCCCGCTGCACGCCGTCTACGTCCAGCCGAGGCTGCACAACCCGCTCTCGCTCACCATGCCCGCCGAGCGCGTCGAGCGGCTGGCCGAGGTACTGCTCGCGCTCGGGATCCCCGCGATCGAGGACACCATCTGGGCCTTCCTCCGCGACGAACTGCCGCCCCTCGCCGCGTACGCCCCCGAACTGACGGTCCTGATCGACAGCCTGTCCAAGCGCGTCGCCCCCGGCCTGACCCTCGGGTTCGCGGTGGCGCCCGGCGCCCTGGCGGGCGGGATCGTCTCCGCCCTGCGGTCCGGCGGCTGCACCCCGGGCCGGTTCGCCCTGGAGGTGGCCCACCGCTGGCAGCAGGACGGCACGGTGAAGGCGCTGGTGGCGGCCAAACAGAAGGAAGCGGCCGTACGACAGGGGATCGCGGCCCGTCAGCTCGCCGGGTTCGCCGTGCGGAGCGAACCCCGCTCCTTCCACTGCTGGTGGCAACTGCCCCGCCCGTGGCGCGCGGACACCTTCGTCGCGGCGGCCGCACGGCACGGCATCGGGGTCGTACCGGCCGCCGCGTTCACGGTCGGCCCCCACCACTCCCCCAACGCCGTCCGCCTCGGCCTCGCCACCCCCGCCCCGGAGACCCTCTCCCGGGCCCTCGGCACCCTCGCCGAACTCGCCCGCTCCACACCGGAGGACCTCGTCACCGACTGACGTGGGGGCATTCCCTAAGGTAGGTCGCCGTGGACCTCGGAGCAGTACGTACCTTCGTCGCCGTCGCGGAAGCGGGCCAGTTCCAGAAAGCCGCCGCCGACCTGTCGATCAGCCAGCAGGCCGTCTCCAAACGCGTCGCCGCGCTGGAACGCGCTCTCGGCGTGCGGCTGTTCACGCGTGCCCCGCGCGGCGCCGAACTCACCATCGACGGGCAGGCGTTCCTGCCCCACGCCCGCGAGCTGCTGCGCGTCGCGGAGCGCGCGAGCGCGTCCGTGCGCCCCGGCCGCCGCCCGCTGCGTGTCGATGTGATCGCCTCGCGCGTCGCGCCGTCGGCCCTGATGCGCGACTTCCACCGGGCGCACCCCGAGATCGACCTCGACGTGGTGATGCTGTCCGACGTCGATACGGCCGTCGCCGCCATCCGGTCCGGCGCGGTCGACGCGTCCTTCCGCGCCGTCGCCATGCCGCGCCGCCCCCTGCCCGAGGACATCGAGTCCGTCCGGGTGCTCGACGAGCCGCACCAGCTCCTCACCGGCCCCGCCCACGCCCTGGCGGACGCCCGCTCGGTGACCCTCGCCGAGCTCACCGGGCACCGGATCTGGATGCCCGGCCTCGTCCCCGGAACCGAGTGGACCGCCTACTACGACGACCTCGCCGCCGAGTTCGGCCTCACCGTCGAGGCGACCGGCCCCAACTTCGGCTCCGACGCGCTCCTCGACACCATCGCCGACACCCCGGCCCTGGCGACCTTCACCACCGCCCGGACCCGCCTCGTCTGGCCCGCCGGCCACGACCTGCGCCGCATCCCGGTGACCGACCCGACACCCGTGTACCCGCACTCACTCCTCTGGCACCGCGACAACCCCCACCCGGCGCTGGCCCCCCCCCCCCCCCCCCCCGCCCCCCCCGCCCCCCCCCCCGACACCCCCCGGACCAGGACACCGGACTGGGTGATTCCACGCTGACCCGAGCCCACCCCACCCACGATCGCGCGCCCACCGCGCCGCCAAGTCTGCCCCCGGTTCTGCCCCTGCGGACTTCCCGCCACCCGGTGCCCGTCCGGTAAGAGGGAAGGGCACCGGTCGAGCGAAGGGGAACCGCGCATGCGCATCCAGGGAGAGAACCACTCCGGCGCCGACCGGACGGGCGGACGCGGACGCCCCGCGCCCCGGCCGACCGCCGCCCTGCCTCCCCTCGCCGCGCTCCAACGGGCCGCCGGGAACGCCGCGGTGACCCTCGCGATCCAGCGGGCCCGGGACGAGGAGCACGCCGTGGAGCCGGAAGGTACGGGGGCCGGGACGGCCGTGCCGGTTCAGCGGCGGTCGTCCGTCCCGGGCGCCGTCGGCTCCCCCGGCCACCCCCTGGAGCCCCGCATCCTCCAGCGCGCCGAGCAGGCCTACCGCATGGACTTCGGTCATGTACGCGTGCACAGCGGGCCGGTCGCCCGGCGCTCGGCCGAGGAACTCGGCGCCCTCGCCTACACCACCGGTTCCCACATCGTGCTCGGCGGCGGCCGGGTGGACGACGAGGTGATGTACGAGGAGGTCGACCACGTACGTCAGCAGGCCCTGGGGCCCGTGCCCGGCACCCTCAACAGCACGGGCGAGAAGGTCTCCCACCCGGACGACCCGTTCGAGCGGAGCGCCGGCGCCAACGGCCGCAAGCTGGCCCGGGGCGCCGCCCCCGACCTCGCCCTGCCCGGAGCCGCCGTAGCGGCCGGGGCGGTGCAGCGCAGCGCGGACGGCGATGTCCCCGTGCAGCGGGCGGACCGCCCCGGCCCCGCGACGACGACCGCGCCCTCGCCCTCCGCCTCTCCCCCCGCCGGCGCCCGGCTCGCGCAGCTGATCGTCGGGGAGGGCAAGGCGTTCCGGAACAAGGACGTACAGGACGTCATCCACAAGCGGGTGCGCAGTGGGCCGAGTTTCTCGGAGGAGGAGCTTCAGGCGATCCGGGCGGCGGCGGCCGAGGACCCCAAGTGGCTGAAGACCGTGGGGATCTGCACGCACGCCGAGGCGCTGGCGTACATCAAGGCGGGTGACTTCCGCAGCTGGCTGAAGCAGCCGGAGGGCATGCGGCTCCTCGTGGCCACCCTGCGCTGGCAGCAGAACATCGAGGAGCGCGGCCAGGGGAAGGCACCGGACAAACCCAGCCGCCCCGACTACCAGCTCGGCCGCCATATGGCCATGCACGCCGAGGGCACCCCGCGGGACGAGAAGGACCAGCTCACCGGGGAGCGCAACGAGCAGATCCTCCAGACCTTCGTCAGCACCATGCTCCCGCCCGGCATCGGCGACGCCGTACCGGACGCCCGCAAGCACCGGGAGCGGGTCGAGCGCGGTACCGAGGTGCTGACCAAGATCTTCCTGATCCTGAACGAGCTGCTGGAGGTCTACAACCCGGAGGCGGGCGCCCACGAGGACTTCGAGGGCGACGTCGCCCACGCCCTGGCCTACGGCGGACGCGTCAACATCCGTATTCCGCAGCTCGCCGACGGCCAGCACGGTTACGAGCTGCCCCAGTGGCTGCACATCACCAAGGAGAACCGGAAGCCCTGGGAGCCCAGGTCGACGCCCGAGGAGCCGGTGTACCGGCGCGCGTTCGGCACTCACCGCATGAAGATCGGCGACAACAGCGCGGACGGCACACGGGGTTCCTTCGAGGAGCAGGGCGAGATCGGCGCCACCATCGCGAACTGGCGCGATCCCCACAGCCACCTCTACGGCCTCCCGCTCGCCGTCGGCGGCATGGGGAACACCGACTACCACGGCGACATCATCCTCCCGAACGAGTCGTACGGGCACATGTTCATGGGGTACAAGCCGCCGACCGAAGAGCGGGACGGGGCGCTGCAGGTCGGCATCGAGACCGCCGGGCCCGGGGGCAGGACTCCCGACGGTTACGAGCACGGCCTGACGAGCAGCGAGAAGAACAACAACCCCGTGAGCCAGTTCGGCGGGCACAAGAGCGACAAGCTCGGCGGCAAGGCTCCCCTCGACAAGAACCAGCGCCTCGTCGATCTCACGAAGTTCGGCAACTGGATGCAGCGGCTGAAGGCCCTGGAGAAGGACTGGAAGTCCGAACTCGCCAAGGCGAAGACCCATGAGGAGCAGGCGGCCCTGTACCGGGACCTGATCGGCAGGCGAGGCGGCGCGTAGATCCGGCCCGGCGGGAACGGAGTACGGTGGCAGTACCGAGCGCACCTCGCACGCCGTCAGCCGTTTCGGCGTCGCCCTCGGGGAACGGCAAGGCCGGAACGTCTACGTGTCCGGCCGGAATCGAGCCGCCCCACATGAGTCTGATGAGTCTCGGAGTACTCGCCTCCTCCCGCAAGGAGAACGAGTTCCGTCTGCCCCTGCACCCCAGCCACCTCGAACGGATCGCCCCGGATCTCCGGGAGCGGATCTACCTCGAAGAAGGCTACGGCGAACGGTTCGGCGTCGCCGACGACGCGCTGCGACCACTCGTGGCGGGCCTGCGGTCCCGTGAGCGGCTGGTCGCCGAGTGCGACGTCATGCTGCTGCCCAAGCCCATGCACGACGACCTCGCCGAGCTGCGCGAGGGCCAGGTGCTGTGGGGCTGGCCGCACTGTGTCCAGGACGAGAAGACGACGCAGATCGGCATCGACCGCCGGCTGACCCTGATCG
>Ga0307516_10010022_pt1 | contig 10487 bp, 6 predicted proteins | sample 19_EM_MG_FD_203310 | JGI IMG/M metagenome (GOLD analysis project Ga0307516, IMG submission 203310) | Populus trichocarpa ectomycorrhiza microbial communities from riparian zone in the Pacific Northwest, United States - 19_EM | ecosystem: Host-associated > Plants > Roots > Unclassified | place...
TCCAGGAAATGCTATGAAACATCGGAGTCTGTTACGAAAAATGCAAGAACAGGACAATGGACATAGAAACTCGGATACAGCTAGGTGAATACGATCAAATTTTATGAAGTCTAATCAAATTAAGCATCAGGATTCCGAGAGTGGAAAAATTGAATTAATGCATGATATTTGAATTAACCAATACAGGAGTCGTGGAAAATAACATGAGCGAATTCGATAATCCATCCATCCCTCTAAGTAACTTCTCACGCATAGCTGCATGCATGTTGTTCAATCTAGGCAATCACACGTACACAAATGTCTAGACTTACAAAACCAAGTCCTATATACGGGTATGAATAACATGGAGGACAGCAAATTATATATATATAAAAAAAACAAATTTAAATTTTTTTTTAAAAAGGAAGAAGATTGATAGCCTTTACAAAATGAATTAGTTTAATACTCATCATCCGAACCTGTTAAAACCTTAACCATTATCTGCATGACTTTAACTCTCATTTGCAAAGACAAAATATAATCAGCTGTCTCTCTGAAAAGCCCATCCAATCCCATGGATTCACTATTAGGAATGAGTTTCTTCAGGGTTCTAACTCTTCTCTCGATGCCATATCCTGACCTTACAGTAGAACCTTCTGCACGAGCTCTTCTCTTCATCAAGATCCTTCCAGGTCTCTTGCTCCTGGCATGCCGCCCATTTTTTTGTCTCCTCAGTGGGCATCTTCTCTTGGTTTGTGCTTCCGAGACCTTGTTCCACAAAGCTTCATTTGGCATATGATCCATCGTCTCTTCATTTCCTTGGACCATGCCCTTCAAAGAAACAAGAAGAGGATGCTCACCTGCTGAAACTCCCATTACTCAAAAGAGTTTTGAATGAAGCACTAGTTTAGCTTTTGCGCAGGCCTTCCAAATTGGTTGTCAAGACAAGACGTTGTATAGCATATGCCACTATTGAGGGCATTTATATACGGTATTCGGCATGTTGGGTAAATAAGTTGTTGATAGCCAGCCAGATGAGGATAATGGAAATAAATTAAGGTGGCCAAAACGTAGGGACCGCAAACACAATTTCATAGAAGGACTCCAAGGCAATGGGATAAATGAATAAGGGAGAGCCAAGTGTACCTAAGGGTGTTGCTTGTTGCTTTAGCCATGTTCTCCAGCTCAATGCACATGCAAACACATGATTCTTCACCACTACCCAACTCTCTCTAATCTAAACCACCATCTCTCATAGCACCCTCCCATCTCGTCAAAACACCCTGGATTATTCCTCCCCCACTTCCCGAACTCAGTGCATAATATATATAATTTTGAATTTGGGGTCCTTAATATTCCTATTTCCAGCTCAGAAAACATGGCATTCTACATATATAAACCCTAAGATTCGTGGTGGTTAATAAGCTTGTGTTTCCAAACAAGAAAGCCCGTGTAGTATAAAACGACAAGCATTTGAAGAGCCTGTGATTTAATATTGTTAATTACTTTGTCCATACTCGTGTTAACAAATGTGGACAATTTAGATCCTAATGTTGGGATAAGGTAGATTTTCTTCTGACATTCATGAACCCCATTTTCCATCAAAAATGATGATTGTTTTATTAAAGATTTATCAGCAAATCATTTTCTGACATGTCTGTTCCGAATTACACCAACACAAACAATTAACCCAACAATCTGACAGACAAAAGTGCATGCATCTTCATCACTGATACTACGGAGGACATTGATTCCAAGCTTCAAAATCTGGGAATCTTCATCTTTGATATATTCCTCATTTATAAGGTTGGTATACTTTGATCCAATTTTTGACAATATGTAAGTGAGCTTGATATTCTCACTTTAATTTGACTTCCTTGCTGCGATGATACATGATCAGTAACATAATGTAAACCATGCATTCTTCTATGGATATGTCTAGGATAAACAAAGTTAAAACATGTTTCTGCTTCATTTTGGTAGGATTCTGGTCCTGCCTTGAAAATTACATATACACAATCACTCATTGTTTATCTTCTACATTTGTCAAGAGCTCAAGATCAACATAGAACATGCACACACATGCAGTTGTTGTGCAGAGAAATCATATCCTGCTTGATAAAAGCAATTGATTTTATGTAGACATAAATCAAGCACAAAATTAAGTCCAGTTACATGGTTCTAAACATGTGCAGTACTACCCATTGCTCAACGTGAACTAGGAGACTATATGTCTATATGTTTTGTTGTTGAATTTAATCAATAGTGCGTTTCCACTTCTAATTTTGTGCTGCAAGTAATGAACAGGTAGGAAGCAACATCACGAAGGATGTTCTCTTCCTGTCATCCAGTTGTTGGTACACGTTCGCTTTCTTTATAATATTGGTAGATAACCTTATAATGCAAAGCAAACAAACCTATATGACGGCTAGGCACATGGATTTATTCATTATTGGTTGATGTTTTTCTTAAACTTTTCGAGCCAAATATATATCATTCAATACGTTCTATTTTTGGATTCGAAGCACCAAACACATATATGTTCAATATTTTTCTTCTGTCATTTTTTTTTTGTCTTGAAATAAAAGATTAGCTTGTCGAAGATTAAACGCATCCCTTTGGGAGGGCTAAGTAGCATCATGAGAGTATTGGCCGGGTTCAAATTGTACTTTGTCGAAAATTAGCTTTGTGCAATGTTGAAATAAAAATGTGGGAAGCATCGTGTAAGCTATATGAAAAATAAATATATATGATTGATATTGTTAAGATAATAATTTTTTTTTTTGTTGAGAATATAAATGTTAAGATAATGATCTGTGTTTTTCTCATCAATTTAACCCCTTAGGATTCAAGTGAAACGGAAAAAATGTTATCCTATTGATATATTGATATTATAGTTGGGCTGCGATAATGAATGATTTTAAATAGAATATAAGTTTGTCACAATTAGATGAGGGTCTGCCCCAAATCTATTACATGAATGACATTGTATATTTATGAACTAGTGTGATAAGTCAAAGTCTAAAAAGAGATCTAATCATGCCAGTTCAAAATGACCATATTTTTTTATCTAATCATTGGATTGCACTCAAATTTTTATAAGAGTTTTTAAAGGTTTTTTTCTTGTAGTAGTCATTGCGTCGCTATATGGATCGTCAGATCTTTAGATATAAAAAATCTCACTCAGACCTCCGGTTTTGACAATTTTGTTATTTTCCATGTGTTTTTTGAATTTCTTGTTTTATTTCATATTTTATGCTTCTTTGTTTTGTAATTTTTTTTCTAGTTAAGATAGTTTCTGGTCTATTTAAGGATTTGTAAACCTTCATAAAAGGCAAACTCGATTATCATTGTTTTAGAAAAAATAAACTTGCAAATTTAGACCTTACATTTGCAATTTCTCTCGCACATTAAAATATTTAATATTCTTTAGTTAATTGTTGTTTTTAATTTATGCCTGCTAAAACTTTTTATATTTAGGTAATTTAGTTTTAGTATCATTGTTAATTAAGATGAAAATATAATTTTCACGATCATTTAACAAATTAGATTTTCTTAACTGAAGGATTTTGAATACCAGAATATTTCATAAATATTGAGTTTGAGAAATTATTTAAATTTAAATTTAAATTTAGCTTGCTATAGCAATCTTCGTTTCCATTCGAACGTGAAGTGATGAAACCCTATCTTCTTTAAGCACATGCAAAGAACCAAATTAGACCACCTACCCACGTGCAACGGAATGATCATCTAGGGAGAAGAAGCCCTATTAGGTGCTTGTGGGCCTTGTGGCCCATTTCACACACCTACAGCAAATTGGAATAAGAGCATGCCACGTTCACCATGTGCCTATCGTCTTTTTTTATAAAATGGCACCATATTTTATTTTTAACCAATATTTCCTTAATTATTTAAAGTTATGTTCTTTTCGTGCCTAGATTTATGAAAAAACAGAAACGGGAGCAAAGTAGCAGCTGCACAACAATTTAACTTCTCAATGGAAAAAAAAAAAAACTATATTTGTCTATATAAATTCATCATCCCCTCGTGTTTTGGTACATTTTAAGCTATTTCAGCATTCTCCTCGTAGTATCCAAAAAATATTGTTTTTTATCTTGATTATTGAGGATGGGCGTGGGCTCTTTTTTTCTTGCCTTGGGGAGGGGTTGGTGGGAGATTATTTATCTGAGCATGTTTGTGAGATAGCTTCCTATTTACGTGGTGTTGAGAGGATAAATGGAGACAAAATAAGTAAAAAAGAAAAAGAAAATAATGGGTTTAATTTCCCAAGTGTAATACTCCGATCCAAATATTTTTGGGCTAAAATATTATAAAATTCAAATTTACATAAAATTTTATTTTGAACCAAGTAGAAAAAAATAGACCCATCTAAGCTCTCTTTATATATATATATATATAGAAAAAATGTAAACTTAGATTTCATTTACCCTAGTTAGAAAACAAATTTTAAGAGTCACATGTTCTTCTATAATAAATATAGAGAAAAGAAATGAAGTGGATTGACCTTGAAGGACTTAAGTTCCATTTTATTTTCTTGATTAGAAAGTATGAAAAGTGTATAAAGTTAATGAGATTTAAATGGTATTTGTATGAATGACCAAATATAATAAGTATGATAAATTATATGATATTTTAAGATGGATTAAGAGTGCTTAATGATTTTTTAATTGTCTAAAAGGATTAAAAGGATTAGGTTAACAATTAGTTATAAAAGTGAGAAGTTGTTAGTTTAGATATTTGACAAATGTTTTTGTTCAACCTAAAAACTATATTGAATAGATGTAGTTTTTAACCCAAATTTTATATGTAGGAAAAGTTTATCTTGTCTAGTTTCTGACACCGTAAATGGTGTATTAATCCGATTTTTATAGAGAATGTACGTAATGGTGAAAATAGTAAAGAATGTGCAAGTTATCTGACAGCAACACCTAACAATGATTTCGGGGCATATTATAAATTATATAAAAGGTTTTACAAGGTGAATGATATATGGATGAAAATATAATTGAGCTAGTCAATAAGTCGAGTGAGGAGGTGTTAAGGTTGACCTGTTGGGTCGGATTTAATGGTATTTTCAAAGAGTTTTTCATTGTCTGAACATTAGTATTTTACATTAACAATTTTTTTGTCATACCCATGATACACTATTGACCAAATATCTATAATTTTATTAAATTGGATCGTTAGCTATAACTACGGATAGCAATAAGTTGGGTAAAGACAATTTTATTTTTATGCATTTGTATCAGATCTAATATATATAATGCTATTTGACACCCACTTTGTCGCGGGTCAGAAATTGTTTATTCAATTAAAAAAAGAAAATGCTTTTCCAACATGTTTTTGGATATAAAACATTTTTCAATTATAAATTTAAATTTTTATACACACATCTAATTAAACAAACCAACATTTGATCAATAAATAAATAATATTAAGATATTTGATCTTACATCATAGGCCATGTACTCAGTTGCGTTTAATAACTCTACTTTTTAGATTTTTTTTATTTAATCAAACAATTATCCGTGCCAATAAAAGGTAAATAAAAGTAATTAATGAAAGTGAATTGAATAAAATTATTAAACTCAATTATAAAAAAAATTCAATGTTGAATGGAAAAACTGAAAAAAAAATTAATTTTTAAAAAAACAGTGAAAAAAAATATTTGGGTCAAGCCAAGTTAACCTATTAACCCTACAACCTTGTGCATAGAATTGAGATAACCCCATAGAAAGAAATATGAAAAAAAAAGCATGAAAACCAATTCATAAAAAACTAATTGCTTAAGGATGAAATAAAAAAAATCAATTTTTAAAAAGACCTAAAAAGACCAAAATCAACCCAAATTAAGCTTTGAAACCCATGACCATAGCTATAAGGTTGAGACTGGTTTCATAAAAAAACAATGAAGAAAAATGTTAAGGGATGAAACTAAAAAACAATTTTAAAAAAATGAGAAAAGATTTGATTCAACCCATGTTTAACCTACTAACCCTGTGACCATAGGAATAAAATTGGGATTTTTCCATATAAAGAAAATGTTAGAAAAAGCACGAAGATCAATTTTAAAAAAATCAAATGTTAAAGGATAAAAATAAAAATAAATGAATTTTATAAAATGAACTAAAACAACAAAAGTCAATCCATGCTAACTCTCAAAACCTGTGATGCTGATCATAAGACTAAGACTAACCCTATAGAAGGCAAACAAAAAAAAACAAGAAGCAAAATTCTCAATAAAAAAATATTGAGAAATGAAATTGAAAAAAAAAACAATAAAAAAGGATTTAAAACAAAACAAAACAAAAAAAGAATGAGGACAAAATTCAACATAAAAATAAATTGAAATCAAATGTTAGATGAAATTAAAAACAAAATTCAGATAGAAAAAGGATAAAAAAATTAAAAGAATGAGGACCAAATTTGATATAAAAGTAAAATGAAACCAAATAATAAGGGAACAAATTGAAAATCAATTCAATCAAAAGAAGGTAACAAAACAAAACAAATAGAAATAAAAAGAATAAGAATCAAATTGGATATAATAAATAAATGACACGACACCTTTTTATTTTGGCAAGAAGAAAAGAGGAAGGAGAAGAAAATTTGTGTCGAACCATCAAGAAGAGGACATTGATGCACTTCCAACACCACCATAAAAGGTGGTGTTTGACCATTAGGCGATGCCATATATGGCACTTGAAGGGTGCGGCATCACCTACATGTTGACTTGTGAGTTTCATGCATCTGCTACTTTTTATTTTTATTAGTATTTAAAATTTAAAAATATCCTACATTGCCCCAAAGCAAACTTTATATTAACATAAAAAAAAACAAGAGGAAAATACAAAAAACCTTTTGGAAGGAAGTTTAAGTTTTTTTTGCTTTTATGAGCAATTAAGTAATTTAATTGTGCTTTAGAATGGAAATGTTTAAAAGGCCCCTAAATGTCAGTAAATTATTCTTTGCTTCCAAGGTTATTTTAGTCATTTACATTATTCCCGAGGAATGTTAAAAAACAAACTTGCCCAAAATAAATTTGCCAACACGTAATATGTCACTATAAAAAGGTCATATTACACCTCAATGGCTAGTTGTTTGGCTAGGATAGAGAAGGGTAAAATGAGATTTTCATTGTGGAGTGTTATAATGGAAACCCCATGTTTTTTAGTGTTTTACTTAATAACCATTATTTGTGTTTAATTAACTAATGCATTAGGATTTATCAATAATTTTTAACAAATTTTTATTGGCTCAAACCTTTTTTAACAATGGTTTGAAAATAGGTTTGGGCCCAAGCGCCAAGTGTGACCTATCGCCTCTTGGGCCCATGTACTAGTCACTTGGTCTAACACCCCACTTGCAAGGCAATAGGCCTAGCACTGATGCACCGCATGCTAGGCATCAGGCTTGACGCAATTTAGGACCAAACATCATGCATATGGCCTAGTCTTGAGCATTGTTTAAGGCCAAGCTTTTAACCAACGCCCAACGTATGACCCTCTAGGATTTTTACAAAACCCAGGCTTCGAGCGTCTGATGATCCCTATCCAAAGCCTCGCACTTGGTTCCCCGTGTCAGGTGCATGACTTAACACCTTTTGGGCGCAGGCATCGTAGCCTAGTCTCCAGAATGTTTTTAGCCCAGGCTTGTGGCATGGGCCAAGCATCTAACCCCTTGACATTTTTGCTTAACCTAGGCTCTTTGTGGCCTTAGCCAGGTTGAACCCAAAGCTCCTCTTTCCCTGCTCCATTTGTTTGATGCCCCATGCTTAGTGCCCTATGCTCAACTCACTATGCTCGACGTCCAATTTCTTGTGCTAAGCTCAGGACTTGACACCCCTTAGGTTTAAGCGTCATGTTTAGACTGAGGCTTTATAGCCTGGGTCCAAAGTGCCAAGTAGCTCTAGGCTTTCTTCCATTAGGGAGTTGGGTATTTTTATTTATTTATTGCATATAATATAAGAGACTTGTTCAGCAAGTCTATACTTTACTCACACCCTTAAGTGTACAAGAGTCTTCCATGACTTACCACGCTTCATCTTAATAATACATGTGTCATGAATATTTGTTTCTCATTAATGTTACCAAGGTGAAATGACTCTCCAACCGTCTCATTCAAGTAAGAGAACAAGATCCAGGAGATATAAATACCCCTTGAACCATCTAGGTGAATGTTCACAATTTTCACTAACTTACACATATTATTCTCTTACAACACTTATTTTCATACCAAAACAAGAACAAACAACTTTATTTTTAGAATTTAATCCTCATTTTCATATTCATTACATTTTCCCTCTACAAAGATATTGACTAAACCATTTGAAGATCCCAAATCCACTCAAAAAGGAATGTTTTGTGTGTTTTAGAACTCTCACATTAAGCTACCACATTCCTTTGCTTTGGAAAATAGATCTAACAACATGAACACTTAATAAAATCATCATCCAATCACCAAAAAAACTCTATTTCTAAGCATCTTAAATTTTAAAATATCATCATTAACTTTTGTCAAATGAAGAATATATTTACCTGTCATGACCTTTTGAATTTTTAAGATATATGACTATAGATTTATTGTTGCATTTCAAATATCCAGTTAATAATCTCAATTTTTCCAAGTCATATTTAAAAATAATACTATAAGTGATTTAAAAATATAAAATTATTTCTTAAGCATATTAATAATATATTTTAAGTAGTAAATTGTTATTGATAAGTACAATTGTATAATTATAAATCAATCATTATATTTAGAAATCATATATATAATGTTAAATTATGTGCTCATTATTTATTAGAAGAATTTATGTCATATATTTAAAACATAATATACAAACTACCTAACTTCTAGTATAAACTACTTATTAATTGATATAGTGATTACCTAGATAGGTGGCCCGTGCTACGCTGCGAATCAAGTCAAATTTGTTCTTAGCATAAAAAAGGATATCCAGGCGATCATAATATTGTTAAAAGAGAAAGGAAAAACTAGGATCTGGATCATTGACTCGTCGAATGAGTTCAATAAGCTTAACTAATTTAATAATATGATTATAAAAAAAAGGTCAATGATAATAAAAAAATAATGACAATGACTAATAAAAAAATAAACACTTGTCAATATTATAAAAAGATACCATCTAAATATTTTTAAAAGGCCTCAACGATATTATTTGATGGCAAATCAAAAATTGAATGAGATAATGATAACCTTATACAAAGAAAAATGGAAAAAAATAAAATTCAAAGCTCAATTACGAGCAAATCAAACGCTGAAGGGTGAACTAGAAAAAAAATTAATTTTAAAAAAGGTTAAAAAAAACCTTACTTGAGTTAGCATGCCAAATTCGTAGTCTGATCATGAGACCAAGATAATTCTATACAAAACAATATGATATGATCCTTAAATAGGTTGAACAAAGAAATTTAGATTCTAGCGTAATTGTGTTTACAGTCCGGTTTTACGCTATCAATCATAACTCTCAATCTGACCATTGGATCGGGATGATATTTCACTAGGATTGGGTTAAAATATCAAGTCAATTGAAGTTCTAAAAGGTATCATGATACAGGCAGCGAATGCAATAAATATTTTGTTATTTGTTGGCTTTTGATGACTTGTGAACTTCCTATTTGAAAATGATTCTTTTTCTAATAATACAAGGATATTCAACAACTAATTTTGGGACATTTTCTAGTACTACAAGGATTTTTAATGGGCAGCAACATAGTTTCCAAGTGTGGTAATGATTCCTTTAATGTTTCAAAATCCTTTTCTTACAAAGATTCTTGCGCTGATTTTTCCTATTGCACAATTTTATACTAATAAGCACAATATTTTGTTCAACCATTGGATCAAATTGAGATTTTACCTTACATTTCTAGAGGTCATGTTTTATATTGGATTAGAATTTCATATGAATCTAACATTAGGAAGACCTTGCAATAAGATTTAGAAAATGCGGTGTGAGATTTATATTAGTTTCCTAGTTGATTTAAAATTATTTTTTTTCTATTTTATTTAGAACTCTTTTATTATTATTATTATTATTATTATTATTATTATTATTATTATTATTATTATTATAACATTATTTAGGATTTTTTTACCTATTATAAATATGTTTATTTAGATTGTACTTGAGTTTTAGTTTTTCAGCCATGATATTTTGAATAAACTTGTGTTTTGCGTGATATAACACTTCTCTTTGGTTAAACAAAGAACAATCAAACTTATCAAAGTATAATTGACTTTGTGGTGTTCTTCTTTATACTTTTAGTTCATGTTTTTTTTTTATTGTTAGGTGGGGGTTCATATTTTAATAGTGTTGGTGCTTTTGTTGAAGTAATCTCTATGTTACACTCTTATCAAATCTAACGCTTTGGCTTTGTAGGACTTATTTTTCTTGTATATAGGTTACGTGATCATAGGGTTCATATAATTTGGTATCAGAGCTAGGCTCCGAAATCAGGTCATAT
>Ga0307516_10010023_pt1 | contig 10487 bp, 8 predicted proteins | sample 19_EM_MG_FD_203310 | JGI IMG/M metagenome (GOLD analysis project Ga0307516, IMG submission 203310) | Populus trichocarpa ectomycorrhiza microbial communities from riparian zone in the Pacific Northwest, United States - 19_EM | ecosystem: Host-associated > Plants > Roots > Unclassified | place...
TTCATAGCCATTACCCATGGCCTGCCGAGCCGGTCCCGCCGCGCCGCGGCGTTGCGCGCCTGCCTGATCGCGGCGGTGATCCTCGCCGGTGCCGCGTTGATCGGCGACAGGCTGCTGCGGACGCTGTCGATCAGCCTGCCGGCCTTCCGCATCGCGGGCGGCCTGCTGTTGTTCTCGATCGCATCGGAAATGGTGTTCGGCGTACGCATCGAGCGGCAATCGAAGGAAGCAGAGCACGTGATCGAGGAGCACGTGCGCAACATCGCCGCGTTCCCGCTCGCCATTCCGCTGATGGCGGGTCCGGGCGCGATTGCCGCCGCAATCCTGCTGGCTGGCCGTGCCAACGGCGATCCCATGCTTCTCGGTATCCTGCTGGCCGTCGTCGCAGCGGTCCTGATGCTGTGCTTCGTCATGTTCCTGCTGGCCGCGCGGATCGCGACGCTGATCGGAACCACGGTCAGTGTCGTGTTGTCGCGCCTGCTCGGCGTGGTGCTGGCCGCGCTCGCCGTGCAGTTCGTGATCGACGGCGTGCGCGCGACACTGGCGGGTTGACGGGGCGTCCTCGCCGGTGGGTTTCGCAAGTTGCTCAATCCACCCTACGGATCAGCGGCTCAGGCCGTTATGACGCCGCAAGTTCAACCTGCACCTTCTGCAGCATCGCGATGGCCTCGCGGACGCTGGGGTCGAGGCCGGCGCCGCCGGCGTCGAGATGCGCGAAGATCGCCCGGCGCATGCGCGGGTCCCAGAATTTCTTGATGTGTTCGGCAATGCCCGGCACGGCCTTGTCGTGGCCCTGGCTCTGGAAGAACTTGCCGATCTGGTTGGCCATGTAGATCAATCGATCAGCCGACATGGATGCGCTCCCTGACACTGTTTTGCTCTGACGCGTTGTTGTCGCGCCAACCGGCGCAGGCCGCGATGCGCTCCGGATGGGTGAAAATTTCGAAGCCGTCCGATCGCGCCACCGCGACGAGGGTGATGCCGGCGGTCTCCGCCATGCGCACGGCGAGCGCGGTCGGCGCCGAGACCGCGACCATCACGGGCGCGCCCATCGCCGCCGTCTTCTGCACCATTTCGACCGAGACCCGGCTGGTCAGCAGCACCATGCCGTCGCCGGCCGCGAAACCGTCGCGGGCCAGCGCGCCGGCAAGCTTGTCCAGCGCATTGTGGCGCCCGACATCCTCGCGCAGCGCGACGATGCCGCGCGATGGCGCCCAGAACGCCGCGGCATGAACGGCGCGGGTTTCGATGTTGATGTCTTGCAAGGCGGGAAGCCCTTGCATCGCCGTCGTGATGTCGGCTGCGGAGAAGCAGCGTCCGCCGGCGACGATCGCCGCGGGGCGGATCGCCTCGGCGATCGACTCGATGCCGCAGATGCCGCAGCCGGTCGGGCCGGCGATCTGGCGCCGCCGTTCGGCGATACGGTCGGCGGTGGCGGGCGCAAGCCACATCCGCAGCTCGATGCCGTCGTCGAGCTCGATCGTGTCCAGCGAGAGGATCTCGTCCGGCGATTGCACGATGCCTTCGCTGAGGCTGAATCCGACGGCAAAATCGCTGAGATCATGCGGCGTCGCCATCATGACGGCGTAGGTGCCGCCATTATAGGTCAGCGCGATCGGCGTCTCCTCGGCAACGCGGCGCGCGCCGCGCTCGAGGTGACCGCCGCGAAAGGCGCTGCGGTCGACGATACGGACCGGCGCGTGCATCGTCACTCCGCGGCTTCCACGGCGGACAGGATACGACGCGACTGCCGCGCCTGCTCGTCATAGGCCTTCTGCCAGTCGGACGGGCCGTTCGACGGCGAGATCTGCACTGCCGTGACCTTGTATTCCGGGCAGTTGGTGGCCCAGTCCGAATACTCGGTCGTGATGACGTTGGCCTGGGTGTCGGGATGATGGAAGGTGGTATAGACCACGCCCGGCGCGACCCGGTCGGTGATGAGCGCGCGCAAGGTGGTTTCGCCGGCGCGGCTGGTCAGCCTGACCCAGTCGCCATCGCGAACGCCACGCTGCTCGGCATCGTGGGGGTGGATTTCCAGCCGATCCTCGCCATGCCAGACCACATTGTCGGTGCGGCGGGTCTGGGCGCCGACATTGTATTGGCTGAGGATGCGCCCGGTGGTGAGGAGCAGGGGAAAACGTGGGCCGGTACGCTCGTCGGTCGGCACGTATTCGGTGATGACGAACTTGCCCTTGCCGCGAACGAAGCCGTCGATATGCATCACCGGCGTGCCGAGCGGCGCCTTGTCGTTGCAGGGCCACTGGATCGAGCCGAGTTCTTCGAGCCTGGCGTAGGAGACGCCGGCGAAGGTCGGCGTCAGCGCCGCGATCTCGTCCATGATCTCTGAGGGATGGCTGTAGGCCATCTCGAAGCCCATCGCCTTGGCCAAGCCGATGGTGACCTCCCAGTCGCCGAGCCCGTTGCGCGGCGTCATCACCTTGCGGACGCGCTGGATGCGCCGCTCGGCATTGGTGAAGGTGCCGTCCTTTTCCAGGAAGGTCGAACCCGGCAGGAAGACGTGGGCGTAGTTCGCGGTTTCGTTGAGGAAAAGGTCCTGGACCACGACGCATTCCATCGCCGACAGCGCCGCCACGACATGGCTGGTGTTGGGATCGGACTGCAGGATGTCCTCGCCCTGCACATAGAGGCCCTTGAAGCTGCCGTCGATCGCGGCATCGAACATGTTGGGAATGCGCAGGCCCGGCTCCGGATTGAGCTTGACGTTCCACATCGCCTCGAACTGATCGCGCACCGCGTCACCCGAGATGTGGCGATAGCCCGGCAGTTCGTGCGGGAACGAGCCCATGTCGCAGGCGCCCTGCACGTTGTTCTGGCCGCGCAGCGGATTGACGCCGACGCCCGGACGGCCAATGTTGCCGGTCGCCATGGCGAGATTGGCGATCGCAATCACCGTGGTCGAGCCCTGGCTGTGCTCGGTGACGCCGAGGCCGTAATAGATCGCGCCGTTGCCCCCGGTGGCAAACTGGCGGGCAGCTTCGCGAAGATCCCTGGGGTCGACGCCGGTCATGATCGCGGTCGCCTCGGGGCTGTTCGCGGCCTGGGAGACGAAGGTCGCCCAGTCCTCGAATTCGCTCCAGTCGCAGCGTTCGCGGACGAAGGCCTCGTCGACCAGTCCCTCGATGACGATGACATGCGCCAGCGCGGTCAGCACCGCGACATTGGTGCCCGGGAGCAGCGGCAGATGCAGCGCCTTGAGGTGAGGCGCTTCCACCATCTCGGTGCGACGCGGATCGATCACGATCAGCTTGGCGCCCTGGCGCAGCCGCTTCTTCATGCGCGAGGCGAACACCGGATGCGCCGATGCAGGGTTGGCGCCGATGATCATCATCACATCGGTATGTTCGACCGAATCGAAATCCTGGGTGCCGGCCGAGGTGCCGAAGGTCGTCGCCAGGCCGTAGCCGGTCGGCGAGTGGCAGACGCGGGCGCAGGTGTCGACATTGTTGTTGCCGAAGCCGGCGCGGATCAGCTTCTGCACCAGATAGGTCTCTTCGTTGGTGCAGCGCGAAGAGGTGATGCCGCCGATGGCGTCGCGACCATATTTTGCCTGGATGCCCTTGAGCTTGGTCGCGGCGAAGTTGAAGGCCTCGTCCCACGACACTTCACGCCAGGGCTGATCGATGGTCTCGCGGATCATCGGCGCGAGGATGCGCTCCTTGTGCGTGGTATAGCCCCAGGCGAAGCGGCCCTTGACGCAGGAATGCCCGCGATTGGCCTTGCCGTCCTTGTACGGCACCATGCGCACCACTTCCTCGCCGCGCATCTCCGCCTTGAAGGCGCAGCCGACGCCGCAATAGGCGCAGGTGGTGACCACGGAATGCTCGGGCTGGCCGATCTCGATCACGGATTTTTCGGTCAGGGTCGCGGTCGGGCAGGCCTGCACGCAGGCGCCGCAGGAGACGCATTCCGAGCCCAGGAAGCTCTCGCTCATGCCCGGCGAGACGCGGCTGTCGAAGCCGCGCCCGGAAATGGTCAGCGCGAAGGTGCCCTGGACTTCCTCGCAGGCGCGCACACAGCGCGAGCAGACGATACATTTGGACGGATCGTAGGTGAAGTAGGGATTGGACTCGTCCTTCGGCATCCAGGCCGCATTGGCCTTGCCATGGGCCTCAGTGAAGACATGGTTCTCGCCTTGATAGCCATAGCGCACGTCGCGCAGGCCGACGGCGCCGGCCATGTCCTGCAGTTCGCAATCGCCGTTGGCCGCGCAGGTCAGGCAATCCAGCGGATGATCCGAGATATAGAGCTCCATCACGCCTTTGCGCAGCTGCTTGAGGCGCTCGGTCTGGGTGCGAACGACGAGGCCCGGCATGACCGGGGTGGTGCAGGAGGCCGGCGTGCCGGCGCGACCATCAATTTCAACGAGGCAGAGCCGGCAGGACCCGAACGCATCCACCATGTCGGTGGCGCAGAGTTTGGGGATCTGCGTGCCGGCTTCCATCGCCGCGCGCATGATCGAGGTGCCCTCGGGCACGGTGATCTGCTGCCCGTCGATGGTGAGCGTCACCAGCGCGGTAGACTTGGAAGGCGGTGTGCCGAAATCGGTTTCCTGGATCAGCGACATGGCGAAGTGTCCTTTATTCCGCGGCCTGCAGGCGCGTTGGCGTGGACCCGAAGTCCTCAGGGAAATGTTTCAGCGCGCTCATCACGGGGTAGGGCGTAAAGCCGCCGAGGGCGCAGAGCGAACCGAATTTCATGGTGTTGCAGAGATCCTCGATGACAGCGATGTTCTCCGCGAGGCGCTCGCCGCGACGAATGCGGTCGATGGTCTCGACGCCGCGCGTCGAACCGATCCGGCAGGGCGTGCACTTGCCGCAGGATTCGATGGCGCAGAACTCCATCGCGAAGCGGGCCTGTTTCGCCATGTCGACGCGGTCGTCGAACACCACGATGCCGCCGTGCCCTATCAGCCCGTCGCGTGCGGCAAACGCCTCGTAGTCGAACGGGGTATCGAACAGCGCGCGGGGGAAATAGGCGCCGAGCGGGCCGCCGACCTGGACCGCGCGGACCGGACGGCCGGAGAGGGTGCCACCGCCGATGTCGTCGACCAGTTCACCGAGCGTGATGCCGAAGGCGGTTTCGAACAGCCCGCCGTGGCGGATATTGCCGGCGAGCTGGATCGGCATCGTGCCGCGCGAACGGCCCATGCCGAAATCCGCGTAGGTCTTGGCGCCGCCCGCCAGGATGAAGGGGATCACGGCAAACGACAGCACGTTGTTGATGACGGTCGGCTTGCCGAACAGGCCACGATGCGCCGGCAAGGGCGGCTTGGCCCGGACCACGCCGCGGCGCCCCTCGAGGCTTTCCAGCAGCGAGGTCTCCTCGCCGCAGACATAGGCTCCGGCGCCGACGCGGACCTCCATGTCGAAGCTGAGCTGGGAGCCGCCGATGCGCTCTCCGAGAAGACCGCTATGCCTGGCCGCCAGGATCGCCGCGTTCATCGCCGCGACGGCATGCGGATATTCCGAGCGGATGTAGATGTAGCCCTTGGTCGCGCCGACCGCGATGCCCGCAATCGTCATGCCCTCGATCACCAGGAAGGGATCGCCTTCGAGGATCATCCGGTCGGCAAAGGTCCCGCTGTCACCCTCGTCGGCATTGCAGACGATATATTTCCGGTCCGCCTTGGCCTGCGACACCGTCTTCCATTTGATGCCGGTCGGAAAGCCGGCGCCGCCGCGGCCCCGCAATCCCGAACTGGTCACCTCGGAGATGATGGCGTCCGGGCCAAGCTCCAGCGCGCGTTCGAGGCCCTTGTAACCGTCATGGGCTTCGTAATCCCCGATCGATCGCGGATCGACCACGCCGCAGCGGGCAAAGGTCAGGCGGGTCTGCCGCGCCAGCCAGGGAATCTGCTCCGCGACGCCGAGCCGCAGGGGATGCGGACCGTCCGTTGCCATCGCCTCGAGCAGGGTCGTGGCGTCTTGGCTCCTGGCCGGACCGAACGCGATACGTCCGCCCGGCGTCGCGAACTCGACCATCGGCTCGAGCCAGTACAGGCCGCGGGAGCCGGTCCTGACGATCTCGATGGTAATCCCACGGCTTGCGGCCGCCTGCTCAAGCGCCAGCGCCACGTCATCGGCCCCGACGGCGAGCGCGCCCGCATCGCGCGGGACAAAGATTTGCAGGGTCATCGCTGCGTCTCCGCGACGATCGCATCGATACGCGCCTCGTCGAGCCGTCCGATCAGGCGGCCGTCGAGCATGGCCGAGGGCGCCGTCGCGCAAAGCCCGAGGCAATAGATCGGCTCAAGCGTCAGCCGCTGGTCGGCGGTCGTGTTGCCGAGGGCGATGCCGAGCTTCGCTTCGGCACGCTCGGCCAGCGCGTCGCCGCCCGCGGCCTGGCAGGCTTCCGCCTGGCACAGTTTCAGCACGTGGCGTCCGGCCGGCTTGTCCCGGAAATCGTGGTAGAAGGTGAACACGCCATGAACTTCGGCACGCGACATGTTGAGCGCGGATGCGACCATCGGAATGGCGGCCTCCGGCACGTAACCAAAAGCCTCCTGCAGGGCGTGCAGGATCACCAATGTTGCACCCTCGCGCCCGGCGTGTTCGGCGATGATCTCGCCGCCGCGAATCGCATCCCATCGCTCGTAGTCTGGCGTCATCCGTTGCACTCTTCGTGGTGTCAGTTGCCGGATGAACAGAGCGGCAAATTCATCGGACAATCAATAAAGCTGTCTCATGCTGCGATTGCGAAAGCATATCGATAAGATATTGAAATCGCATGATTTAAGATCGCAATGAAGGCCATGATGGCGCTGCAATGTCGTGACAATCGGCCTGCTTGTTCGGCATTGCCGTGTTATTGGTCGATACGTATTTGAGTGATCCCGGAAAGGCTTCGTTGCTTGATCGAAAAGCTTGAACTGTTGCTTGCGTTGGCCAAGGAGCGCCATTTCGGGCGGGCGGCCGAGTCCTGCGGGGTCACGCAGCCGACGATGTCGACGAGCCTGAAGCAGCTCGAGGAGATCCTCGGCGTGATGCTGGTGCAGCGCGGCTCGCGCTTTCAGGGGTTTACGCCCGAGGGCGAACGGGTGCTGGACTGGGCACGGCGCATCGTCGGCGATGCGCGCGCGATGCGGCAGGAGATCAAGGGCCTCAGGGACCAGCTCTCCGGCGAGATCCGGATCGCCGCGATTCCGACCGTGCTCGGCATGGTCGCCGCGCTGACGACGCCGTTCCGCGCCCGCCATCCGGACGTGCGATTTCGCATCGTGTCCTGCACCTCGGCCGACGTGCTCGGTCTTCTGGAGAATCTGGAAGTCGATGCCGGGCTGACCTATATCGAGAACGAACCGATCGGGAAGGTTCGCACCATCCCGCTCTACAACGAGAGTTATCGGCTCCTCACCGCGCCGGATGCGATGTTCGGGGATCGCGCGCAGGTCACCTGGCAGGAAGTGGGGCAGGTGCCGCTGTGCCTGCTCACGGACGACATGCAGAATCGGCGCATCATCGATCGTGCGCTGCGCTCGGTCGGTGCCGAGGCCACCCCGACCTTGACGTCGAACTCGCTGCTCGTTCTCTATACCCATGTGAAGACCGGACGCTGGGCCAGCGTGATGCCTGCGAAGCTCGCCGAGACCCTGGGGCTGGCGGATGCCGTCCGCAGCATTCCGATCGTCGATCCCGTGGTGAATTACAGCATCGGCATGGTGATCCCGCAGCGTGATCCGATGACGCCGCTGATTGCCGCGCTGGTGCAAGTCGCGCGCGAAGTGGCCCCGACGCTGCAGTCCGACTAGTCGGCAGCTTCAGCCAAAGTGGATGGGGTCATTTGAAGCTCCACGTCTCCTGTTGGGGCTCCCAACAGGGGGCGGAACCCCTTTGTACCAGGGCACGTACTTATGAAATCGAGATTGGCCTGGTCGGTGCCCGTCCCCGACAGCGACCGAGCTTTGCGTTGCAGAGAAATTTCGCGATGTGCCATGAAAGAGACTCATGCCCCGCAGCAAAGTACATCGCTATTCGATGACCTCTTCAGCTTGGGCAAGGATGGTCGCAGGGCAATATGAGGCCTAGCTGACGTCGGATCCGCTAGATTCGTTTCTGTGACGAGCGAGCTAGTGTCTTCTGCGAGACCCCCTCTGGAATCGACTGAGGCGATGGCAGTGAAGCCACGAACCGCAGAGTTAGTGTTGGTGACGCCTAGAGGTGACCCGGTCGGCTGCCTACCGGCCGTGCCCGTTGCAACGCCATGGTGGCCAGACGTTGAACCGGTTGTTCAGGCGGTGCGTGATCATCATGGTGTTGAAGTTATCGTCCTGCGGCTGCTCGGCGCCGAACTCAAACAGCCACATGGCGGCCGAGTGACATATCTCGCCGAAGTTGCGGAACCCGTGCGCGTGGCTCAGCAATGGACTGGGGTCCTCGATGACCACCCGCGCCGACACTCCTTTGCGCGTCCGTCCGGCCCTGCGGCCGACCTTGCCTGGGCGAGTGCATTACTGGCTGAGCGTGGGCTTCGACCGACAACGCCACCGACGCAGGTACGCACATGGAATCTCTCCAGTCTCTGGCGCGTGCCGGTGGAAGGCCAGACGATATGGCTGAAGGTTGTTCCACATTTTTTCGCCCATGAAGGAGCTCTCTTAGCCCGCATGGCTGGCGCGCAGGTTCCAGTCCTGCTCGGACATGACGACGGCCGCATGCTGCTGGCCGAGATCGCAGGCGAGGACCTGTACGCTGCTGAACTGCCGCTGTTGCTGGAAATGGTGAACCGGCTCGTGGAACTTCAACGCCTGTGGGGCGACCACGTCGACGTGCTGCTCACACTCGGTCTGCCCGATTGGCGAGCGCCGGCGCTGGGTGCTGCGATCACCAACGTCGTAGAGCGGACGCGCGACGAAATCTCAGCGGAGGATCGCGCAGTGCTTGCGGACTTTGTGCGCCGACTTCCCAACCGGTTCGACGATGTAGAGACATGCGGGCTCCCGGACACGCTGGTCCACGGCGACTTTCATCCAGGCAATTTCCGCGGCGATGGCCGGGTTCTGACGTTACTGGACTGGGGGGACAGCGGGGTGGGCCATCCTTTGCTGGACCAAGCCGCCTTTCTTGATGCGATTCCCTGCGCCTGTGTCGGGGCCGTGCGGGCGCACTGGTTGCAACAATGGAGCGCAGCTGTTCCCGGTTCAGATCCTGCTCGTGCATCGGTCCTGCTCGCCCCGATCGCCGCCGCACGGCAGGCCGTCATTTATCGACACTTTCTCAACAACATCGAGCCTTCCGAGCAAGTCTATCACCGTGCCGATCCGGCGAAGTGGCTGAACCGGACGGCCGCTCTCGTGCGGGTAGGGATGAAATCCTGCTAGGCGCGCCCCGCAGTGCCACAAAGTTGACGATGTCCGAGCCGAGTCATTCTCGATTGTGGCAGCCGATCCTGCCTGCCATTTGATCCTGCTTCAATCTGAAGGCGAGCGGGGTGTTGTGCGCATGCGAAATGAAGTGAAGTGCCACGACCGGATGTCACTTCACCCAGATCCATGATCGAGCGTATAAATTGCGATCCGGCACTTGATCGGCGCAAGAGTGGACAGGAACTTCAATCGGGACATGACATGGTAGTTCGATTCAGAGCGGCGCAAGCCACCGGAGCGATGCGGCGCTGGAGACCTTCCGCTTTTGTGACGCTTGCGGCGATGGCCGCGCTGGCGGCGCTGACCGCCTCGGCCACGGCGAGACAGGCGCGCCCTGCAGCCGTCACCGAGGCGAGGGCGCCGCGCGATGCAGGCGAGCCGATCATGGCGATCGTGTCGATCCAGGCACAAAAAGTCACTTTCTACGACGCCGACGGCTGGATCTTGCGCGCGCCGGTGTCGACCGGCATCGCCGGACGCGAGACGCCAGCCGGCGTCTTCGCCGTGCTCGAGAAGGACAAGGACCACCATTCGAGCCTTTATGACGATGCCTGGATGCCGAATATGCAGCGCATCACCTGGAACGGCGTCGCGCTGCACGGCGGGCCGCTGCCCGGCTATGCCGCCTCGCACGGCTGCGTGCGGATGCCCTTCGGTTTCGCGGAAAAGCTGTTCGACAGGACGTGGATCGGGATGCGGGTGATCATCGCGCCGAGCGACGTGGCCCCGGTCGAATTTTCTCACCCGGCCCTGTTCGTGCCGAATGCGGAGGCCTTGGCAGCTGCACCAGTTCGTGCCGCGATGCTCACCCGCGAGGCCGAGGAGGCCGCAAGGACGGCCGACGAGACCAAGACGGCCGCCGCGACAGCGGCGCGCGAGGCTACATCGCTCGCGGTGTCGCTGCGCAAGCTGGAACGGACAAAGACCCGCGCCGACGCCGAGCTCAAATTCGCCGACAGGAAGGTTGCCGCCGCCAATACGGACCAGGCCAAGACGGACCAGGCCAGGGCGCAGGCCGAGGAGCAGAAGCAGAGCGCCGCCACCAAGGCCGCGGAAGCGGCGACGCAGTTCGACACCGCCAAGGCCGACGTGACCTCGAAGCTCG
>Ga0307516_10010026_pt1 | contig 10483 bp, 8 predicted proteins | sample 19_EM_MG_FD_203310 | JGI IMG/M metagenome (GOLD analysis project Ga0307516, IMG submission 203310) | Populus trichocarpa ectomycorrhiza microbial communities from riparian zone in the Pacific Northwest, United States - 19_EM | ecosystem: Host-associated > Plants > Roots > Unclassified | place...
TCACGTCCACCGTGTTGCCGCCTACCGTCGCGGGGCTCGGCTCGCTGAGGGTCTGGGTGGTGTCGCCGGCCGCGCTGCTCTGTGTCCGGCAGTCGAGGACGCCGGTGAACCGCTTGTCGAAGCCGCCCGACTCGATCGTGAAGTCGTACGCCTGGTCCTCCTGGAGCGGGACCGTCACCGTGCGGGACTCGCCCGCCGCGATGGTGTACTCGGTGCCGAGCGGCTCGAAGGTGAACGGCTCGTCGCCCTCGTTGGCCGCGGTGACGTCCAAGCCGCCCTTGGCGCAGTTCTTCGCCGCGGAGAGCGCGGGTATCGCGCCCGTCGCGGCCCAGCTCGCACTCGCCGTCGCCGAGACCGTCGACTCGCTGGAGCCGGCCAGGATCTGCGTCTGGCTGCGGCTCTCGGAGGCGAAGGCACGGCCGACCGGGACGGTCGTGGAGGCCTGCACGGCCAGGTCGGCCGAGCCCGCCGGGGCATCCTCGGGCACCTCGAAGAACAACTGGCTGCCGTTGACCACGGACGTGACGTTCTGGCCGTCCTTGCCGATGATCCGCACCCCGCTCGTGGCGGCGTCCGCCGGTGGCGTCACCGTCACCGTGGCCGCGTTGGTACGCACCGTCACCGGGCCCAGCAGTGCGCCGGGGCGGCCGGAGACCGCGGGCGGGTCGAGTGTCAGTGACGCCGCGGGCTCGGCCACGTTACGGGCGCTCTTCTCCAGGTAGTCCGCGAGCTTCTCGGCCTGCGGGTCGACGGCGTCCGCGTCCGCGCCGTCCGAGTAGCGCCAGATGGCCACCTGGGTGCCGGCCGCCGCGTCCTGCTCGGTGAGCCCGCTGCCCACGCCCGCGGCGGTGGCCAGCGCCGCGAGGTCGTTGACCTGCGGATAGGAGTTCTGCAGGATCCAACGGATCTTGCCCGCGTCCCTGTTGGCGCCGAGCGAGGTGCCGCTCCACGAGGTCTCGTGGTACTTGGCCTCCCGTTGGGTGGGGTTGTGCAGGTCGACGCAGTACGTCTGCAGGGTGCCGCCGCCCTCGACGGACATCTCGAACAGGCCCGCCGAGACGGTCAGGTCCCCGGACGCGTCGTGGATCACGGCGTCGCCGTACGTCTTCAGGCCGCCTATGGTGGCGGTCGCCCCGCCCTGGTTCTGGGCCGTCTCGTCGGCCGATGCCGTACCGGCGCCGGTCATCACTCCGACGGCGACGAGACCGGACACCAGCGTTGCGGCGACGAGGCGGGCTGCCCCTCGCCTGCGCGCCGACGGCACGAAGAACGAAGAAAACACAGAATTCCCCTTCGAGCAGGACCCGTTGACGTGGGGGGTTACGGTCCCACCAGCAGAATCAGAAGCCCCGAGAGCTACGTTCGGCATCCTAAGTACCAGGCGCACCACGCTTCTCGGTGATGCACTCGGACCACTGATCCGACTCGGAATCGTTATCGCCGAGACGGGCTGCGAGCAGGGCTTATCGACAAATCCACCCGGGCTGTACGGTACGCATTCGTCGATAAGCCGCAGTTCGGTCGGGCGTGAGATGTGACGTGACGTGATGTGACGTCACATCACGGCGGCGGGCTCCGGGCGTCGTTGGGCGGCCGGCTCGGCGGGAGGTGTCTCCCAGCTCGGTTCCGGCTGCTGCGGTGCGCCGACTCCGGCAGCCACCGTCTCCCCCAGTTTGGTGCGCCGGAAGGCGGAGGTACCGCGGGCCAGGTCGTGGCCGATCGCCACCGCGTCGATGTCCGCCGAGGTCCAGCTCTGCTGCCCGTCGCGCACTTCCGTACGTACCTTCAGCCTGCCCTGCACGACGACGGGATCGCCCACGTTGAGCGACGCCGCCGTGTTGGTGGCGAGCTGTCGATTCGCCCACACCGTGAAGAAGTTGGTGTGGCCGTCCGTCCAGGTGCTCTTCTCGCGGTCCCAGTAGCGTGCGGTCACCGCCAGCCGGAACCGCGCCGACGCACCCGACGCCAGCTCCCGGTACACCGGCTGCGTCGCCACGTTCCCCACCGCGCAGACCATCGTCTCGTTCATCATGAACCCCTCCCTCACCCGGCCGCTGACGCCGGGCGGACACACGTACGGGCCCGTCCCGTACGGCTGCTTCCGTCATCCGTCACGATCACGTCCGCCGTGATCGCGCGAAATCCAGACTGCCTCCGCCGGACCGAGCCCGCTGGGCGCTGTGCACCACCGCCCACCTGTGGAAAACTCCTTCACCCGGACGAGGGAGCGAGGCTCACCTCGCCCCCGCACTCACCCCCACGACCCGCCCGTACTGCTCCCGAACCTCCTGGTAGCGCAGCAGCTCCGCCGCCACCGGATCCAGTACCCGGGCCCGTCCGCACCCGGCCGCCGCCTCCCTCAGCCGCCGCTCGGCCTCCGTGCCGTACCGCCTGGCGGGCCCCCGCGCCGCGATCCGGCAGCTCCACTCGACGAGCGGGCCACCGATGATCCCGGCCACCATCAGCAGCACCGGCACACCGAGGTTGGGCGCCATGAAACCGAGGATCTGGCCCAACAGCCACAGCCCACCCACGACCTGCAGGATCGTCATCGACGCCTGCGCCAGAACGGCCGCCGGCCACCAGCCGGGCCGCGGCGGCCGTCCCGGCGGCAACCCGGCCCGCGCCGCCAGCTCGTCCAACGCCTCGGGCAACCCCTGTGAGCCGCGTACGGCGGCCTCCCGCACCGCCTGCGCCCACGGAGTCGGCAGCCCGTCCGAGGCCCGGTCGGTGAGCGTCCGTACCGCCTGCTCGACCCGCTGGCGCGCCGTGGCCTCCTCGTCCGCCTGGGCACGCAACGGCAGCCGCCCGGTGGGAGGCTCACGCCGGTCCTCGTACCAGCGCAACAACCGCAGCCAGGGGGTCCCGCACGCACGGTTGGCGTTGCGTTGCCACGCCCGCTCGGCCGCCTCGCCCGCCGCGGTGGCGCCCACCGCGTCCGCGAGCCGCGCGGCGAACTCGTCCCGCGCCTCCTCACTCAGCCCGGTCCGCCACCCGGTGGCGTAGACACGGCGCAGCCGCCACGCCGCGGCGTCCACATCGGCGGAGATCCGGCGTGCCGCGGCCCCGCGCTCCGCCACGAACTGGCCGAGCGCCTCCCGCAGGTCACCGACACCGTCCCCGGTGAGTGCGGACAGAGCCAGTACGGTCGCGCCCGGTTCGCCGTGCTCGCCGAGTGCGACCCCGTCCTCGTCGAGCAGTCGCCGCAGATCGTCGAGGACCTGGTCCTTGGCCTCGCCGGGCAGCCGGTCGATCTGGTTGAGGACGACGAACATGACCTCCGCGTGGCCCGCCATGGGCCGCAGATAGCGCTCATGGAGGATCGCGTCGCCGTACTTCTCGGGGTCGACGACCCAGATGACCCCGTCGACAAGATCCAGGATGCGGTCCACCTGCTCGCGGTGCTGCACGGCGGCCGAGTCGTGGTCGGGCAGGTCCACCAGGACCAGTCCGCGCAGCTGTGCCTCCGCCTGGGGGCTCTGCAGCGGGCGCCGCCGCAGCCGCCCCGGGATGCCGAGCCGGTCGATCAGGGTGGCCGCGCCGTCGCTCCAACTGCACACGATCGGAGCGGCGGTGGTGGGCCGTCGTACGCCGGTCTCCGAAATGGCCACTCCGGCGAGTGTGTTGAACAACTGCGACTTGCCGCTGCCCGTGGCGCCCGCGATGGCGACCACGGTGTGCTGCCCGGACAGCCGCCGCCGCGCCGCCGCCTCGTCCAGGACCCGGCCCGCCTCTGCGAGGGTCCGGCTGTCGAGCCGCGTACGGGACAGCCCGACCAGCTCCCGCAGCGCGTCGAGCCTCGACCGCAGCGGACCGTCGTACGCGAGTGTCGTCGCCGTCTGGGTGCTGGACGCCCTGGTCTCCAGGACGACGGGCTGCGCGGCGCTCTCCTCGGTCGCGCGCCGCGCGATCAGCCCGTCGTCCCAGGCACTCTCGGAGTCGGCTCGGCTTGGGGGGCTTGGGAAGCCGCTTGGGGGGCTTGAGATGGAATCGGCGTTCGTCACGCGCGCGTGGCGGTCCTTCACCGCCTTCTCGGGTACGACGACGGGTGCGGCGGAGTCCTCGGAGCCAGTGCCGGTTCCGGTGCCGGTGCCGGTTCCGGTTCCGGTGCCGGTTCCGGTTCCGGTTCCGGTTCCGGTTCCGGTTCCGGTTCCGGTGCCGGTTCCGGTGGGATCCTTGGAGCCCTTGAAGTTCATGGGGCTCGTGAGGTTCTTGGGGCTCTTGGGGCTCTCGCCCTTCGCGACGGATTCGCCCCCGTCACCATCACCGCCCTCGCCGCCCACACCGCGCTCCCCGCCCGCAGCGACACCCTTGTCAGGGCTGACGCCTTCAGGACGCGCGTCCTCGCCCTCCAAGTCACCGGCCCCGTCCACGCCCCCGACCCGCTCGGCGTGATCCGCACGCCCAGCGTGATCCGCGCGTCCGGAACGCTCCCCACGCCCGGCATGCTCCGTGTGCTCGGTGTGGTCCTGATCATGGTCTGTGACGGCGGTCACCGGTCACCTCTCCTTCTGCAGTACGGACAGCGCGGCGATGAGCTCGGCCTGCGGTTCGGGGCGGACTTCGAGTGCGTCGAGCGGGGCAAGGCGACGCTCGCGTTCGGTGTGCATGATCCGGTCGATGTGGTCGGTGAGCAGCCGCCCGCTCCGGTCACGCAGTCGCAGCGCTCTGTGCGCGCCGATCCGCTCGGCGAGCCCCTCCCCGGCCGACCGCGCCCTGCGGCTGCCGAGCAGCGCGGTGGTGACGAGGGCGGCGATCACCTCGGGATCCGGGGCCACACTGCGGTCGAGGTCGCGGATCTCCTCCTCGGCGAACTCCTCCAGCTCCCGCCGCCACCGCCGTACCGCCATACCGATCCGGTGTTCGGCGCTCTCCAGAGACGGGGCACGGCCGGTCAGTTCCGGGGCGTCGGCCGCCGGTTCGCGCCGCCAGGCATCATCGACGCGCTCGTCGGCGGCGGCGACGGCGCACAACAGGAGCGCGCCCAGGCTCTCCACGAGCGCGTCGAGGAGTTCACCGGCGGTGCAGTCGAGCGGGAAGGCCCGCCAGCGCTTGAGGGCGTCACCCGCGAGGACGGCCCCGGCCTGCAACCGCCCCCGCACGCGCGCGTGCTCGCTGTCGTACGCCGAGTCGACGGCGGAGGTGAGCCGCAGCGCGGCCGCGTACTGGGCGGCGGCGGCACTGGCCAGCTCGGGCATCCGGGACTTGAGCGAGTCGAGGAGGCCGTGCGCCGTGCGGATCAGGGAGTGCTGCCGGGCGCCGGGGTCCTGCGTCTGCTGGACGAGCCAGGTCCGCAGCGACGCCACCGCGGTGGTCGGCAGCAGCCCACCGCCCCAGGCCGACTCGGGCAGTTCCGGCACCGTGAAGCGGGGTACGTCGCCGAGGCCGGCCTTGGTGAGCAGCGCGCCGTACTGCCGCGAGACCTCGGACACGACCTGGTGGGGTACCCGGTCGAGGACGGTGACCAGGGCGGCCTTGTACTCCTTGGCGGTGCGCAGAAGATGCCAGGGCACGGCGTCGGCGTAGCGGGCCGCCGTGGTGACCATGATCCAGATGTCGGCCGCGCAGACGAGCTCGGCGGCGAGGGCACGGTTGTCGGCGAGGAGGGAGTCGATGTCGGGCGCGTCGAGGAGGGCGAGGCCGCGCGGCAGGGTGTCCGCGGTCTCGATGCGCAGCACGCGCGCGGGGCTTTCGCCGGGCAGCAGGAGCTCGTCCCCCGGCTCCTGCTGGGGAACCCACACGCGTGTGAGGTCGGGCAGCACACGCATCCCGCTGAACCAGTGATGGTCCTCGGGATGGCAGACCAGCACCGGCGTCCGGGTGGTCGGCCGCAACACGCCCGCCTCGCTGACGCGCCGTCCCACCAGGGAGTTGACCAGCGTGGACTTGCCGGCGCCGGTGGAGCCGCCCACCACCGCCAGAAGGGGTGCTTCGGGCTGTCTCAAGCGGGGCACCAGATAGTCGTCGAGCTGGGCGAGTAGTTCGTCGCGATTGGCACGCGCGCGCGGGGCCCCCGCCAAAGGAAGCGGGAAGCGCGCGGCGGCGACACGGTCGCGCAGGGCGGAGAGTGCGTCGAGCAGCTGAGGCCGTACGTCCAAGGTCACCACATGCGAAGAATGCCCAATTTTAGGGGAATTCTGAAGCATATGAGCATGTCTGCGCGCCGACAGGACACAAGGGATGGAAGGGGCGACTGGGACACGGGCACAGTCCAGGCATAACGAGTGCACAACACCCGGGGCGCAAGACGCCAAAATCGGTGCACGATTCGTACCTGCCTGCGATTATCGGGACCGCTTCACCGAACCTCCACATCGAGCCACGGAGGCGAAGTAACAGGGGCAAGGGCGCGGGAGCCCTATCCTTGTCCCCGGCAGCGTCACGGAACGGCCCGCACCCGGGCACCCACGACAGAGGCCACCACACCCGGCCCCCGTAGCTCAGTGGATAGAGCAGGCGCCTTCTAAGCGCTTGGCCGCAGGTTCGAGTCCTGCCGGGGGCGCACGTTTATACAGGTCAGAGCCGTTTTTCTAACCCTTCGCAAGATCACTTACGGAGGGTTTTTGTTGCCTCGGAGGGCTTTTTATCCCGATTCACACCCTCGAACCGAGCCCCCGTCCCATATGCGTCCCCCGGTTCGGGAGTCATCCCACGGTCCGCCACCACCTGCGCACGAGTAATGCCTGCTCAGAGCCATTCCGACGACCTATCGGGAAGGCATGGAGCAGGCGACCAAGTGGCGCCTGCTCTGTTCCCCACAACACTCTGGTGGGGGATCCAGGTGCTGGCTTGATCTCTCCCTCGCCAGACCACAGCGGAGCGGCGGCGCCAGTACATTCGGCCCACTTCAAGTGCGGCGCGCGATACGAATACGGCTGTTGAGGAACGTAGGGGGGGCCATGACCAGAGCGTGGACGGTCCGGGGGCAGTTCGGGGAACGCGAGGAACAGGCACTGGACTCAGCCTGGACGAGCTGATCCGGCTTGTGGAACCCGTGCGTTTCGAGCGCGAGGCCCGCTACTGGGACGGGGTCGCCGCCGGCGCCAACGCGTCCGGGACGCTCAACTTCGGCGGCGGTGCCAAGGACTCCGGCGGCCGGGTGGCCGCCGCGATCCTCAGCCCGGACACCGACCACGGCCGCCGCATCCGAGGCTGGTGAATACAAGGCCCAGCGCAATCCCCCGAACGAAACCGGCGCTGCACCGGACGTGCAAGTGACAGCCACGAGGCCGGGGCGGCCGCACGGAACGGTGGTCGCCCCGGCCAAGGTCGACAGTCGTAAGAATGGAGAACAGAGTGAACGCGACCGAACTGCGCGAAATGGAAGACCGGCTCAGGGACGCCATCAGGTCGGCCGGACTCGACTGGTTGCTCGATGAGCTGGACACGGCCATCGCGACGGGCGTTGCAGAGGAGAAGCTCCTTCAGCGCCGGCGCGGCGCTTCCACCGAGGAGTACGAAGCTCTCGCCGTCGCAGAGATGGGCACCGACACCTTCCACAGATCCCTGAAGAGGGGGGCCACCGTGGTGGTCACCACCCGGCCCATGAGCGCCCAGGAGCGTACGGAGTTGCACCTCGACGCGCTGCGCCGACTGGTCCTGGAGCTCCCTCAGATCGAGGCGGAGAGCCTCAAGACCATGGGCTCCGAGGATGACCGGCACCGCGCGCCAGTCCGCAGCGTGCGGTTCGTCCTTGACGAGGAACTCACCGGGCGCCGGGACCAGACGCATGAACTCGCCGCCCGCCTCCCCGAAGATACCCGGGTCCGCCTTCAGGGCCTTTTCCATGAGGTACGTGAGGAGATCAACCGGTGAGCCCCGTCGACGACCTGCTCCAGGAGATCCAGAACCTGCTCGCCGGCCCCGGGATCTTCTATACCTCCGCATCCCAGCCCTGGGACGTGTACGAGGGGTATCTCTTCTCCCTCGCCGTCTCCACCGCCAGCAGTCTGGGAGCCTCCGTCCACTACAAGGACGTACATGGGAGCACCGTCAACAATCTCGTGTTCCGTACCACCCCCGGCCGGCTCTACAGCACCAAGCATCCGTACACCCATGCCATCGTGGAGTTCGACCGCGCCCCGGCCCTGGAGGTGCACGTCGGTGTTCAGGTACAGGGGAATTCCGGTGTGGCGCACGAGTGTGACGTCCTGATCCTGCCCTCCGACGAGGCGGCGCTCTCCCGGCAGATCCGGATGGCGCCACGGGGCAACAAGTGCCTGCTGGCCATCGAGTGCAAGTACCACACCGCCGGCCCGGTCGACATCGGCCATGCGCGCAATTTCGAAGGGCTGCACAGCGACCTGCGGACCGCCCGGAACCTGTTCGTCTCCAACACCGGAGCGCCGAACGTGGTCAAGTACCTTTCGGCCCGCAAGCGCGGATACGAGCGGGAAGTCGTGCCGGCCAATGTCAACACGGTCGGTTACACGCGTGGCCAGATCCGCGAGGCGTTCAAGATCTACCTCGGGAAGACCGCTCCTTCCACAGTGATCTGATCCAAGCGCACCCGCTTGACTTAATGACACAATTATCATGTCATGGAGCATGCTATACGCCACTCCCTCTCTGGACACCGACGACCAGCGGGCCCTCGACGAGATCGAGAGCATGGGCCGCGCCCTGCGCCACATGCTCCGGGCCACCCCTCGCTGGACCCGTCAGCTGCGCCGCAACCTCACCGCCCGCGCGATCGCCGGATCGAACACCATCGAGGGATACGCCGCGACGGTCGACGACGTGGAAGCCCTCATGTCCGGCGAGGAACCCCTGGAGACCGGGGAGAAGACACGCGCCGAGTTGGAGGGCTATCAGCGTGGCGTGACCTACATCCAGGCGCTCGCCGACGCCGGAGACGACTTCCGCTACGACGCCGGCCTGCTCAACGGTCTGCACTTCATGTTGCAGGGCCACCACCTCGACAAGCGTCCCGGCCGCTGGCGCGACGGGCACGTCTACGTCACCAGCCCCGACGACCCGCTGGTCCCCGCCTACACCGCTCCGGACCAGGCGGTCGTTCCCGCTCTGATGTCGGAGTTCATCGACTGGCTCAACGACGGCGACCTCGACGCCCCCGTCCACGTCCGCGCTTCCATGGCCCACCTCAATCTCGTCAAGATCCACCCGTGGAAAGACGGCAACGGGCGCATGTCCCGTGCACTGTCCACCTTGGTGTTCTCCCGCGAGGCCCTGATGCCGCCCGAGTTCTCCTCCATCGAGGAGTGGCTCGGACGCGGCCAGAACACGTACGCCTACTACCAGGTCCTGGAGGACGTGGGCGGCCCGCACTGGAGTCCGGAGCGGGACACCCGGCCCTGGATCCGCTTCTGCCTGACCGCCCACCACCGCCAGGCCCAGCAGGCCCAGCGGCGCTTCGACGTCATGTCGCGAGCCTGGACCCGTCTGGTCGAAAACGTTGAAACAGCCGGCCTGGACGAACGGGTCGTCCACGCCCTGCTCCCCGCCTTCTCTGACGCGAAGGTCCGCCGCACCGTCTACCAGCAGGACGCTGACCTCAGCGACCAGCAAGCCATCCGCGACATCCGGGAGCTCGTGGCCCGCGGCTGGCTCGTCCCCCACGGCAAGGCCCGGGCCCGCTACTACGCTCCCGGCCCCCTCATGGACCCGGTCCGGGATGAGGTCCGCCAGTCCATGGAGCCGTACACGGATCCCTACCGGCGTACGCAGTGACCGTACGCACTCCTGGCGCCACTGAGTCGTATTACGCCGCCGCGTCCTCCAACGCCGAATGGCTCTGCGCTGGCTCGATGCGGGCCTCCAGTTCCTTGGTCTGGCCGACGATGCAGCGGGCGTAGGTGGCGTACAGCATGGCCACGCCGGTACCGGCCCACTCTGCTACCTGCGCTGGAGGGACGCCGCTGTTCAGCCAGCTGGTCAGGCAGGTGTGCCGCAGGTCGTAGACGCGCTTGCCCGTTGGGGAGTCGTACTCCGCCTCGGAGAGGCTCGCTCTGCGGGTCTTGGCCCAGACCCTGCGGTATACGGAGCCTGCGAGCAGTCCGCCCCTTTCTCCTTGGAACAGGATGTCGTCGTTGGAAAGGCCGTATCGCTCGATCAGGTCACGCAGGATCGCGACGAGTTCAGGATGGGCCGGTACGACGCGAGAGTCGCCCTCCCCGCGGCCCTTAAGGTTCCGCTCGTCATGGACTGGCCGGCGTCCGTCCAGTGCCGCCCTGTTTCGGGGCGTGTGGCATGCACGAGCAACTCGCCCCACGAGGCTGCCGCACGACTCCCAGCCAGCGCAGCGGACACCGTTCGTCCTCGCTGGTCAGGGGCCCGCCATGCCGAGGCGCAGAGGCCCCGGGCACTCCCTTGAGGATCATCGGACGCTCCGGTGCCGTCCGGCTGTGACCGAGTTTCCGCGGGTCGCCGTGTCGAATACGTGTCGAATACGTGTCGACATTTCGCGGCGCCGGGTCAGTCGGCGTGATCCAGATCCGGCGCCCCATCGGGGACTCGTACTCCC
>Ga0307516_10010027_pt1 | contig 10482 bp, 7 predicted proteins | sample 19_EM_MG_FD_203310 | JGI IMG/M metagenome (GOLD analysis project Ga0307516, IMG submission 203310) | Populus trichocarpa ectomycorrhiza microbial communities from riparian zone in the Pacific Northwest, United States - 19_EM | ecosystem: Host-associated > Plants > Roots > Unclassified | place...
AGAATGCAGACCAGCTGGAAGCGAAACTTGTCAAGTCTCAGGAAAAGACACGGGTTTGGAAGGAACGGTACGACAAGCTATTCGATGTTACCCAGTCACTCCGTGATGCTGTCAGCACTGCTGGGAATGGGGGGAACGGACCGACCCACAACACCTATGTTCACAAGATCAAACCGCACGAGCCAACAAGATTCGATGGATCGCAGAATCTGGAAGTGGTGACACAGTTTTTGAACGATATCGAACACTATGTCCGTCAGGGAGGATCAATGTGTCCAAAGGCATCCCTCCACAATCAGCAATTTGATACTATCTGGCATTTTCTCACTACCAAGATCTTTGGTTGGTTTGAGAATGAGATAAAACGGCATGGTGTCGACAGGATTCCACCAGCAGACCATGACTATGGAATCACCTGGGCTGCAGTCAGAACCGCATTCAAGAAGCAATTCGTTTCCGAAGTTGCAATCTCCGTGGTTCGCAACGAGTGGCATGCACTGAAATTCAATAAAGCGCAAGTTCTTAAGTTCAACCGGCGAGCATTAGAACTTGTTGAAGTGCTGGGAGGATCTCTCACCATAACTCGCGAAAATCCACTGTGGGACGAATATATGCGGAAGTTGCCAAAACCGGTTGCAAACGATATCTCCCAGCAAGCACGCCTTATGTTCCGCCTGAACAATGTCTTGCTCACCCTTTCTGACATGATGGACATTGTTGCTGATCGCACACTGCCATTTGCGACAACACCTGCCACCGAAGTTGTACAAACAACCACGCCAGTTTACGACCCAATGGATCTGAGCAACATTGGCAACGAAGTTAACACCATTGATGGATCTGTTCAATGTCACCGTTGTGGTGGGATGGGCCACATTGCGCGGCAGTGTGGAACTCCGAGTAACCCCAATCGTGATGCTCAATTCCGATCCCGTCAGGAAATGCAAGGACGAGATTCCTGGAGGCGTAACTCAACCACTCCTAAAGACCACGAGAAGTCTGCTGTCCAACATCGGGGAAACACCACTCAGCAGAGTCCCAAGAAGAATTCCGAAAGATTTCGAAGGGATAGGCGTCAAATCAATACCCTTGATAACTGCAAGGAGATGGGTACGGGTTCTTACTACTCAGGTAGTTGGGCTGAGCCGTCGTCTTCAGGAGAAGAACCACAGCAGCAAGAGGCACACGATAGCTCAGATGATGATCTGTACACTGGAGGACAACAGAGAAGAGATGGAGGATCTGCGAAGGGAGAAGGCAAGGCGGGAAAAGGTAAGAAGTAGAGGTGATTGAGCGTCCCTCTACTCGAGAGCGAGAAGCAGCAACTTTGTATTTGACAGATCTCAATATGCGCAAGGATATTGATAGCCAAACTGATTTGTTACATTTCAATGCAAAAGTTCAAACTTCTCACTCCAAAACTCGCTCCGCCTACACCTTAATGGATCCTGGTGCATCTCACTGTTACAGCGACTCGAAGTACGCTAAAATTCTTGGCCTGCCACTACGATCAGCAGGACGCATGTCGGTTACCACAGCAGGCATCAAACACCCGCCAACCAATCGATACCAAGTTTGGTTGAAGGCACAGATACGAGGAATCACGGAAAATTACGCCGATATTTCAGGATGGTTTACCCTCTTTGACCTCAACGGAGTGTACGATTTGATCATTGGAAAGAACTGGCATTCACCAACACCCCATCTGGTGGATTCCGACAATGTGCTACACCTGTTGGATGCCGACTGGTCATTATTGACAGACGGTCGACTGGCTTTTGTTCCACGGTTGTCCTTAACAGGCCTTCGACCACATCAAGGACGATATCGCGAGGTTCAGAGTCATTGTGCAACGATTGCCAAGGCAGCCGATATCAACCTGATATCGGCAGAGGAAACCGAACGGGCAATGAAATCAATAGGAAAACCTGGTGGCGATAGGATTTTCGTGATCGATATTCGGCAACGACCGTCAGAGGATACCAAGACAGAGGACGGTCATTCCATTCTTGCAGACCTTGGGAAATGGAGGGCGCAGATCCGCCAGGACTATCAGGATCTATTTCAACCACCAACAGGTGTTCCACCACCAAGAGATGATGACTTTCGTATTCTAATCGATCCAACTGCAAAAGTTCCACACCGTCAACCCTATCGAATGACGCCTGCCGAACGAGAACAATTCAAAGAGCAAATCAAGAAACCCCTGGCCAATGGATGGATTACCAATTCGCATTCCCGTTATGCAGCTCCAGTTATCTTTGTGAAGAAACCAAATGGGACATTATGCATGTGTGTCGACTACCAGGGATTGAACAAGATTACGGTCAAGGATCGGTATCCATTACCATATATCGATGATCTTCTCGACAAACTTCATGGTGGAGGGATTTTTACGAAGCTAGACTTAGCTAGTGGGTATCATCAAGTACGAATACACCCTGATGATTGTCACAAAACGGCATTCATTGCACCTGAAGGTTTTTACGAATACAAGGTCATTCCATTTGGACTTGCCAATGCACCAGCAGCATTCATGCGTCTTATGCACGGGATTCTTCAGCCACACCGATGATATGCGATTGTATATCTGGATGATGTTCTCATATTTTCAAAAACCTTGGCAGAACATAAGGCTCATGTCGATGCGGTACTCCAGTCTAGACGCCAGGCGCGATTGCATCTCAGCGATCCAAAATGTATATTTGGAACCTTGGAAACCTCTTTTGTCGGATTTAAGGTCAACAGATATGGGATCCATACAGAAGAGAAGAAGATAGCGGCAGTGTGTGACACTGGGGTTGTGGGTGTAACCGGAGTGTGGAGAGAATCAAAGGTAATCAGGCTACTTTCGATAATTCACAACGGAATAATCTTAGATCTTGTGTGTGGGGTTCGGTGGTAGTGCGGGTGAGGATGTTCGTGCTGGTCTCCCTCCTGTCAAGGCGGAAAACCTCAATCTTTTATCCGAGTGGCGCCCGTGTGAGAAGTGGTGACTCGGACTTGGATTCCCCCGAGGTGCATGGACCCCGTGGGTGACCCATTGGTCCTGGCAGGGTGTAGATAAGGGGAGATGAGGTTTCATGCAAGCGGGCGGGGTGCTTCCCCTCCGGACTCTCTTCCGTACGCCATCAGCAGGCGACGTGGCATCCCCTCGGGAGGGTTCCTAGCCCAAGTCTGACGGTCCATACGCCATCAGCAGGCGACACGGCATCCCCTCGGGAGGGGTCCTAGCCTAAGCGCTCTCATTCGTTTGCAATCTTCACCTTATCTCCAGAGATATGTGTCTTAGGTCCGTCTCGGCCGTAAGCTCATCTCCGGACCTTATCTCCCTCCTAGACTCTCTGAGTGCGCTCTGTCATCCTTACGTACTCTTCTCTAGCGTAGCTATGTACTCAACATAATTCAGGTGTAACACTACCTCCTCCCCCTCTTAGCCTCGTCCCGAGCGCTAACACTTTTTCTCTTCCTATCTAGGTAGCCCGTCTCTTTCTGGATGTATGTCTTTCTTTGGGGTAACATGTGTGTATCATAGTTACCGTGACTGTAGTCCTCCTCCCCTACAGCCCTCCCAGCCACCGGATCAGGGCATCATTCTCTGTAATCCTTCCGAATGGCTGGGCCCTCAGAGTAAGCCGGTGCGTACTCTTACTGTCGTCGATTTCCACGAGGCAGCCGCGTTCATGGAGACGAAAGCGCCAGTTTTCCCAGTGCGCATTCGGGCGGACTTCGGCTGGGGCACATGGAAGGAGTGACCAAGCACGAGCAAGCCGAACGAGCCAACGGTGTGCACACAGAGGTGTCTGTCTGCCGCCCGAATCCGCCGCCTGTTGGTGGCTTTCGTTTCCCCGGCAATTACCCTCGCGCGGAATCGCTCCAGTCGTCTCCGGGTAGATCGGTCGTTCGCGGGCGAGAGCATATGATGTTTTTCTGGGTGTGGGACACGTGGAAAGAGTGACCTTCTCGACTGGGGGTTTGTGTCCGGGTCCTGCCTTTGGCCCTCATAGGTGTACATACAGAGGTATGCCGTACCGAACACCTACGGCTCCCGTCCGTGCGAGTCCGAGGTATCCTTCGACGAGTTCTTGTGCCTGAGAAGCAGGTCTTTGTCCGGGTTTGGTGTCACTTGCCCGAGAAACGGGTCTGTGTCCGTGTGTGGTGTCGTTTGCCCGAGAAGCAGGTCTTTGTCCGTGTGTGATGAAGGTCTCCAACCCCTTCATCCTACTATCGCTCATGCTTTGTCGGGCCCTTTTATGGACATCCCGTCTAGGCATCGGTGAGCCGATAGTCCCTCGGCGCGTCTGGGTTGCGATGATGAAATTCTCGGAGTTTCTCCAGACCCCCTACTGAAAAGTTGTCGAATGGTTCTTCCGTCCAGTCCTTGCGCTCCGGATAGTCGAGCCATATGACGAGGTGGAGAATTCTCTTGTTATTTCCCCGGCCGCGTTCAACCGAGGACATAACTTCTTCGACATCGTATTCTTTCGACTGTTCAATGTCGTCCGCTTCCCGGAGTATCTTGGCAGGGTCCGGCGGAGCTCGGTGTTCGCTGGTTCGGTAGGGTTCGAGTAGCGAAACGTGGAAGACGTTATGGATCTTCCATTTCCGAGGCAGCGTGAGGCGGACGGCTAGCGGGGAAACGATTTTCTCAATCTGGAAGGGACCATGATTCTTGTGGTCCAGTTTCTTCGATGGGCGGCGCGTTTTGATGTTGCGGCCGTTGAGCATTACCAAGTCTCCTACTTGGTATGGCGGAGGTTCCTTTCGCGCTGGGTCGGTGTATCGGTGCATTCGTTCTTGTGCCTCTTCCAACCCTTTTCGGGACTCGTCGTTCACTGTACGCATCCAGTGGGCGTAGACCTGGCTTGCTGGGTTGAGGGGTTCCGTCGACGCAGGGTCTATGGCCTCAGGGTGGAAGCCATAGTTAGCGTAGAACGGAGACCTACCATTTCCTGTGGTGGTCGAGTTGTTGGAGGCGAACTCGGCCATCGGCAGGAAGCGTACCCAGTCGTCTTGTTCCTTGCCGACGAATGCTCGGCGGTAGGCTTCAATCGTCTGGTTGAGCCGCTCTGTTTGGCTGTCGGTCTGCAGATGGAACGCGGTTGACATTCGGGGCCGGATTCCCAAGAGTCGTAGGAACTCCTTCCAGGTTTCCGAGGTGAACCTGGAGTCACGGTCTGATACAATATCGGTGGGGAGGCTGTGGTACTTCCATATTTCTCGGGCGAAGATGACGGCCAAGTCTGCCGCTGTTTTTCCTCCCTTTCTCAAAGGGAGGAAGTGCGCCACCTTGGTGAATCGGTCGATGACTACCCACAGCTGGTCGCATCCGTCCGAGATTGGGAGTTCCGTGATGAAGTCCATTGCTATGGATTGCCATGGGGCATAAGGCAATTCCAGCGGTGAGGACAGCCCATAGGGTGGGTGCCGGGACGCCTTGTTTTGTTGGCATTCGGGGCAGCTTCTGACAAAGTCGGTGATTCGTTCGTTCATCTTTGGCCACCAAAAGTTCCGCCGAATTAGTTCGATGGTTTTGTCCTGCCCCATGTGTCCTGCCACCTTCGTGTCGTGTTCTGATTCCATAATCCTCTGAACCAATCCTTCCGGTACCCAGAGCAGGTTCCGTCGGTACAGTATGTCCTTTTCGCAACTCAACTCCCTGACCTTTCGGTCCTTCGGCGACATTTCCCCCGTCGCCACTTCCTGTTCCCTCGCCTGTTCGTAGGCTTCGTCTTTCCTCCCTTCCTCCTTGACCTTCGCCAGGAATTCTTCCGTCCATCTTCTTTCCGGGAGTGATGCCAGCCGTGCTGAGGAGGCGATGAACGATCTCGTTAGCCGTTCTTCGAAGTGACTTTTTCCCAAAACCGTTGTGATCAGCTAATTTTCTACCCCCCCCTTTTCTGGGCGGTACTCCGGATGCCTGGATAATGCATCCGGTTTACTGTTCTGCGAACCAGGACGATAGAAGATTTTGAAGTTTATTCCGGCTAATTCCTGTGCCCAGCGGGCTTGCCGTCGGTTTAATACTTTAGTGGTGGTAAAGTATTCCAGGTTGTGGTGGCCCGAAAGTACTTGAACCTGATGAGACGCCCCCTGGCAGTAGCGTCTCCAGTGTTTGAAAGCGTCCACTATTGCCAGGAGTTCCTTGTCGTGGATTTCGTAATTGATCTCTGCGGGTTGGAATTTCCTGGAGTGGAAGGCTACCGGGTGGAGGTGCCCTTCCTTGTCTCGTTGTGATAGGACGGCTCCGAGGGCGAAGTCTGATGCGTCCGTTCCGACGATCACTGGTTCCGCCAGGTCGAAATGGGCCAGGATCGGGGCCGTGGTGAATCGGTGTTTGAGGTCCCTGAAGGCGATTTCCGCCTCCTGATTCCAGGTTCATTCTTTTCCTTTTTCCTTCTTTGTAAGTTCCGTGAGGGGTCTTGCCACCCGAGAGTAGTTTTTTATGAAGCGCCGGTAAAAGTTGGCGAACCCCAGAAAGGATTGGACCTCTGTTAGCGAGTTTGGGGTTTTCCATCCTAATACTGCTTCCACTTTTTCTGTTGACATCTTTATTCCGTTTCTCCCGATTACGTATCCCAGGAATTCCACTTCTTCGACCTTCCAGACGCATTTTTCCGGGGAGACTGCCAGGCCATTTGTCTGCAGTCTTTTGAGTACTTCTTTAACCGTTCGGTCGTGGCCTTCCTCGGTGTCTGTGTAGATGAGTATGTCGTCCATGTATGCTATTACACCCACGTCTAGCATGTCGGAGAACACGTGGTTCATCATGTCTTGGAACGTTCAGGGAGCGTTGGTTAGTCCGAATGGCATTACCTGGAACTCGAAGAGGCCGTAGCGGGTTCGGAATGCCGTTTTCCATTCGTCCCCTTCCCTCACCCGGATAAGGTGGAACCCATTTTCCAAGTCCATCTTGGTGAACCATTGTGCCCCTCTCACCCTGTCCTGTAGTTCCTGCATCAAGGGTAACGGGTATCGGTTGGGAATCATGATTTTATTCACGGCGCGGTAGTCGACGCAGTGGCGGAGTCCTCGTCCGTGCGGTTTTGGTACGAAGAGGATCGGAGATCCGGCGGGCGATGTGGAGCTTCGGATTTTTCCCGTTCATTCCATCTCTTTTAGCCATTCTCTCAGGGTCTGGAGTTCTTCTTCCGAGAGGGGGTAGATAGGTCCCCAGGGCGCCGTGCTTCCTTCCTGCAGGTCGATCTTGCAATCATAGGGCCGGTGCTTGGGGAGGGCATCAGCGGCCTCCTTTCCCATGATCCCCAGGTATTGCCGAAACTCCATAGGCACTGCCTTTAATGGGTCGTCTTCTGCCGCCGCCGATACATACTCAATAATTCTTGCCTCGGGGTTGGTTGCAATTGATTCGTCCCATGTTAGGGAGAAGGGGTCTGTCTCGTACCGGGTGCATTTCCGTATGCATTCCGCACTGTTGAACCGTATATCGTTGTTCGTCCAAATTCCTTGTGGCGGGTGTGCTGTTATCCATTTGAATGGGTGGAAGGCGTCAATTCCAGCTTCCATTGGGGAAATTTCGAATCTTTCCTTGGAATAGTGCCTTCGGTGCTGGAGGAGCATTGGCTCTGTATAAAATTGGCCTGCCCCTTTGACGCTTTCCCCCGTGTAATTTTCTATGGTGTGGGCTTGTCTGTGTTCCTTTTTGGTGATGCCTAATTTCTCCACGGTTTGGTTGTTGAGGAGTGCTACCAAACATCCGGTGTCGAGTAGCACTCAGATTTGATGCTTTTCTCCGTCCAGGTGTAGCAACATAGTAATGACTGGGCGGGTGCCGCGCGGTTCTTCCCTTGGTTTCTTTGACTGGGTTCCAGCACTTGGTTCCGGGTCTTTCCGTTTCCGGGATAGTCCGCATATTATCGTAGAGGTCTCGGGTTGCGGCGGGTCCCGACCTCTTAAAAATCCGATTCGGAGTCCTCCCACAGCGGGGTCGGGGCTTCCGTGTCCATGGTCTCGACGGCAGCTACTTTTTGCTGTTTAGTCGCCGGGAGTTCTTCTTCTGCTTCTTCTCGCCCTCTCTTTCCATTCGATACCGCCACGGTGGCGGCTTTCCAAGGGGCCTTTGGCAGCGGGGTTCCTTGTAGGGTGCTAAACGAGAAGCTTTCAAAGGTCCAGTGGCTGGTTCGGCCGCATCGCCAGCAGTTGTCCCGGTTCTTGAAGTATGCTTCTTGTTCTTTCTGCGGGACTCCCTTCAAGGCTTCCTCTTTTGAAGCCCAGTGGTCCTTGGCTCCCCACCACGTCGGTTTTCCTGCTGGGGTTCCGGCTTGGGCCTGGCGGGGTCGGTTCGTCACGGCCTGGTTTGATTCTGCCCGGGTCTTTTTCCCTTCGGTTTTTCGTTCGTTGGTTCGCGCGCTGGTTCCTGAGGCACTGGTTCCCTTCATCTGTTCTCGGGCTTGTTTCAGTGCCTTCTTCCTTTCCACCTGTAGGCCTGCCTGGTGTGTGGCCTGCAGGAATCCTTCGTCGTCCGCGAAGTCTTCGAGGTAGTGGGCGAACCGCATGTCGAGTATTGCATCCGGTATAGCCAGGTCAACTTTTTCTCGTAGGGCTTCTCCTGTTGCGCGGGTGAAGTTATTTAGCGCCCTGAATTCCGTAAGGTAGGCGCGGATGGATCCCTGGTATTTGAGCTGTCCCAGTTTCAGCTGGGCGTCAGCTGCCTCCCGGTTGTTGTGGTAGTCCGGATGGCGGCTGAATAGTTGGCCCAGGTGTCGTTGTCTCGCAGCTCCCGGTATCGGTGGAGATGCCATACCAGCGCAGTGTTTGTCAGAAGGGTGCCGACCCAGGCGATTTTCTGACGGTCGGTGGTGTCTGGGTAGAACCCTAAGTACATAGCGACGGATTCCCACCACTGATTGAAGGCCGTCGAACTTTTCCCGTCGAATTTCTCGGGATTCTCCATTTTCAGTCGCGAGGTACGAGGTCGGTCCGGTCTGGGTTGCTCTCCCGCCCTGGCTGCTGCGACTCCTTCTGCTACCAGGCGCACGAGATCCTGGGTGGTGATCTGGGGCCCGGGGTTCCTAGGTGGAGAGGTGGAGCGGGGTTGCCGGAAGGGCGGACGGGGTGGTCCGGACGGTGGCCCTGAGTGGGGTCCCCTTGATGACTGAGGTGGCGTCGAGGGCGGACTCCCTCCCTGTACTCCCGGTGGCCCGGGTGCTAGCGGTCCTGTGTTTGCGTGTTGCCTGAGTTCTTCCAGGCGTTGCCTCAATTCTGGTGTCGTGAGGGGATGCGGCGCCGGTGGTTCAGTCGCGGGGATTGCTGGTCGCCGCAGTCTTCTGGTGGGAGGAGCAGGGGCGAACCGGAGGGGGCTTTGAAGAGCCGGAGGTGGTGGAGGTGCAGCGGGCGCAGTTGTGACGCTGGTGCTAGGTGGCCTAACTGGGCTTCGCCAGGCATGCGGAGGTTCCGGGGACTGGATTCTCGTGGTTGGTGATCCGCGCAGGGGGATCCGGATGGCTATCCGCCGGATTTCGTCCCTTGCTTGCCACAACTCTCTTTCCATCCGGTCGACTTTCCTTTGGTGGTCAGCCGCCCATAACTCTACGTTACCTTGGAAGGTGACCAGATGCTGGCTTCGGGCCGTGTTTGCTTCCGCCAGGAAGGCCAGAGCGTCGTTTACGCGGGTGAGCTGCGTAGCCTGGCATATCTGCCGCTGGTTGTCTTCTTGGGTCCGGTCTAAGATGGCCTGCCAGACGTTTTGCGCGAGGGTCTGGTAGGCATTCGCGGCGTTCACTAGCTCGCTGCGTTTCCATGCCTCGGCTATTTCTTCGTTAGCATTGACTCGGTCATATATGTACCGGGTTCCTTCTAACAGTGTCTGGTAGGCTTCCTCGATTTGAAGCATTCGTTGATCGGTTCTGTCGATCGTGTTGGCGTATAGCTGGTTGAGCTGTCGTAGGTCGTTCTCGCCCTGTCGTTGTTGGCGCACCATGCTTCGGAACCATATGGCCGGGTTGGCTACCTCTAGCGCTTGGTCGGGAGCGGGGGTTCCGTCGGTGATCTGGAGCAGATCTCGGGGCGCTTCCAGCCGGAGCATGTTGAAGTCGGAGGTGGAAGACATTTTGGCTCAATATGCGTCCAGGAAATCTCCAGTGTAGATTGTGTAGTCGTCGGTGAAGTAGTAGTCACAGAGTTCTCGGAGCTCGTCTTCTGTGAACTCGGCGCTTTCGTGGTTGCGGACGCAGTTGGACCAGTATTGTGTGTACCAGTTCCAGGGCTCGTGGTCGCCTTCTTGGTAGGCCGTTGGAATAGGGCCGTCGCTGTTTTCGTCCCACAGCTCGTAGTTGGCTACCGTATTATCTCCGATAAGAGTCCTCTTTTTGAAAGTGGTTAGCGCCGTCTTGGCCCGCTTGGCGCCGCTCTTGGCAGTCTTGGCGCGCCCGCGGTGCGCTTGGCGCTTAGTCAATATCAAAATCACTAGCGCAAAAAACCCCGTGATATTGTCTTGTACTAGTACATGCCGCCTCAGGCCTC
>Ga0307516_10010028_pt1 | contig 10481 bp, 13 predicted proteins | sample 19_EM_MG_FD_203310 | JGI IMG/M metagenome (GOLD analysis project Ga0307516, IMG submission 203310) | Populus trichocarpa ectomycorrhiza microbial communities from riparian zone in the Pacific Northwest, United States - 19_EM | ecosystem: Host-associated > Plants > Roots > Unclassified | place...
CCGCTTTGCCGCGTCAGGTCTCGGCATTGACGATCCCTCTTCTATGACCTTAGGGTGTGCCTACATCGCTAATGGTATACATCATCGACTGTGCTGACGCGCTTCATTCGATTAATCACTGGCGGCGGACTACAGCATCACCCTTATCTGGAGGAATAATTACTGGTTATTATCTCCTCATCGTCGGCTTCTGTATCCCAATCTGGTGAGGCCGTCTACTCGCCCCGCCCCGCCCAGAACGTTGGACTTATTCACTGAGCAGGGGTGCAAGGGTTTCTATCGTGCTAACCGTTATTCGGATAACTCCCTGGCGGCGACAAAAGAAGATTTTACGATGTACGAGGACCCTCCCTTTGAGATCCTTTCCGCGTTGTACTGATATTTCGCCTTCAGGGGTCGCCGCCTTTTTCATTCTAGAGTTCGTCGTGATGACCGGGGAGGCGTTCTTGGTGTGCGAAGTGATTTACCCTGGATGGAAGCAGATCCCCGAATCGATTTGCATCCTCCCACGATTCGTCCCCATCTTCCTTGTCGTTAGTAAGTTATACCCGACGTACTCTTGTCCATTTGTTTACCGGCTCGATTCTCAGCGACGGTCATTTCGGACACCGTCTTGGTCGCCATGCCCTTGATGGTACGGCAAATTTCCCCTTTCTTCTCGTCGGTCTGGACAATTTCTCATTAATGAACTTAGATTTCTAGAGGCGTCCATGTTCGGGCGTTGCGTTTCCGCCTATTTTCTATCTTTTCCATGTCCGTCGTCACAACGGTGGCCTCGCTGGTGCACGCCGCCCTGGTGATCACCAAACCGGGTGTTTGGGAAGGAATTTTCGGTACGGCTTCCCTGTTTCCCTCACCCACATCGCACGCTGTCCCAAATTCCAAACTCACCATTATCTTCCTTCTTCGCAGGGGATGTCAGCGTGGCGGTGGCGGTCATCGTGAGCAACATGTCCGTCGTAGTCCCTGCCATATTTCGCGCTCTGGGTGTCGGCGATCCGTTCATGCAAGAAGATACCTTCGACCTGGATTTCAGCACCATGAAGATGGCTCGTATGACTTCAACAACGAGAATCGAGCTCGGTCTTCCGAAGACTCCCACTACGACGGTCACGGATGGCGATGGATCCGAGGGTGGTATTGGTATGGTGGTATTCCAACAACGGGACTCAGGCGATTTGGGTGCGAGGGACGGTCAAAAACACGAACTTACGGCGCGGGCCTCGGACGTGTCACTGGGGAGTTCGAGGACGAAGCTTATGCCGCTCGCTGACGACTCTGACATTACAGATCCGTTGGCGCAAGTGAGAGACCTGCCGCCGGTCAACAGGGACCAGGATGTTGAGGGTGGACGCGGAGAGTAACAGCCCGTAGCGCCGGGTTTTTGTTTTTTTCCCCTCCGCACCCCTGATCGAGCTCGATTACTGCCCTCTCACCATTCGTCTTCACACCCTCACCCACCACAAATGTGGCACGCGCTAACCCCGCACACCTACCATCCGGTCTTATCGTCGCCGTTTTGCTTTCGTAATTGCTGTGAATTTTTTTACCCTATCCACCCCGCTGTCACTATTGTTCCATTTCCGTTGATCTGTCTATCTTGGTATCCGGCAACCTTTCTCGAGAGAATACAACCCGTTCGTGATCGCGATCCTGTATAGCCGGCTCCTGGGGTGTATCTTGGATGTAGTACACCCTATGCCCCGACCATTCACAAGGCCGGTCATCTCCATATCTCCCTCAGCAGCAGGCGCACCACCTAGCGTTCTGGTCATCGTTGATATATACGCCAAGCTATTACAATTATCACAACCAACGATCTTTCAACTACTCTGTGTCTGGGCGCGCGTCATCAAGAGAGAATCTACTGTGGAAGACTGGCCTTGACCGCGTTGATCTTCTTAACCGATTCCCTCTCGGTCAGTTCATTGTGCCACCTGTTCCACCATCAGCTCCTACCCGACGGGATTCAACCAAACCAAATCACTCACCTCGCGAGCTCAGGGTAATTCTTCTCAATGTCGATATCAGGAACCAACCAAGTGATGGCTCCAGCGTTCCACGGGACGAACGACAGATCCGCGACCGTCACCTTGTCCCCAACCAAATACTTCTGCTTGGAAAGCACGGCGTCGAGCACCCCGAAAACCCGCTTGATCTCGTTATTGTATCTCTCGATTGCGCTCGGGACCTTCTCGTGGTGGGACCTCTGGAACCACGCGGATTGGCCGAAGTATGGGCTGGGTGGGTTACCGTGTCAGAGGAGCGTGGAATGCGTTTGTGAGGGAGGTACGCGTACCCTTGACCGGAGGCCTGGAAGACGAGCCACTGGAGCTCGACGTATTTGTCTGAGCCGGTACTGGACAGTTTGTGGTCCTCGTCGTACTTGTCGATGAGGTACCCCAAGATCGCGAGACTCTCCCTTGCCTTTCGATCAGCCTCGGGCACATGATGACGGCGTTGACAGCGAACACCTACCAAACGACGAAGTCGTCGTTATGATGGTCGACGATGGCGGGGATGCGACCATTTGGGTTGATCTTCAAGAACTCTGGAGCCTTCTGCTCTTGCTTGCTGAAGTCGAGGTACACGGATTCATAGGTCAACCCAAGCTCTTCGAGAACGATAGCGACTTTCCTAAGAGTCGGGTCGGGTTTCAGGTGACTCTCCGTGGCTAGGGGAGGTAGGGAACGACGTACCAGCCGTTGGGTCCACGGTTGTGGCTGTACAATGTAAACTGCTTTCCGTGAGACATGGTGGATGCGCTACTTGTGGAGATTCGTCGGGGGGGTTTAGAGAGAAGCCTGGTGGGGTTCCTTGCTCCCTTCCCTCATCCAACTCTGGTACTTATGTGAATCCAGCCAGCCGGCGACTTGTATTTTATTTATTCACCGTTTACATTTCCGTCATTCTACACCCAGTGTTCATACCCAACGTTTCCGAAGATATCGTGGGTTGGTAAGCCAGCCGCCCGGCACCTGTGATTCCAACCCCCCCTGTACAGTCCCTTGGTTTGTCAGACTCGCCGCCGCGCCCATACATTCCATTATGATCGACGCAAGAGACCCACTCCCGCGTGCGTCTGTTTACCCTGTGCCTCGCAAATGGAGCCAAGACACTGGAGGAACGGTTTCACGGATTCTCACGGAACGTCAGCACTGGGTGGATCCCTCCTTATCGTTCAATGGGAGCATGACTGAGGTCGCCATGTCATATGGACGCCGATCGGGGACTGTGCCACGGGACCGGGGGTGTGACGAGGGCTTTGTCATACCCTGAGAGGCTGGTTTCGGCTGGGGCTTGCGTGTTCCGTTGAAGCTCGGCACGTCGTACGAAACGGCCCCAGACAGCGTGAATCTATACAAGGGAATACCCGTTTCCTCACCAGTAACCCCCCTTGCCATGGGTGCCTTTATTAAGCCGCATCAAGCTTCGATTCGGGTTCGGGCTCGAGCCCAAACCCAAGCCCTACACCATGAATCCTTGAACCTGTTGCTGGATGTGCGCGGCAGGACGCGCATACTTTCTTGCTATTCAAAGTTCTCGAATGTTTTACATACAAACGTTCGTCCCATCGAGCTGAAGCTTGGCTCACGCCGATGCCAGTCAACCCCGAGCAGTGGGTCCGTACCAGTGCTCCCGCAGTGCGGGGCGTACATGAACGTGGCATACGTGCTGAAGTACGGGCCAACGAGGGTCTCGAGACTCGTGTTGCTGTCCCGGAGTTCCGAGGCAACCGTTCTCTCAAGGGAGGTCACAGATGACCAGACCAACGAAGCGGGCGGCACTCAACTGGTGACGAACCCAAGGGCAAGCGGCAAAGCTCAGAGCGGGGAAGTCAAGAGAAACTAGAGAGCTACCTCTGGTAGTCACAAATCCGGCTGGTCCGCCGCTCATCGATGTGGTTCAGTCCCGTTTTAATAGGACAGTATGCGTCGGAGGAGTTCCCTGAGCTTGAGGAGGAGGGGGCGAGGGAGCTGCACGACTACCTTCTCAACATCACCCTTTCGAGGGGTCTGGAGAATATTGCGTCCGTGGGACTTTCCCACTCTCAGGGACCCTCTTCACTGACGACTCCAGAGACCACGCCAGATGCCGCTCGTGGATAGGGCGGCAGGACTCGGGGTGCCCATAACGTTCGCGCAAATTTCCTTCCCTCTCACCCGACGGTGACTTTATCTGATCCATCTCTCCCCAGATTGTGATCCCGACTTAGAAGGCTGCGGGTGATACCCAATCGAGACCGTACTTATAATAAGACATGGGGCAGCCCCGGCTTAGGAGTTGCCAAAATCATTCCTCAGCTATCCGCGCGCAAAACACCACTCACGCCCGAAAATTCATGAGAGCAGCAAAGGATCATTAATCATTCCCGGGGCATTCGGCGAGTATATCAGACCTCAAAATTCTCCTAGAAATACAATATCTTCATCCCACCTCCTCGCCATCGTCATCCCCCACAACAGACTTCAGATCGCGTTTCCCATTGCCTGTTGTGGCCATGGCATCTGTGCCGCATATCGGACCCATGGCCACCCACCAATGGCCAGGTCCGTCCTCCCATCGGGCCTCCCCGGGGCAGCTGGGGCAATCTACCCCGGAACATGCGTAATATGCCGGGTGTCGGACCTAAAAACTACACACGATAGGTCCGTCCGCCGATCGGGGTCCTGGAGGTATCCCCGGATATTATATGTATACTGGTGGGAGGAGTAGATCGCCCCAGATGAACTAGACCCACCCCGATCGACCAATCTCGGCGCGGCAAATCCCGTCTGCCTAGGTCGACTTGTGGTGGGTTTGCTGATGCGTAAACCCTATTGCCTCCTCTTAACCATGCCCAACCGTGAAACGATTTGATACGCTTCTTGCATACACGTATATAACAGCCTCTCGCTCTTGCAATATGGGTAATTCACCCCCGGGAATTACAAACTTTGGCAGAAGCTGAGTACCCGGTGCCTGGTGGGTCACCCGAGCCGAGTCCACGCCCGGCCCTGACCACGGTTCGTGGGCATTTGCTCCTGTCACATTCCTGCCCATGCGCCTCGAGGGCCAGGGGGAGCACCTGATATATATTAGTACCCCGTCGCCGGTGGCGCTCTGTCCATACCTTTCCACGCACAAACGGTTACCCCGCTGAAATATGCCCCTCGCGACTCCGGAGTCAAACTCCCCGCAGCAACCCCACCAACGCAGCGAGTCTTTACCCAGTGACCCCCATGACAATGGGAAGGTTTCAGTTCTGTCCGACCAGGGAGCGTTGCTGGACAGTGCAGGTACGACGTGTCCTTAGCCTCCTTTCATCCGCTCATATTGGCCCAAGGATGGAAACGTTTGATCTCAAGTCCCCTCACCACGCAAGGGCGGATTTCCTTGGTTGCGGACATTTTGTCAAACCGAGGCGAGGTCGAGGTGGCTAGGCATCTTTGTGGGGATGATGCTCAGGCTTTCGTCGATGCGGTGTATGAGGCATGTTCCCCACGTTCTTCCGTCTCCGAAGAGTAAGCTCGCTGACCTTGACTCAAACTTTCAAATTCAATCCACGCCTTGTCGATCAGACGTTGGACAGCCTTGATCATGCATCTCGGACGAGGTGTTTTCGCCTTTTATGCAAGATTTGTGGCTGCTGTGGCTTGCTTCCAAAATCACTGGCCATCCCTGTTTCCTACGACCGAACGAACGAACCACTGTGCCGTGGTGGGTTTGCGGATGTGTGGAAGAGTACACATCAAGGCCTGGATGTTGCAGTCAAGGCGTTGAGATTGTACCAGCGGAGCGATCACGAACGTATTCGAAGCGTGCGTTGCAAGTAGTCCTCCCCATCCGCTGTGTGCGCTGACAGGCTGGTTACAGGGGTTCTGCAAGGAGGTCATGGCATGGAGTGCACTTTGCCATCCGAATGTCTTGCCGCTACTCGGAGCGATTACGACCGATAATCGGTTTGTGATGGTTTCAGAGTGGATGGATAATGGTAACATCAACGAGTTTGTGGGAGTGTATCCAGACGCAGATCGGTTAGGGCTGGTATGTGTTCCCTTTGAAGTCGTATATCCCGGTTCTTGCCGATGACCGCCTGAATTCCATAGCTGAGGGACGTCGGTATGGGGTTGGACTATTTACATAGCCAGGAAGTGGTCCACGGGGATCTCAAGGGGGTACGTCTTTGAACTCGCTATCGCCCTGCAATATGTCAATTTATGCTCGCTTGTCCTCGAGGCCAACGTTTTGATAAACCGCAACCGCCACGCCTGCATTGCAGACTTTGGTCTGCTCATGATCATTCCCGACCACGCAAGCTTCATATCCACGATCTCATGCTTGGAGGGTGGCACAATCCGGTGGATGAGCCCAGAGCTCCTCGATCCAGGATTATTCGAGTTGGAGGATAGCCGCCCAACGAAGGAATCAGATTGCTACGCGCTGGGGATGGTGGTATATGAAGTTCTCAGTGGATGGGCACCTTTTGCCGGGGATAACCACGCTGTCGCGATCCGGAAAATCATGACTGATGAAAGACCCGGAAGACCTCGAGGAAGGCGAGGGGCGTGGTTCACAGATGCTCTGTGGGAGACGCTGGAACTGTGTTGGAAACCTCAACCACACGACCGTCCAAGTCTCAAAGCCTTAATTCAGTCCTTGGAAGGTGCAACGCCATCACCGTGGTCGCCTCCTACTTCTACCACGAACGAAGACGCGGTTACAGGTATCGATGATCTCACAATAACCAACCATCGTACGTTATCGATTTCATCTGGGGCCTCTGGCTGACCTTCGGTCACCCCTATGGTATGACAGATCCCCATAATTCCACCGTCCGCTCTACGTCTCTTTGTCCTACAGTAACTCGCCCCGCAAAAGTCCTCGGAAACCCCTTCGCGCCTCCCACGACAGCGGTGGCGACGACTCATTTTGCTGCTCCCTCCATCACTGCTTCCCCCGAGGCGTTACCCCCGGCCAAGAAGATCCCATCAACACTCGTAGACAGCGTCAAGACTTGGCGGGAGGCAGGTACGAGCGCCAGCGCACTTGCCGAAGAGCGGCTTCTACGGTACGTTCCTACGATGCCCCTCTTCGGACCCCCACGACCCCTAATCTATTCACTCAGGAAACTCCCGTATTACCGTTCTGAACCTCCATGCTCACTCTCGGAAGTATCCGACCAGCCCGTAATCGCGTATACCTCTCAAATCGTTCTCAACGACAGGAAGCGGTACATCAACACATTGTCTATAATTTCCACTTCGCCACGTACCTCTTCCCCCGCACCCGCAGTCCTCATACACCACTTTGGGGCAGGATTGGGGTTCTTCTTCAAGAAGTTCCCCGCACTCGGCGAATGGGCCGCATCTCGTCACTCATCGGTGTACGCTATTGACTGGCTGGGGATGGGCAGGTCCGCTCGCGTGCCGTTCGTTGTTGATGCCAAACGGGATGACATACCCGGACGTGTTCGTGAAGCCGAGGCGTTCTTCATAGACTCTCTCGAGGAGTGGCGGGAGAAGATGAAGTTGGAGAAGGTGACCCTTGTAAGTGTCGGTTTTGGGGCGTACATTAGCGTGACCTACGCGCTAAAGTACCCAACGAGGGTCTCAAGACTCGTGTTGCTGTCACCCGCCGGATTCCAGAGGGGTCCCATACCCTTCGGGCCCTGGAGGGGGGTCACAAGTGACCAAGTCAACGATCCCGACTACATCTCGGTGGGCGACGCTCAACTGGCGACGGAACCCAAGGTCAAGCGGACAACGTCAGAACAGAGGGGAGAAGAGAAATCGGGGGACGTCCCCAGGCACTTGCTGGGGAGGGTTTCCCAACTGCCCAAGATAGTCCGTTCGGCGATGTGGTTCGGTCCCATTTTGGTGAGAATGCACGTGGTGGGGCTCCACGGGCTTACGGCGGAGGAGTTGAGGGAGTTGTACGACTATTTTCTCAACATCACCCTCGCCAAGGGATCTGGAGAATATTGTATGCGTGGGTGACTTTCCTCGCTCTCAAGGGCCCCCTTTACTGACCGTATACAGTGCACCTCGTGACTCGGGGAAGACAGTACAGGATGCCACTCGTGGATCGGGTGGCGGCACTCAAGATACCCGTAACGTTTGCTTGTAAATTTCCTCCCCTCTCCTGGCGATACCTTTATCTGACCCGCCTCTCCTTAGATGGCGATCCCGACCATGCAGTTCTAAGAGGTGGCGCCGAGGCTATCGAGAACCTCAAGGCTGCAGGAAATCCCCAATCGAAACTGTACATCATAGAGCACGCCGGTCACTATCGTAGGCCCTCGTCATTGCCACTTCCTCACACACAATTCGAGCTGACTCGTGTGCGAAACAGTGTATTTTGGTAATCCGGAAGCCGTGAACAGGCTATTGGTTGAAGAACTAGGCAGGGGGTCGAGGTGATGACTATCTCATACCGGCGCCGCGGCACCCTCCGTGACCGACCTGTTGATCAATTGAATACTCTTCTCGCGTACAGTCTATGAAAACCTCTCACTCTTGCAACATGGGTAATACATATACCTTTACTCCCGGAAATTACAAACTTCGGCTTCCAGATACCTCGTGAACCTCAACAGCCCCGCACTTGAGCAAGGAATTTGTCACCTTGGTCTTTATCCCTCTCCATCCCCTCGTAGACTGAACGGACTTGAGGACTGAGGCAGGTGTACCAGAAGGGTGGCCGTCTAGGCGATGGCGAAGCCCTCTGCTCTAACTGTAGCTGGTCCATGAACATGAACAATGGCGAAGGTACTTCTGGTGGAAACGGTCGACGTGGGTGGAACCTCAGCACTAAGCCAGCATTCGGGACATCGTTGATATATACGTCAAGTTATTATCACAACCAAAAATCTTTCAAATACCCCGCGCCTGGGGTACCACGAAGAGAGACCTACTGCGAAACACTGGCCTTGACCGCGTTAATTTTCTTAACCGATTCCCTCTCGGTCAGTTCATTGTGCCACCTGTCCCACCATCAGCTGAGTCCTACCCGGCGGCGTTCGACAACCACCAAGTCACTCACCTCGCGAGCCCAGGGTAATTCTTCTCAATGTCGATATCGGGGATCAACCAAGCGATAACTCCGGCGTTCCACGGGACGAACGACAGATCCGCGACCGTCACCTTGTCCCCAACCAAGTACTCCTGCTTGGAAAGCACGGCGTCGAGCACCGCGAAAACCCGCTTGATCTCGTTATTGTATCTCTCGACTGCGCTCGGGACCTTCTCGGGGTGGGCCTTCTGGAACCACACCGCTTGGCCGAAGTATGGGCTGGATCGTCTACGGTCTCAGAGAAGTATGAGATACGTTGGGAGGTACGCACCCTTGGCCGGAGGCCTGGAAGGCGAGCCACTGTAGTTCGACGTATTTATCCAAACCGGCGCTGGACAGTTTGTGGTCCTTGTCGTACTTGTCGACGAGGTACCCAAGAATCGCGAGACTCTCCCTGCGTTTCAATCGGTCATGGGCGCACGATGGCATGGCGCCGACAACAAACACCTACCAAACGATGAAGTCGTCGTTATGGTGGTCGACAATGGCTGGGATGCGACCGTTGGGGTTGATCTTCAAGAATTCTGGAGCCTTCTGTTCTTGCTTGCTGAAGTCGAGGTACACAGACTCGTAGGTCAACCCGAGTTCTTCAAGAACGATGGCGACTTTCCTAGGGGTCGGACCGGATTTCAGATACCCGAGTGACTGGGGGGTGGGAAGCAACGTACCAGCCGTTGGGTCCACGGTTACAGGTGTACAAGGTAAACTGCTTTCCGTGAGACATGGTGAACACGCTACCTGCGGGGATTCGTCGGGAGGATTTACTAGGGGGTAATCGGGTGGGTTCCTTACTCTGTTCTCCCCGCCCCACTCTGATACTTATATGAATCCAGACAGCCGGTGACCGACATTTTTCAATTCACCATCCACATTTCCGCCATTTTACACCCAGTGTTCACACCCAATGTTTCCGAAGATATCGTGGGTTAGTAAGCTAGCCGTCCGGCACCTGTGATTCGAACCCCTTCGTACCTTGGTTTGTCAGACTCGCCGCCGCGCGCATACATTCCTTCATGATCGACGCGAGAGACCCAATCCGTCAGACCCACTCCCGCGTGCGTCTGCTTACCCTGTGCCCCCCCAATGGAGCCAGGACACTGGAGGAATGGGTTCCCGGATTCTCACGGAGCGTCAGCACTGGGTGGATCCCCCTTATCGTTCAGTGGGAGCGTGACCGAGGTCGTGTCATAAGGGCGATCTGGGAATGCGGGACCGGGGGTGTGACGAGGGTTTTGTCATACCATGAGAGGCTGGTTTCGGCCGGGGCTTGCGTGTTCCATGGAAATTCGGCACGTCGTACGAAACGTCCCGGACAGCGTGAATGTAGCCAAACAAGAACCGACCTAACCTTTGGTTGGGATCAGAAGAGGCCCGGCTTGTTACGAATCTGCTTACAAGTCGGTTACAGGGTGGAATGAGGCGGCAAA
>Ga0307516_10010029_pt1 | contig 10481 bp, 5 predicted proteins | sample 19_EM_MG_FD_203310 | JGI IMG/M metagenome (GOLD analysis project Ga0307516, IMG submission 203310) | Populus trichocarpa ectomycorrhiza microbial communities from riparian zone in the Pacific Northwest, United States - 19_EM | ecosystem: Host-associated > Plants > Roots > Unclassified | place...
GGGAGGCTCAATCCGCTCCCCGACGGTCGTCCACGGCGATGGCGTTGCCGACTCCGACCTCGAAGCTTGCGACAGCGGCCTCGGTCTCCCTCGGAAGAAGCCTCCGCGAGAGAAAAGGAAGAGAAAAAGTCAATCGCTCCACCGCCGCTAGCAACGGACGGACGAGCCGTCGGTGGAGAAATCCGACAGGCCCAGAAGCAAGTCGCACCGCAGGGACAGAACGGATGGCGCCAAAGGCAGAAGCCAATGTCGGACAGTCGTGTTCCACCGCGTCACCATCGATTCGCAAGCCGGGCGTGCTTCAGCGTGCTGGGAAGGGGGGTTGCTGCGCTGTGTAAGCTTTTTTCCGCTCTCCCGCTAGACGTCGATCTCGGGCCCAGCCCCGCTCCCGTCCGTCGTCTCGACAGCGAGCTGCGCGCTTGCTGGAGCTCTCGACTTCCGGCGCGCTGGAGCCGAGCGGACTCGCGCTCGCACGGTGTCGGAGCGGGGCTGATCGTGGAAACCAGAGCGCGGAACGCACTGCTGCATCCGGGAGCCGTGCTTGCGTTCTGCGCGCAGCAGCGCCGTGCGGAACTGTTGGCCGCCTCTGCTCTGCTCCGCCCCTCGACACGCATGCCGAATCCCCCCGCGCCTATCACGTCGCGTTCCGTGCGGACTTGGCCCAATCTCCCTGCAACTTGTGGAGCGGTCCGCCGTGCAGGTACTGACAGCTGGGCCATGAAGCTTGTTTGCGCTTAGCGTCCGACGCGATCGGCCGCGGCCGGCGGAGGGGCGCGCTGGGGCATCTAGAGCGGGGACCCCTCGCTCGCAGGGGAGCTTGGCGGTCGAGCTCTGGGCCCCCCCTCCCCGCCCAGTGGCCGTCGTTGGCTCTTGCACTCGCTTGCTTGGAGCTTCCCAGCCGTGTTCGCAGCGACTGGCTCTGCGGGGCGGCGTCGCTGCCAGATAAATAGGTACGGCGTCTCCGCGTCGACTGTTCCCACCATCCCATCCCTCCCTCACGTCTTCCCTCCAGCACTCCTGCGCTTCTCCCCTCTCCCTCCCCCCGCATCGAAGCCAACCACTATGCAGTTCCGCTCTTCCCTTCTCGTCCTTGCCGCCGCGCTCCTCGGTGTCCTGGCGGCCACTGGGGACGTCATCGCGGGCTCCTACATCGTCATGCTCAAGCCCGAGACCCCCGACGCGGAGTTCCGAGCGCACACCAGTTGGGCCGCCGGCGTGTGCTCCGGCGTCGCGAAGAACGGCGGCAGCAGCACCGTCGGGGAGACGCTGGCGCACACGTATCTGTTCGGCACGATGAAGGGCTATGCTGGCGCGTTCGACAACAAGACCATCGAGGACATTGCCGCTCGGCCCGAGGTTGCGTACGTCGAGCCCGATCGGGTCGTCGGTACCGCCGCTAAGATCGTGAGTTCCCGCATTCCCGCTTCCGCGCCTCGTGCGGTCGGCTGACGGTTGCTCGCCCCTCTCTTGCAGGTCACCCAGGCCGCCGCTGGCCCTGGTCTCGGACGCATCTCGCACCGCCAGCCCTCGAACGACTATCTCTTCAGCGATGCGGCCGACGGCTGCTCGGGGATGACCGCCTACATCATCGACACCGTGAGTCCTCCCGCCGCTTTTCCGTGGCCGAGACGTATCTTCTGACCGGCGCAACTAGGGAATCCTCACCACCCACGACCAGTTCGAGGGACGGGCGGTCCAGGCGATCACCTTCGCCGGTGGCGCCAACGCCGACGGGAACGGCCACGGCACGCACGTGGCCGGGGTTGTCGGCGGCCGCGACTACGGCGTGTGCAAGAAGATCAACCTGGTCGGCGTCAAGGTTCTCACCGACGAGGGTCTGGGCACAATCTCCAGCGTGATCGCGGGCGTGCAGTTCGCGGCGTCCGCCGCTTCGGCGGATGCGCGTAGAGGCCGGTCGGTGGCGAACATGTCGCTGACGGGTCTGGCTTCGCGCGCGCTCAACGCGGCCGTCAACAACGCGATCCTGAGCGGCCTGCCGATCGCCGTCGCGGCCGGCAACTTCAACAGCAACGCGGCGGGGTACTCTCCCGCGAGCGTGCCCAACGCGCTCACGGTCGGCGCCATCGACCCGCGTAACGACGTGCGCGCCCAGTTCTCGAACTTCGGCAGCGTCGTCGACATCTTCGCGCCCGGCGTCAACATCATCTCCGCCTACATCGGCAACGACACCACCGCCACCGCCATCCTCAGCGGCACCTCGATGGCCACCCCCTTCGTCACCGGCGTCGCCGCCTACTTCATGGCCCTGCTCGGCGAACTGACCCCCACCGAACTCGCGAACACCATCATCGGCTTCTCGCTCAAGGACATGATCGTCAGTCCCGACCGCAGATCGCCCAACAGGATCGTCTACAACAACGCCGAGGGCTCGACCTGAGGGCATCCGACAAAACAAACAGAAAGAAAGGCCGGGCGGTAATCGCAACCGGTCAACTCCCGAACGGGAGGGGGAGGGGGAGGAGGGGATATATAGTAATAGATAATGGTAATAAATAAAGTCCGTAATGTTTATTATGCTAGTATATCGGCAGTTATTCCCCCGCGCCGATGGGCCGTGTGCAATCAATGGACGCGGGCGCCTTTTCCTCCGCGATAAGCCGTAACCGCAGCGCCGCGGACGGTTCCCCGCAGCCATATTCTTGCACAGCACAGCTGCGCGGACCTGCACGCGTAGTCACTCGCCGCCCGCGCGATCACTCAGTACAGGCTGCCGAAAAGAACAGCGTCCAGACGGGAGTTCCCAAGAGGCGCGCGTCGAGGTTCTACCAGCTGACGACGGGTGACCGCCTCGCCGGCCAATGGTCTGAAGTGGACGAGGAACGAGCCAACAGCCAAGCGCTGCTGGTGTCCGTACGGGACACAGACGCGGGACCACGTGTTCAAGAACTGTCCACGCTGGAAATGCCAGCGGGAAATCCCATGGGCAAGAGGTACTGCGGGAGGCAGGGAGAGGGAACGATCCGGGACCTCCTCGCCGATGAGCGATGCAGCCAGGTGATCTTGGCCTTCCTCTCCACCACAGACGTTGGGAGGCTGGGGAAGACGCACAGAGCGAGGCGTCAGAGTGGAAACCTCCGGGAGCGGAGGGAAAGGGAAGAGGACTACATAGGTAGATATGCATAGGGGGCGGGGCGGGTTTCTTTAGCCTTTCCTTCGTCTCTCTCTTTTGTAATTTCCTTGGTGCGCTCTACCGCTTTTGGGACAGGCCTGGGCGGAGGGCGGAGGGGAGCTTACAAACGCGTGGCCGTCGCGCGGGTAGCGGACGGGAGCTGGTCAAAATGTCCGTCGTCATACTCTACATATGCTGAACGCGAGTATAATTAAACCAAAAAAAAACACCTCCTTCCCCAGCAACGGTGCTGTGTATTTCTCAGGACGATACGGATATAAGCAGGCGGAGGGGATTCCGCAAGGCGGATGGCAGAAGCCCACTCCGTCGATCGTCTATCGTGCAGGACGACGCTTTCCACAATGCGCGACGGCTGTCCGTCATTTGGATATTTCACGTGCCGTACGCCGCCACTCCAGCAATATCGGGAAACGTGGCGCACCGCGGTCCGCGCCACAATCTAACTAGATATGTATCTACCGGTCACGCCGCCGATCGCGCATGCAGAAGCCCAGCCCCGCATCGCTCTGGGATGAGTGCTCTGTGAAACCCTTCCGAGGTCGAGCATTGGCTCCTTTTTTTTAGATATCTCCATCGGTGGGAAACCAGATTGAATATTATATATCTATGCATATCTGCAGAACGATAAGAGAAGAAAAAGAAGAGCAAAGAAAAAATGCCGGATGACCCCTCGTCGGCTGCCTGCGGTGATGTCATTCCGGCGGCCCAATCACTGCACGGCACGTTAAGCTGGCTGTTTCGCCCGGTGGCGCCTCGGCCGACGTGGCCCAGAAACACCAGCCCCCTCTCTTAACTTGGTGGCTGGAAACTCGGGATCGCGCCGCTACGCCGCCCTCTGGGAGAGGGAATTCTCGCGTTTGGATCGTGTTATGCTGTCCATATGCCGGGGCACGGACTAGATACCTCGGAGAGGGGATTCTCGTTCCGGGACAACCGTCGGCCCATTCCGTTGGCGGCAGCTGCGGTGGCGAAGGGGGCTCTGCCAGTGCGAATTCGATCGTGCCCCCCAGTTTTCCACCATGACGTTGGCGCCCGCTTTCTTGCTTTGCGGCTGGATCTGAGATGCGCAGACCTCTCCTCCGCTCCCTTCACCACCTCAACCTTCGTCCTCCGTCGTCTCCCTACCTGTGTTTCCAGCGATGCGGCTATCCACCATCCTTGTGTGCGCCTTCACCACCGTTGCGTTCGCGTCCCCAGCGGACCCCAACGATCTAGCGGATCTTGAGCGGCGGAGGGAGATCCAGCTCCAACGTCGCGCTCTTTCCGACGTCATCACCAACCTCCTCAACGGCATCAATCTGGACGACATCGCGCAGGTACGAGAAATCGGCAACCCTGGCTCCTCCGAGCTCCTGCCGACGCTGACATCCCGCAGGGGATCCTGCCCGATTTCTTCAGCTGGATTCCAAGCAGCGACCGGATCCAGAGCGAGCTGAGAGTCGACGATGCTACCGTCAACAGCTTGCCGGTGAAGGTTCTGAACGTACCGTATGTCTCCGCGTCCGCCGTCGCCGTCGTCGTCGCGATTTCGCGGGGAGCTGATTGTGTGTGGCAGGGCGTATGCGAACTGGACGGGCGAGAGCTGGAACGTGCACTTCCACGCGTGGGCGTACAGAGAGCCGTTCAGTTTCGACAACGGTTCCAGCGCGGTGACGACGAACACGCTCGATCGCGCGGCCAACGTATTCCTGCCGGATTTCGACATTTCGCAGCTGCAGCCGAACGAGCAGACGAATGCGCGGAACCTGACGTCGGCCCTGCTGTCGATTCCCGTGAGCGGCCAGCAGCTGGAGTTCCATCTCCGAGTCCGGCCCGGCCAGAACGGCACGTCGGCGCTGTCGGAGTGGACCGCTAGGGTCGTGTGGCCGGTGGAAACGGATTCCCGAGGCGAGATCGACGGGTTTTATCCGGTCCCAATCGAGCCCGTCGGCGGCACCAGTGCGTGGCTTCCCGACGGCTCGCAGGTGAGCGACATCGTCCAGCTGGACGTCCACACCCAGGGAACGGACACGGGCAACTCGACCGCGTACCTCGTGCCGCCGGAAGGAGTGGTCGTGCTCTCGGACATCGACGACATCCTGCGCGTGACCAAGATCTACCAGCCGACCGAGGGCCTGCTCAATTCGTTCGCGCGCGACTTCGTGCCGTGGCTCAACATGCCGCAGCGCTTCGCCGAGTGGAAGGCGCAGTACCCGGACCAGCCGTACCACTTCCACTACCTGACGACGACGCCGCAGCAGGCGACGCGCGTGTACGCCGACTTCATCTACAACTACTACCCGCTGGGCTCGTTCGACACGCGACCGCTCAACTTCACGACGGTCGAGCAGACATTTGCGGTGCGCAAGTTCCTGCTCGAGCGGATCCTGCGCACGTTCCCGCGGCGCCGGTTCGTGCTCATCGGCGACACGTCCAACCCGGACATCATGAGCGGGTACCCGGAGGTCGCCAAGGCCTACGCCAACGTCCAGTGCATCCTGCTGCGCAACGTCTCCGCCACCGACAGCTCCAACAGGTTCCCCTACGACACCAGCGGCTTCAACGGCCTCGACCGCGCAAAGTACATGTTCTTCAGGACCCCCGACGACCTCGCCGGCCTCGACTTTGGCAACGGCGACTGCGCCAACGCGTCGGTCATCCAGAGCGTTACCTTTGGCTGGCAGAACCTGCCACTCGGAGTACGCGACCAGACCGCCAGCGACGGCGGCAGCAGCTCGAAGGCGGGTGTCGAGAAGGTCTGGTGGATCGTGATGGTCGCGGTTGTGGCGCTGTGGTCGGCGCTGTAGGATATGCTGGGCAGAAACTTCTACGATGAGCGATAATGAGCCACGTTACGACGCATTTCTTGGGGGAATATTTGGTGTTTGGCGGGGATCGTTCTGTTTTGCTTCCTTTGTCGTATGTATGTACCAACGACGTTGACGGACGTTGTTTGATGGCTGTATATATATGTACCTACACTTGGACGACTGTATCTGATGACTGAACGATTATGCCGACTTTTTCCTCTTCGTTTGTCCCGTATCGATGCTCAATCACACGTCTCGCGCGAACACTTCCGCAACAGGTCCGATGGCTAATCCGCAGCCACTCACTCTAGTCGCTTCGATTCTCAACCACTCGTCGCGATATAGGACAGCATTCCTCCGCCGTGCATCGGTGGTGATCGCGACAGCACTAAGCCTGACGAAGTGCCGCCTCCAAACACCAAACTGTGTCGTTGCCTCGCCGCTGGGCGGACAGCAGACGAGACGGTAAACATGTACGCCACCATGGTCTGCATTAGCTGAAAGCGAGTATGATTAAACAAAAAATAAGCTGCCGAAGCCACTCTTGATAATCGCCGGGATGGGGTTGGGCTTTCTGATGACCCAGGCTGGCCGAGTGGCCAGACCGCATTGACCCACAGCAACCCAACTCCCCCGAGAACCGCAAGCCAGCCGCCGCCACTGCAACCCAACAATGGTGAACTCAAAGCGCCACTAGATTCTGCCACCGGGTTTTGCTAACGGCTCCGCCACATCTTCTCCGAAAACAGAATTTTTGGATTATGTTGTTCGCGATACTCTTCCGTGTGGGTTCGTTGCAGGTCAGCGCCGGCCTGGCCACACACTAGGGGTCCTCAAAGTTAGTTGGAGTTGGAGTTGGCCGAGAATTGGTGTGGTGGAAATAAATGCTGATTGGCTGACGCATCGGGTTTGGCGCCAACTGGCGGCCAACTGCCCTCTCCCCACCAACTCGGAAAATTCATGAGTTGGGCAGTTGAAGGTCGAGTTGGCACTAACCTCGATTGATGTAAAAGGAATAGTGTGGAAAGTAAAATTTGATTTAAGCCCATTCAAGAAGGTTATTCAGTATCACAAACAACACCCAACACAACATCATGCCTCGAGTATCACGGAAAAAACGCGTACTTCGAATCCTCGACTCCACCCTCCATGCGCTACAGATTCTCAACTTCATTTTTGATGATGGGGATGATCCATACATAGAAGATTTATCGACCATTAACTCTAAATTGCAAAAGAAGCGGTACTGGATACTACGGAAAAATCCTAACATTCTCATGAACAATCTACCTCGGTGGTTTGATACGCTCTACAATCGTCATAACGGTCGCAAATTCCGATCCCTCTTTCGCATGCTGTCTGAGCATTTCAATGGTCTTTGTCGTCTTATCGAAAATCACCCCATCTTCCAGAACAATTTGAGAAATCCTCAAGTGCATCCTTGTTACCAGCTTGCAATTCTTCTCTACCAACTGGGCAATCCTGGAGGAGTTAGCCATGAGGATACGAGTACTTTGTTGGGCCTGGGAGAGGGTACAGTCTTGCTGTATAGCAACCGTCCACTTGAGGTATTGGACTCCTTACGGGAACAGTTCATAAGCTGGCCAACAGTTGACCAACGGAATGCGACCAAAATTCGAATCAGCAAACAATCCCTTCGAATATTCGACGATGCTGTTGGCTTCCTTGACGGTACCTATATCACCTTGAAGTACACCCCACAGCACGGCTACTACTACTACTTCAATCGCAAGTATACCTACGCATTAAATGCCACCGTTATTTGTGACGACAGATGACGGATCTTATGGCTTCGGGTTGGCGACACCAGTGCTGTACACGGCGTGCGTGTTTTCTCCCGGTCTGAAATTTGGCAATACCCAGAACGGGTTTTTTCCAATCACGAATATCTCATCGGAGATAGTACTTATATACTGACACCACATATGATTCCGCCATTTAAGAAGCCCAGAGCCAATCTTCGAGACGAGGCACAGTTCAACAGCTGCTTGAGTTCACAGCGTATTGTCGTCGAATACGCCTTCGGACAACTCAAAGCTCGCTTTCCCTTTCTCACCTCTGTTAGCATTCCAATTTCAGATGAAGCGAGCCATCAGAAAGTTGTACAGTGGTTTTATATTGCTTGTATCATACTACATAACTATCTGCTTGAAAGACAGGAGGATGAATGGACTGAAGGAAATGATGTACGTCGAGCATATGGGTTGGAGGCAGAAATTCAGCTGGATATGGAAGAAAGGTTGAGGAATCGGCAAAGAAATGAGGCTATGTACCGAGAAGCATTGGGCAATGAGGATGAGACAACAAGGGAATATCTGTTGGGAATGTTCAAGAGACAGCATCTGTAACAGGTGGTCGGGCAGGGCTTCAGGTAGCGGTGTGTAGGTGGGTGGCGGACAGGCGGACGGGTGCAGTGGACAAGCAGACAGGTGCAGCGGGCAACCGAGATGAGGACTGGGACAAGGACAAGCGAGGACAAGGACACGGCATGAGGACAGAGAACAGAGGACACAGGATTGTAACGGCAGCGGGCAGGAAGTTCTAAAGTGTGACACTGGAACGTCCGGTCAACGTCGGAGTGACCGTAATGTTGAACTAGTCAGGTTTCTCGATAGTCACGAAGGAGATGGGGCGCGCGTGGTCTTGGCCGGCATTCAGTTATTATACAGGAATAACACCCCCCATGACAATCCTTCCAAGTTCGCCCACCATTAAGAGATTCACAGCGAATAATCTAAGGGGTTCGGTTCGATATCTACGGCGCCCGCTGGCTCCGGCTTGAGCGCCGGATCGCACGCGGCTCCATGGCAATGGCTTGCTCGACGGATCGCTTGTGTATCGCTTCAGCGGATGGTTCGGATCGAGACGGGCCCGGCGTATTGCCTGACGGCTCGCTCGTGTATCGCTTCAGTGGATGGTTCAGATCGAGACGGGCCCGGCGTATTGCCCGATGGCTCGCTCGTGTATCGCTTCGGTGGATGGCTCGGATCGAGATGGGCCCGGCGTATTGCCCGACAGCTCGCTCGTGGCGCTTCGGCGGATGGTTCAGACGAAGACAGGCCCGGCGTATTGCCCGACGGCTCGCTCACGGCACTTTGGCGGATGGTTCAATTCGAGATGGGCCCGGCGTATTGCCTGACGGCTCGCTCGCGGTGCTTCGGCGGATGGTTCGATTCGGGATGGGCCCGGCGTACTGCCCGACGGCTCGCTCGCAGCGCTTCGGCGGATGGTTCGATTCGAGATGGGCCCGGCGTATTGCCTGACGGCTCGCTCGTGTATCGCTTCGGTGGACGGTTCGGATCGAGACGGACCCGGCGTATTGCCCGACGGCTCGCTCGTAGCGCTTCGGCGGATGGTTCGGATGGAGACGGGTCCGGCGTACTGCCTGACGGCTCGCTTGCGGCGCTTTGGTAGACGGTTCGATTCGCGATGGGCCCAGCGTATTGCCCGACGGCTCGCTCGTGTATCACTTCGGTGGATGGCCTTATCTCTGGTTAGTATGCAGCGGCTACCGAGTTCAGCTTTCCTTAGGTCATCACAGCCCTTCGGATGACTGGCTCGGCGTACTGAGGATTTAGGGATTATTGGCGTGCCCAGATGATGCCTCACCGGCCTCACCCCCCAGTACCTGGGGACCACTCAGCTACTTCCCCTCAAGGCTGCTTCACCTGGCCGAACTGCTTCCGGCCCTAAAGATTCGGCATAAGATATGGTAGAGGATACGCTCACGCACGTACCAGCCAAGGTGGGCATGGGTCAAAGCCCAGAGCTACTCGTCCTGGTCGGTACTGACGATAGGAGGCCATCCAATGGTGTCACGGGCCGTGCAATTCCCTCAGCTCATGGCTGGGTTCATGAACATGGCCCCACGACAGCTCAAGCATCGGTTTCGGGGATTATACCCTTCTAAGGAGGTCCGCCACGTAGCAGTCGGGGATTATACTCCTTGAAGGGGTCCTAGCCGAGCCCCCCACGTGTTGCCCATCTGGCATTTCCTATCTCCCACCTAGACTCTCGAACTCCTCACGTTTCCTTCCGTCTCCTTCCCCGATCAGCCGCCGTCTCACTCATCATTGCTCATGGTGTAGGCCACGTAGGTGGTTCGTCGACGCAAGCCCGGTGGCAGCCTGATGGCTTGGAAGTATCGCGGCGGCGGTTCGTTTGCGGCTCGGTGGCGACGACTCGCTCGACGGATCGTTTGCGGTTCTGTGGCGACGACTCACTCGTAGGGGGATGGTCGTTGACCCGATGTCTTGGTGACCGGTAGGTGGTCCGTTGATGATTGACCGTTCTATGGTTCCTCGTTCTGCTGATGATTCCCCTCCTTCTTCCGATGAAGACCGGTTGCCCACCGCTCGTCGGCGGGTCGTCGTATAAGTATCCGGCTCGGCAGAGTCACGTGCTGCGGGGAAATTACCCCGCACCGCGACGTGAAAACTCTTCGCCTTGGCGTTAAACTTCATCAGCGTAACACAGATAATCTCTCGATTTGGATCGGAGAGTAGTGCTTCCACGTATCC
>Ga0307516_10010030_pt1 | contig 10481 bp, 14 predicted proteins | sample 19_EM_MG_FD_203310 | JGI IMG/M metagenome (GOLD analysis project Ga0307516, IMG submission 203310) | Populus trichocarpa ectomycorrhiza microbial communities from riparian zone in the Pacific Northwest, United States - 19_EM | ecosystem: Host-associated > Plants > Roots > Unclassified | place...
TCACAAAAAGCATTGCTACTCCCAAAACACAACCACATTTGGTCAATACCTGAACTGCAATACTCCCACCCTTCCTGTGGGCCTCCTCTGGCTTCCTGTGCCCCATCCCTTGTCCCCATGTACTGTACATAGTATCATATATGCTATATGAATATATAAGACCATAACTGGATCCTTAAATGAATGTGTCAGAGGCTCTGGATGGTTGGAAAAATAGTTAGGGGTAAAAACAAAAAAGGCTTCGCATTTTTGATACATTAGACATACGCACTTCTAAATTACATCCACTTCAAGGGGCCATATGTACCTACAACATATACCAAGCACATTTGATGGGGTGGTGTTACGACCATGCCCAACTCCAGATCTTATCCGGTCACTCCGGTCGCATCGCAGCTCTGCAGATCAACTCTGGTCGCTCACCACTTACTCCAGTCGCACTCGCGCAGTTAACCCTCTGTTAAGTACGACCCTTGGTCTATGCTCCATTTGCTCGTTACCACACCTCGCCGTTTACCCTGCCTTGATGTGAGTTCTCTGTGAACTTGATATGTTCTATACCTTGTATCATTTTCTCTGGACCTGATTTATTTTACGTGGACCTGACTTTATTTTCACTGGACCTGACCTAGTCCTTACTCCGGTCATCCCTTGTCCACCTTTAGGCTGTTTACTTGTCACCATAAATACTCGACCCTAGTTCTCCTTAGTATAAGTACCCTGTACTCCGTCCTGTATTCCTCAGTCTGAAATCAACTTAGTCTCTACTCCCGTTCTCTGTCTGTCTCCACCTTTGTCGCCTGACCGGAACCTACACAAGGGATCAATGCTTGACCCCCTTGTTGTTGAATCCAATCAGTCTCAACTCTGGCCAGACTAATCTGTTGTCCAGCCCTCTGCTCTCCCCCTTCGTCTGTTTCCATCCGGACTTGGCTGGACCCCCTACCGGAGTAGACCCGGACTTGACAGTATTTCAGACTCACACTTGTGTGGGTTCACTGTTCCATACCTCATATGCAAACTAGTTCCCTATTTTTCATGACCATGACTACACGCTCTTGCGCTCATACCATTGCTGCACTTGCTGAAGAAACAGGTGCAGTAGAAGATCTTCACCTCTCTGCCGCTCAGCAAGCCCTGTCTAACTGCAGGCAACCTCCGGCTTCTGTTAGCCAATTCCAGAGCTTTACAGCTCGAAACCCCACGGTGCCTTTGACTCCGTGTCGAGACGCTGCGTCTCAGAGCCTTCATGGTTCTGCAGACCCAGGTCGCCATGAGTCTGCCTCTGGTGATCGCTTCCCCTACCATCGCAACCCCACTCTGGAACGTCGCAAATCTGGTCGTTTCCAATGGTTTGGCCCTGAGGATAGTCCCGGAGATGATCTGGATGACCCTGGAGATGATAACAACAACAACAACAACAACAATGATGAATTTCTCGATGCCACGGAAGAGCTAGACCCTGGTCTGACTGTCTTCCACAATCTTGCTGTCGCTGTCAACCGCCTCTCCCACTCCTCTCGTCGTATCAATGACTCCTCTTCCTCCCGTGCCAAGGTCTGTGAACTGGACACCTTCAATGGCACGGACCCCAAGAAACTCTGGACCTTCTTGGTCCAGTGCGAACTGTGCTTCCAGGATTGCGCCAAAGCTTTCCGCCAAGATAGGGCAAGGGTGATGTTTGCCCAGTCCTATCTAAAAGGTATGACACTGGAATGGTTCGAACCAGACCTCCTCAACTCTGGTGATCCGGCTGACCACCTGTGCTGGATGGACAGCTGGGTCCACTTTGTTGCAGAACTCCAAAGTACCTTTGGACCTCACGACCCAGTTGCTGATGCTGAGCACCAGCTCAAGCATCTCTGGATGAAGGACTCATACCATGTTATGTGGTACATCGTGGATTTCAACCATCTTGCTTCACAGGTCCAAGACTATGGAGATGGCACACTCCGTCGCCTATTTTACTCCGGTCTACCAGACCGCCTCAAGGATGAGATTGCTCAAGTCAGGAAACCCCTGACTCTGAATGGGTTGAGAGCCCTTTGTCAAGAGATTGACGCGTGCTACTGGGAGCGCAAAGACGAGATCTCTCATACGACAAAGAGCCAACCTACCTTGTCCACCACCAAGCCCTCCAACTCTGGAGGCAACACCCCCAAGTCTGGTCAAGCCAAGACCAGCAACTCCCCCAGCTCCGCCAACACCTCTGGCTCATCGAAGACGACCAGCAACCAGTCCTCATCTGGTTCCAAACCGGACTTGACCAACAAGCTTGGTAAGGACGGGAAGCTGACTGCTGACGAGCGCAAACAGCGGCTTGAAAACAACCTCTGCATGTTCTGTGGAGGTACCGGACACTTCGCAGACAACTGTCCAAAGAAGTCCAAAAAGGCCAAGGCTTGCGCTGCGGCCATCGCTGCTGAGTCTGGTAAAACGGACTCTGCTAACTCGGGTGCCAACTCCAAGTCAAAAAAAGAGTAAGCAGCTCCTGGCCCTCTGCACAACCAGTGAGCTGCGTTGACTCTGGAAGTGCACCCAAGGAGGCCCGCCTCAACGTGTCCACTCTCTTTGATCCAAACTCTCTTATGCCTTATGTTTCTCTTTTATCTCATGATATACCCAGAATCCATGCACTTGTGGACTCCGGGTCCACACATTGCTTTGTAGATTTACAATTCACACACAAAAACAACCTTACCTCCTATTCCGTCTCTCCCATCCAACTCTGGTTATTCAATGGTACATCAAACTATGTAATTACTCAAGCTATCAATTTATCAGTGCAGATCCCCACATCTGGTGATGTCACCCCTATGACTTTTTATCTTGCTCCGTTGGATTCTGAATGCTCAATTGTCCTTGGACATAACTGGCTCACCCGCTATAATCCGTTGATTGACTGGGTATTGAGTAGTTTAACATTCCGGACTCTTGCAGGAAGTTTGCCAGCGCCCCCATCGACTCCCTCTCTGGTTCCGCCCAGAAACTCTGACTCTGGCCTCTCCAGCCAGTCTACCTCAGGCCTTGCGCCATCTGTTGACACTCCGGTTTGCACCCCCCCACATATCTCTCTAATCAACACAGCTGCCTTCGTGCGTGCGTGCAGTTTAGAAGGATCCACAAAGTACCAACTCCAGCTGCGTCCTGCCGACTCAGCAAAGGCCCGGTCCTCTTCTATATCAACTCTGCCGGACTTGGACATAGTCCCTCCGGAATATCGCGACTATGCAGATGTGTTCAGTAAGGTGAAAGCCTCTGAACTTCCCCCACATCGCGACTATGATTTGAAGATCAAGCTTGAAGAAGGTACCTCACCACCTTTGGGAACCCTTTACTCACTGTCTCCAGTCGAGCTCTCCGCTCTCCAGACTTTCATCGATGAGAATCTCAATACAGGTTTCATCCGCCCAACCGCTTCCTCGCACGCTGCTCCGGTGCTCTTCATAAAAAAGAAGGATGGCTCACTCTGCCTCTGTGTTGACTTTAGAGGCCTTAACAAAATCACCAAAAAGGATCGCTATCCACTCCCCCTTATCTCCAACCTTTTGGACTCTCCCAGCTGTGCCAAGATCTACTCCAAGATCAACCTCTGGCATGCCTACCACCTCGTCTGGATTGCTCCAGGCGATGAGTGGAAAACTGCCTTCCGCACGCGCTATGGGTCTTACAAGTGGTTAGTCATGCCCTTTGGCCTCACTAATGCCCCTGCAGCATTCCAGCGCTTTGTCAACACCGTCTTTGCTGACATGTTGGATGTCTGTGTTGTCGTGTACCTCAATGACATCCTCATCTACTCTGAGGATATGGAGTCTCACCAGCAGCATGTCCGGGAGGTGCTCCGCCGTCTCTGGTTACATGGCCTCTTCGCCAAACCGGAGAAATGCAAGTTCCACTCGGACTCAGTGGAATACCTTGGCTACTGTCTATCCCCTGAAGGTCTGACTATGTCTCTGGACAAAATACAAACCATCTCCAATTGGCCTGAACCTCGTAAGGTAAAGGACATCCAATCCTTCTTGGGATTCGCCAACTTCTACCAGCGTTTCATTTTCAACTACTCCGATATTGTGGTTCCTCTTACCCGGTGTAGAGACAGTCCTGTCTCTAGGTGTGTAGATTGGTAGTACTGATACTGGACTCTTACCTTAGCTATGTAGGCTTGTACTTAGCTTACTAAGCAACAATATCCTTCTCTTCAGTGTACATCTTTGACCTCAGTCATGGAGTGACTGAACCACCCTTCCACTCTCTAGTTTCTTAGTATCCTTAGTCCTTGGGAGCCTTGCCAGACCTCCAGGAGCCCCTGGGTCGAGCATGCCTCACCTGAGGCAGCAGCAACACCCAACCCCCCCCTACACCGGCTCACCCAGAAAGATGCTCCTTGGATCTTCTCCGAGGACTGTTGACGCACTTTCAATGCTCTCAAGCACACCTTCACTACCGCACCCATACTCACTCACTTTATTCCGGATACCCCTATCATTGTGGAAACGGATGCCTCTGACTATGCCGTTGCTGGTATCCTGTCTATCACCTGCTCCGATGGAGAGATCCATCCAGTAGCCTTCTACTCCCAGACCTTGACTGCTCCGGAGCTGAACTACGACACCCACGATGAAAAGACAACAAAGTGTTTGGGTGGCTGCTCCCTCAGATGAGGTGCATTCGACCCAGGAGCTTCTGGAGGTCAGGCAAGGCTCCCAAGGACTGGGGAGACTAGAGGGAATAGGGAGAGTAGAGGTGTTCAGTCACTCCAGGACTGAGCTCAAACATATACAGAGGAAAGAGGGAGATTGCTTAGTAAGCTAATACAAGCCTACATAAGCTAAGGTAGGAGAGTCCAGTATCAGTACTACTATCAGCAACACTACACACCTAGAGACAGAACAGTCTCTACAATGATAAGGAACTCCTTGCCATCTTCGAGGCATTCCGGAACTGGTGCCATTACCTTGAAGGTTTTGCCTCTCCTATTGACGTTGTCACAGACCACAAGAATCTAGAGTATTTCTCTACCTCAAAAGTCCTCTCCTGCCGGCAAGCCTGGTGGTCTGAGTTCCTCTCTCAATTCCACCTTGTCATTTGTTTCCGTCCCGGAAAACTCGGTGCCAAGCCGGACACTCTCACTAGATGATGGGACGTCTACCCCAAAGAGGGGGATAGTGGCTACGCCCGTGTTAATCCACAAAATCTCAGGCTGGTGTTCACTCAAGAACAACTGACTAACTCCCTTCGCACAACTATTTTAGAGTTCCCGGTCCTCTGTTGAGCAGTTGCCATCATGGACGTGGAAACACTCCACAATGACATCTTATCTGCTCTCCCCTCAGATCCCATTGCCCAGATCCACCTCTCAGACCCACTGGACTCTCATTGGTCCACAGATGAGGCAGGATTCCTCTGCCTAGATGGTCGCATCTACGTACCAGACCTGGATGGTCTCTGCCTCCAGGTACTCCGGTATCACCATGATCACCCACTCTCTGGGCACTTTGGGCAAAACCAGACTTTGGAACTAATCCAGCATAAGTACACCTGGCCTGGTCTTAGGACCTTCATCAAGGACTATGTCCAGTCATGCACCTCCTGTGCTCGAGCTAAAACACCGTGCCATCGACTCTACAGGTTACTAAAACAGCTCCCTGTCCTGGAAAGACCTTGGAATTCCATATCCATGGACTTTATTGAGCAACTCCCTAGCTCTACTGGATTCACAGCTATCCTGGTCATAGTAGATAGGCTCTCTAAACAAGCCATCTTCATTCCTACTCACAACACTATCACTAGCCCGGAGCTCGCGAAGCTCTTCCTTCTCCATGTATTCTCCAAGCACGGTGTTCCTGCCCATGTCACTTCAGATCGTGGTACTGAGTTTGTCTCGCACTTCTTCCGGTCACTCGGAAAAGCCCTCGACATGCGCCTCCACTTCACCTCTGGTTACCACCCAGAGGGCAATGGCCAGACAGAGCAATCCAACCAGACACTCGAACAATACCTCCGTGTCTACTGCAATTACCAGCAGGACAACTGGGCGGACCTACTCCCACTGGTGGAGTTCGCTTACAACAATGCATCTAGTGCTACCACCGGAGTCTCACCATTCTTCACCAACAAAGGTTATCATCCTAACATCTCCGTCTATCCAGAATGAGAGATGACCTCCGCATGGGCTCGTGATTATGCAGTCAACCTCGAGTCGCTGCACCAATACCTTCATGAAGAAATGGCCAATGCACAACTTTGCTACCAAGGCCCAGCTGATGCCAAATGTACTCTGGCACTGGACTTCAAAGTAGGCAATCAAGTATATGTGAAAGCCAAATACTTCTGGTCAACACGACCATCCAAAAAGCTATCAGAAAAGAACCTGGGACCCTACACTATCATCACACAAGTAGGCTCCCTCTCTTTTACGCTCCGCCTTCCAGACTCCATGCGCGCCGTTCACCCCGTCTTCCATGTCTCCCAACTCGAACCAGCCATACCCAACACCATACCAGACTGGATACAGCCTCCTCCACCACTGGTCGAAGTAGATGGTGAACTGGAGTTCGAGATTGCTGAAATCCTCGACTCCAAGGTTGACCATCGACGCAAATCGTGCAAGCTTTTGTACTTGGTACGTTGGTCTGGTTACGAAGGGACTGATGAAGAAACATCCTGGCTTCTTGCCACTGAATTAGGCAATGCTACGGAACTACTTGAAGATTACCATGTCCGGTACCCGGACAAACCCAGACCACTTGTGTCCATGTAGTATTACTCTCGCCTCCGTTTCTGTTATCTGTTTCTGTTATCTGTTTCCCCTATCTGTTTCACTCTGTAATATCACTCACTCTCAAATCAAGGCCACTCTTCTTATAAACAAAAAGTAAAACTAATTTACATTTCTATTTACAAGGCACTGGACCGGACCACCTACTCCGGCACAGGACCTTCCTGCTCCTCCAGGACCTTCTGGAGCTCCCCCAACTCCTGGTCGATCTCCTCCGGATCAACCTCCTCCTCGCTCTCCTCCTCCAACATGACAAACTCTGAGGTGAAAAAACGGCACTCCTCAAAAAACGTTTCGAGGCCGGTGCTGAGGCGGTCGTTGGACCATGAAACAGACCGCATAGAGTCAGCGATCCAGGCCATCTGGCTGGTCATCACCTCCACTGCGGCCATCAAACGATCCATCTGTTCCAGGAAAGGACTGGTGTTGAAACCGGACCTTGACCTGGATGGACCTGCCACCTCCACGATCTTGTCGTCGTCCACGATGACCTTTGCTGTTGTCTTCTTCTTCTTGCATTTCTCGCCTCCTTGCGGTGAGGTCACCACCTCCTTCTCTTTTGCCTTGCCCTTCCCTTTGTCCACCACCGGACCTGGACCTGCCACCTCCAGCCACTCACACTTCTCCTTCAAACTGGTGCACTTCACGCACGCCCACTGCTTTGGCTTCTCCGGGTCGCGCTTGCACACCACACGATGCTTTGTGCAATGCATGCATCTACACAAGAGTCAGCAAAATAAAAACAGAGATAAAACAAAGAAAAGAAAATACTTACTGGACTTCTCCTACCGGACCTGCCTCCGGTTCCTCCCTCACTCTCTTCTTCGATGCCTCTTGCGCTGTCATCTTCTGTTTGGCAGCTACCTCCACTGCCCTCTGTTTTGCAGCCTCCTCCACCGCCTTCCTCTGCTGCAACTCCGCCTGTGCCTGCGACTCTGCCCTCTCCTTCTCCACCTGCTCTTGTGCCTTATGCTCTGCCTCCTCCCTCACCTTTCGCTCTGCCTCCGCCTTTGCATGCTCTGCTTCCTCACATGCCTTCCTCTCCACCTCTTCATGCGCCCTCTTCTCCTCCGCCTCCTGGCGCTGCCTCTCCTCTCTCTTCACCTGCTTGCGGTGACGGCGTTCCTTCGCCTTGGCGTCGAGAATGCTCGACTCGTCCTCACTACCAGACAGTAGCTCCAGTGTGGTGGCCTTCGTCCAGTCCTTGGACTTGGCAATGGAAGGGGCAATGGGGGTGGTGGACTTGGCTGGTGCAGACATATTGTTAGAAGGCAAAAAAAACTGGGGGTAAAAGTAAAAACCGGTCTGATCTTTATACATCCAAATTTCATACTCAGACAATCACTCCGGACTCCGCATTGTTCTAGGCGACCACACGACAACCTCATTGGGGCCTCATGGGTTTGGCCCCTAAAAGGGGGATACTATTATGACCATGCCCAACTCTGGATCTTATCTGGTCACTCCGGTCGCATCGCAGCTCTGCAGATCAACTCCAGTCGCTCACCACTTACTCCAGTCGCGCTCGCGCAGTTAACCCTCTGTTAAGTACGACCCTTGGTCTATGCTCCATTTGCTTGTTACCACACCTCGCCGTTTACCCTGCCTTGACGTGAGTTCTCTGTGAACTCGATATGTTCTATACCTTGTATCATTTTCTCTGGACCTGATTTATTTTACGTGGACCTGACTTTATTTTCACTGGACCTGACCTAGTCCTTACTCCGGTCATCCCTTGTCCGCCTTTAGGCTGTTTACTTGTCACCATAAATACTCAACCCTAGTTCTCCTTAGTATAAGTACCCTGTACTCCGTCTTGTATTCCTCAGTCTGAAATCAACTTAGTCTCTACTCCTGTTCTCTGTCTGTCTCCACCTCCGTCGCCTGACCGGAACCTACGCAAGGGATCAACGCTCGACCCCCTTGTCATTGAATCCAATTGGTCTCAACTCTGGCCAGACTAATCCGTTGTCCAGCCCTCTGCTCTCCCCCTTCATCCGTTTCCGTCCAGACTTGGCCGGACCCCCTACCAGAGTAGACCCGGACTTGACAGGTGGAGCCTCTGAAGTGCTGTGTCACATTCTCCTCCTCCTGGTATGACACCCTGGGAGGCTCTTACTGCAAGTGTTGGTACTTTTGGGATGGTTTGTAACTGTAGTAGTATACTATTACCACTTTTCTATCACATAGACTGGGAGACTGATCACTCTAAAGGTGAGCAGGAAGGCAAACACTACTTTTATGAAAATAGGGGTTTTATTGGTCCCCAGAGCAGCTATCTATATTCTGAGTATCTAGGAGGCTCCACAATACTATATAGTAGTCACTATATCATCACCAAGTCCATACCTTGATGTGGAAGAGCAGGGGAAGTGAAATGATATGATGGAGGGTGTGGGAAAATGTCTGAAAAAATGCAGAGACTTTGAAAACATATCAAAAAAGTGTCATAGCACACCACACACAACATCTGGTGCTCTACTGGTTGTGGTACTGACTTTCTAGTGTCATTACAAACTCTTTTCATGTGTCACAGCATTTGTATAAACCATAAACTCTTCAGAAAGCGAAAATTTGGCACAAGGGGACACCTTGTGCAATGGCTACATTTCAGTGCTGCAGGTTGCACAATTTGTAGACTAAGTCTGGAGTCCAGAGGTTCTGCCAGGCTAACTAATGCTATATCCTGTATGGTAAGATCTTATCATAGGTCAGATCCTCAGTACCACCACCAGTAGAGCATCAAATGTTGTGTGTGGTGTGCTATGACACTTTTTTGATATGTTTTCAAGTCTCTGCATTTTTTCAGACATTTTCCCACAGCCTCCATCATATCATTTCACTTCCCCTGCTCTTCCACATCAAGGTATGGACTTGGTGATGATATAGTGACTACTATATAGTATTGTGGAGCCTCCTAGATACTCAGAATATAGATGTTGCTCTGGGGACCAATAAAACCCCTATTTTCATAAAAGTAATGTTTACCTTCCTGCTCACCTTTAGAGCAATCAGTCTCCCAGTCTATGTGATAGAAAAGTGGTAATAGTATACTACTACAGTTACAAACCATCCCAAAAGTACCAACACTTGCAGTAAGAGCCTCCCAGGGTGTCATACCAGGAGGAGGAGAATGTGACACAGCACTTCAGAGGCTCCACCCCATCAAATGCACTTGGTATATGTTGTAGGTACATATGGCCCCTGGAAGTGGATGTAATTTAGAAGTGTGTATGTCTAATGTATCAAAAATGTGAAGCCTTTTTTGTTTTTACCCCTAACTATTTTTCCAACCATCCAGAGCCTCTGACACATTCATTTAAGGATCCAGTTATGGTCTTATATATTCATATAGCATATATGATACTATGTACAGTACATAGGGACAAGGGATGGGGTACAGGAAGCCAGAGGAGGCCCACAGGAAGGGTGGGAATATTGCAGTTCAGGTATTGACCAAATGTGGTTGTGTTTTGGGAGTAGCAATGCTTTTTGTGATTATGTAATCTGACCCCAAAGTGGTGAACATCTATTAATAAAAATAAAGAGTCCAAGGAGGCTCATCTGAGCCTCAGCGGAGGGCCTAGAGTGGCCATAAAGGCTATTGAATAATATTTGGGATGAGCCAAATAAGGGCAGCAACTCCCGGTGTGGATGGTTGGTCTCTAAGACCACTTCTTCCCAGTAAAAAAACCCTATCTCC
>Ga0307516_10010031_pt1 | contig 10481 bp, 10 predicted proteins | sample 19_EM_MG_FD_203310 | JGI IMG/M metagenome (GOLD analysis project Ga0307516, IMG submission 203310) | Populus trichocarpa ectomycorrhiza microbial communities from riparian zone in the Pacific Northwest, United States - 19_EM | ecosystem: Host-associated > Plants > Roots > Unclassified | place...
GGCAAGCCGATCTTCGAGCACCAGGCGCTGCAATTCCGCCTCGGCGAGATGGCCACGCAGATCGAAGCGGCGCGGCAGTTGATTTACCACGCCGCGAGCTTGAAAGACGCCGGCGTGCCGTGCCTGAAGGAAGCGGCGATGGCCAAGCTGTTCGCGAGCGAAATGGCGGAGAAGGTCTGCAGCGCGGCGATCCAGGTCTTTGGCGGCTACGGTTACGTGAGTGACTTCCCCGTCGAGCGCATCTACCGCGACGTGCGCGTGTGCCAGATCTACGAAGGCACGAGCGACGTGCAGAAGATCCTGATCGGGCGGGCTCTGGCATGAACAAGGCCTTCGACGCGCACGAGATCAAGGCGCTGGTGTTCGACATCTTCGGCACGGTCGTCGACTGGCGCTCTTCGGTGATTCGCGAAGGGCAGAAGCTCTCCGCCGAGCTGGGTTTGCAAGTCGACTGGCCGGCCTTCGCCGACGCCTGGCGCGCCGGTTACCAGCCCGCGATGCAGCGCGCGCGCAGCGGCGAGATCGCGTGGACCAACATCGACGGCTTGCACCGCGTGATCCTCGAAGAACTGCTGCCGCGCTTCGGTCTGCAGAGCTTGTCGGAGCCGCAGCGCGATCACCTGAACCGCGTCTGGCACCGGCTCGACCCGTGGCCGGACTCTCTGGCCGGGCTGCGCCGCCTGAAGAAGCGCTTCGTGATCTCGACGCTCTCGAACGGCAACGTCGCCTTGCTCGTCAACATGGCCAAACATGCGCGGCTGCCGTGGGACTGCGTGCTCTCGGCCGAGATCATCCAGAAATACAAACCCGATCCCGAGGTCTACCAGATGGCCGCCAGCCTGCTCGGCTTCGAACACGAGCAGGTGCTGATGGTGGCGGCGCATCCGAGCGACCTGCTCGGCGCGCAGCGGGCCGGCCTGCGCACGGCCTATGTGCCGCGGCCGCTGGAGCACGGGGCGGGCGCTTGGGTCGAACCGGTCGGTGACGCGGTGTTCGATCTGGTCGTGCCGGATTTCGGCGAACTCGCGCGGGCTCTCGGTGTTTGACCCTTTTGCCCGAGGCGCTTGAGCGCCGCACCCCGACGATGAACGAAGCCGCAGCGCGCGAAGTCCTCCTGCTGCAGGCCTTCGAAAGCGTGAGCCCGGCCAGCCCGAGCTGGACCGACGAAGACCGTGCCTGGGCCACCAAGCTCGCCTTGCAGGGTGGGGCCGCGCAGGCCGAAGCGGCCGTGTTCATCGAGACCCGCGCGCACCACGCGATGCAACGCCTGGCACCGCGCGAGCCCGCGGCTGCGCAGTGGCTGGGCCGGCGTTTGTGGCACGCACGCTGGCCGCTCTGGGCAGGGCTGGTGGCCGCGCTCGTCGGCGTGTTGGCCGACAGCATCGGCAGCAGCCAGCGCATCAACCTGCTCGCGCCGCCGCTGTGGGGCGTGCTGGTGTGGAACTTCGTGGTCTATGGCCTACTGCTCGCCGGTGCGGTGGCGGGCCTGGCGCGGCCGAACGATCCGCGCCAGCCCGGCCCGATCCTGCGGCTGGTGCAACGCGGCCTGCGTTGGGGCCGGGCTCTGCCGGGGGTGGGTTCGGCGAGCGCTGCGTCGAGCGGCAGCGAAAAGGCCTTGCAGGCGTTCGCGACCCGCTGGCTGCGCGTCAGTGCCCCCCTCAACGCGGTGCGCGCTTCGGCGCTGCTGCACGCGGCATCGGCCGCGTTGGCGCTGGGCCTGATCGCCGGCCTCTACCTGCGCGGGCTGGTGCTCGACTACCGCGCCACGTGGGAAAGCACTTTCCTCACGGCGGATGTCGCCCGCGGCGTGCTCGCGTTTCTGTTCGCGCCGGCGCAGGCGCTGTCGGGTATCGCACTTCCCGACGTGGCCGCCTTCGAGGCACTGCGCTCCGCGCCCGGTGGCACGCCGGCGGGCGCCAGCGCCGCGCCGTGGATTCACCTGTGGTCGCTGACCCTGTTGCTCGGCGTGGTGCTGCCGCGTTGTGGGCTCGCGCTGTGGAGCGCGCTGCGAGCGAACCGGCTCGCGCGGCGTGTGCCGCTGCCGCTGGCCGAGCCCTACTTCCAACGGCTGACCCAACTGCAGCGCGGCGATTCGGCGTGTGTGCAGGTGCTGCCCTATGCGAACACGCCCACGCCGCAAGCCGTGCTCGGCCTGCGTGCGCTGCTGGCCGACGCGCTCGGTGAGCGCGCGTCGTTGCAGATCGCGCCGACGCTCGCCTTCGGCGCCGAAGACGACGCGGCGGCGCAGCACGCCTTGCCGGCCGGCACCACGCTTGCGGTCGCGCTGTTCGATCTGTCGGCCACGCCGGAGTCCGAGAACCAGGGGCGCTTCGTGCGGCTGCTCGCGGCGCGCGCGCCGGCGGGGGCGGCGACGATCCTGCTCGTCGACGACACCGGCTTCGTGCGCCGTTTCGGCACCGACACGGCGCGCCTGGCGCAGCGCCGCGAGGCCTGGCGGCGCTTCGCACAAACGCTGGCGAGCGTGCCGGTGTTCGCCGCGCTCGACGCCCCCGACCTCGCCGCGACCCGACGCGCCCTGCAGTCCGCCATGAGCACGCCGGTGCGGTGAATCGCCTTCGGCCCTCAAGTTTTCGGCGCAAACAGCCGAAATCAGACTGCGTGCCCCTGCGCGCAGCAGCAATTCCACCCTGATCGAGGTCACCGTCCGAATGAGCCCGCACCCGTCTCCCCGCAAAAGCGCCCGCACGCTGCTCCTGGCGCTGCTGAGCTGCCTTGCGCTGCACGCGCGGGCCGCCGACGAGTTGCGCATCGTCACCGAGGAACTGCCGCCTTACAACATGACGCAGGGCGGCAAGGTCACCGGCTTGAGCACCGACGTCGTGCAGGCCGTCCTGGCCGAGGTGGGCATGCGTGGTACCAGTATCCAGTCGATGCCCTGGGCCCGGGCCTACGACATTGCGTTGAATTCCGAGAACGTGCTGATCTACTCGATCACGCGCACTGAAAAGCGCGAAAAACTATTCAAGTGGGTCGGCCAGATCGCGCCGGTGCGCTGGTACCTGGTGTCCCTGCCCGGCAGGAACATCCACCTCAAGAACATCGACGACGCGCGCTCGTACCAGATCGCCACCGTCAACGAAGACGCCGGCGAGCAGTACCTCGTGTCCAAGGGTTTTGCGATCGGCAAGAACCTGCAGTCGAGCAACAAGTACGAGTTCAACTACGAAAAGCTCAAGCTCGGCCGCGTCGACCTGTGGATCACCAACGAGCTGAACGCCATCTACCTGATCCGCCAGGCGGGCGACGACCCGGCCGGCATGGTGCGCTCCTTGCACCTGTCGGACATGGGGGGCTCCGATGGGCTGGACATGGCCTTCAGCCTGAAGACGCCCGACGCTGTGGTCGAGCGTTTCAGGAAGGGGCTGGAGACGATCAAGAAGAACGGCGTCTACGAGAGCCTTCTGAAGAAATGGCTCTAGTGTTTTCTCACGCCGGGCCGCGGGCGTGCTGACCTCGGCTCCAGCCCGATCGCTCGGCCGCCGGCTCGTTCTGGCAACGCTGGCGTTCGGCATCGTCTTCACGCTGGCGGCGGTGGCGGTGCGCACCTGGTCGGCGTGGCGCGACAACCTGGCGGCCATGACGGCCGAACTGACGCTGATCGACAAGGTCTTCCAGCGCGCGCTGTCCAAGGCGATCTGGGAGATCGACCACGACGAGTTGCAGGTGCATTTGGCCAGCGTCTCGCAGGTCAGCCCGGTGGGCCGGGTCGAATTGCGAATCCCGCGCGCCGGGCGCCCGCCCGAGATCCTGGAGCATCGCCAACCCGGCGCGCCGGCAGCGAACCGCGCGCCCTCGCTGCACCGTGTGCTCACCTACCAGCCTTATCCCGGCACCACCGAGATCGTCGGCGAACTCACGCTCGACGGTGACGAGCGCGTGCTGTGGGCGCGCCTGCGCGCCGAACTGGCCGGCATCGTCGCGACCCAGCTGATCCAGTCGGTGCTGCTGGCCGGGCTGATCATGTGGATGTTCAACCGAAGCGTCACGGTGCACGTGCAGGGCATTGCCCGACACCTCGATCAAATCACGCCGGCCAACCTGGGACGAATGCTGCATCTGGATCGGCCGGCGTCGCACCGCGACGAACTGAGCCTGCTGGAAACCGGCGTCAACCAGCTGCAAGGCAAGCTTTCGGAATACCTGGAACGCCAGGGCCGCGACGAACGCGACCTGGCCGCCCACCGCGACCGGCTCGCCGAGCTCGTCGACGAGAAGACGATCGAGCTGCGCGAGGCCAATGTGCGCCTGGAAGAACTGGCGCGCAGCGACCCGCTCACCGGCCTGGCCAACCGGCGCCAATTCGACGAAGTCAAGGACGCCGAATTCCGGCGCGCCCAGCGGCCGGGCCAGACGCTGTCGGTGCTGGTCTGCGACGTCGACCATTTCAAGCGCTACAACGACACCTACGGCCACGCCGCCGGCGACCGCTGCCTGCAGGCCGTGGCACAAACGCTCAAGGCAACCTTCGCCCGGGCCGGCGAACTCAGCGCGCGCATCGGCGGCGAAGAGTTCGCGGTGCTGCTGCCGAGCGTCGACGCGGTACAGGCGCGTGGCGCCGCCGAGCGGCTGCGCCAGGCGCTGGCCGCGCGCAACATCCCGCATTCGGCTTCGCCGGTGGCGAGTCACGTCACGCTGAGCATCGGCCTGGCGCAGTTCGACCCGCTCACGATGGACACGTTCGACACCTTGTTGCACCGGGCCGACGAAGCCCTGTACCGCGCCAAGAACCTGGGGCGCGACCAGGTTGCGGCCTGAAGACCGACCGAGAACTCACCCCATGAACATCCTCCCTGTCTGCGCCATCGCGCTCGCCCTGCTCGCAACCGACGCCCCGGCACAGAGCATCCACGGCGTGACCGAGGCCTCGGCCTTCACCTACTTGCAGGGCGGCAAGGTGGCGGGCCCGGCCAGCGAGGTCGTCGAGGCCAGCCTGCAGCGCGCCGGCCTCACCGACTACCGGCTCGGCCTGTACCCCTGGGCGCGCGCCTATGACATGGCGCTGCAGGAGCCGAACGTGCTGATCTACCTGATTGCCCGCACGCCGGCGCGCGAGGCCTCGTTCAAGTGGGCCGGCGAGTTCATGCGCATCGACTACCACCTCTACAAGCTGCGCGAACGCAAAGACGTCGTCGTGACCCGGCTGCAGGACGCGAAGAACTACAACATCGGCGTGATCCGCGACGACGTGCGCCAGCAGTATCTTCAGGCGCAGGGTTTCACGAGGTTGGTCGTCTCGGCGCAGAACAGCGACAACTTCAAGAAGCTGCTGAACCGCCAGGTCGAGCTCGTGCCGCTGCCCGAACAAGACGCGGCGCTGCTGTGCGAAGAAGCGCATGTCGATCTTTCGAGCCTGGAGAAGATTCACACGCTGGACGCGCTGTCGATGGGCTTGTACATGGCCTACAGCCGCGCCACGCCCGACGCGATCGTCGAGCGCACCCGCGCCGCCTTCGAGAAGCTCAAGGCCGACGGCAGCGTGGCCCGGCTGATGGGCGCACGGCGCTGAAGCGCCTTTCGCCGCGCAGGGCCTGTGTGGGCTCAGGCGCTGGGTGTAGCCTTTCACGGGATGGAAGCCCAACGTTCTATCTCGATTTCCCTTGTATCTCATACCAACGCCGGCAAGACCACGCTCGCGCGCACGCTGCTCGGCCGTGACATCGGCGAGGTGCGCGACGCACCGCACGTGACCGAGTTCGCCGACGTGTTCACGATGCTCGAAACGCCGCAAGGCGAAAGCCTGCGCCTGTGGGACACGCCCGGCTTCGGCGACAGCGTGCGCCTGGCCAAACGCCTGCGTGAATCCACCGGCGCGATGGGCTGGTTCCTGAGCGAAGTCTGGGACCGCTGGCGCGACCGGCCGTTCTGGGCCAGCCAGCAGGCGCTGCGCAATGTACGTGACGAAGCCGATGTGATGCTCTACCTTGCCAACGCGTCGGAAGCGCCTGAGGCCGCGGGTTATGTGCAACCCGAGATGGAACTGCTGGCCTGGGTCGGCAAACCGGTGATCGTGCTGCTGAACCAGCTCGGCGCGCCGCGCGAGGCGGCGCTCGAAACGGCAGAACTCGAACGCTGGCGGCGCCACCTGGCGGCGTTCACACCGGTTGTGAGCGTGCTGCCGCTCGACGCGTTCGCACGTTGCTGGGTGCAGGAGGGCGCGCTGCTGCAGGCGATCGAAGCGGCGCTCGGTGGTGAGCGCCGCGCGCTGATGGGCCGTTTGCGCGCCGCCTGGGAAACGCAGCGGCTCGCGAGCTTCGAGGCCTCGGTGCTGTCGATCGCGGGCAGCCTCGCGCGCCTGGCGGGTGCGTACGAGGTGGTGCCCGATGCGGGCCGCCTGCGTGCCGGCTTGCGCAGCGTCGGCGCGGCGCTCGGGGTCGGCGCTTCCGAAGAGGCGCCCGCAGCGCGCGCGCAGAAAAAGCTCGCCGAGCGCCTGGCCGACGAGGTGCAAGGCAACACGCTGGCGTTGATCCGCCTGCACGGGCTCGACGGCCAGGTGCAGGCCGAGATCCTGTCGCGCCTGGCCACGCACTTCGAAACCCGACTGCGCCTCGACGAAGGCAAGGCGGCGGTCTGGGGTGGGCTGGTCACCGGCGCGATCGCCGGGTTGAAAGCCGACATCCTGAGCGGCGGCTTGACGCTCGGTGGTGGCTTGATCGCCGGTGGCTTGCTGGGGGCGCTCGGCGCCGCGGGACTGGCCCGTTGCGTGAACCTCGTGCGTGGCACCGAGCAATCCTGGCTGGCGTGGAACGCCGAGTCACTCGACGCGATGGTCGACGCCGCGCTGCTGCGTTACCTGACCGTGGCCCACTTCGGGCGCGGCCGCGGCGAGTGGGTCGAGGGCGAATCGCCGCCGCACTGGAAAGAGACGACCTTGCAGGCGCTCGCGCCGCACCGCGAAACGCTGGCAGCGCTCTGGGCCAGCCGCGACGCGCGCAGCGACGATGCGCAAGAGTCGGCGCGCCTGTCGGCCGCGCTGACGCTTGTCGTGCGTGCCGCTGTCGCAACGGCATTGCAGCGGCTCTATCCGGGCGCAAGCGCGCTGACCACACGCGCCGCGCTTGGGGAAAGTGCGCAGGGCGAGCCCGGTCCTTCGCAGTAGCCTTCGGGCATGACTTCGCAGCCGCGCACGATCGACTTCTACTTCGACTTCTCGTCGCCGTATTCCTACATCGCTTCCGAGTGGGTCGAAGCGCTGGCGGCGCGGCATGGGCGCACAGTGTCGTGGCGCGCGATCCTGCTCGGCGCCACGTTCCAGGCGGCCGAACTGAAGAGCCCGGTGTCGTACCCGCTCAAGCGCGAATACTCCTTGCTCGACTTCGAGCGCTCGGCGCGTTTCGCCGGCGTGCCGCTGAAGATGCCCGAGAAATTCCCGATCGCCACCCAGAACGCGGCCCGCATCTTCTGGTGGCTGAACAGCAGCGACGAAGCCCGCGCCAGCGCCTGGGCGCGGCACTGCCTGCGCGCCTACTTCGCGCGCGGCGTCGACCTGAGCGACGCTGCCGCGCTGCGCGCCCTGTGCGTGGAGTTCGGGCTCGACGGTGCGCAGGCGCAAGACGTCTGCGGCGACCCGGCGTGGAAAGGCCGCCTCAAGGCCGCCAACGATGCGGCGATTGCGCTCGGTGTGTTCGGCGCGCCGTTTTTCATCATCGACGGTGAGCCGTTCTGGGGCAACGACCGGCGCGCGCAGATCGAACGCTGGCTCGAGAAAGGGCCGTTCTGACGCTGCCTCGGCCGCGGCTTCGCCCCCGACACTACAATTGACGTATACGTCAACTTGACCCGCCGCCACGGCGCGCGGCGAGGTCCTGACAACGAAAGCCCGCATGCCCGCACTCGCCTCCAAGCTCAGCCCGCGTTCTGAAGACTTCAAGGCCAATGCGGCCGCGATGCGCGAGCTCGTCGCCGACCTGAACGCCAAGCTCGCTCAGATCGTGCAAGGCGGTGGCGACGCGGCGCGTGCCAAGCACCTGGCGCGCGGCAAGCTGCTGCCACGCGACCGGGTCGAGATGCTGCTCGACCCCGACACGCCGTTTCTCGAAGTGGCGCCGCTGGCTGCACTCGACATGTACAAGGGCGACGCGCCCGGCGCGGGGCTGATCGCCGGCATCGGCCGTGTCAGCGGTGTCGACTGCATGATCGTCTGCAACGACGCCACCGTGAAAGGCGGCACCTACTACCCGATGACGGTGAAGAAGCACCTGCGCGCGCAAGAGATCGCGGCGCAAAACCGGCTGCCCTGCATCTACCTCGTCGACAGCGGTGGTGCGAACCTGCCGAACCAGGACGAGGTGTTCCCCGACCGCGAGCACTTCGGCCGCATTTTCTTCAACCAGGCCAACATGAGCGCGCAGGGCATTCCGCAGATCGCGGTCGTGATGGGCTCGTGCACGGCGGGCGGCGCTTACATGCCGGCGATGAGCGACGAGTCGATCATCGTGAAGAACCAGGGCACGATCTTCCTGGCCGGCCCGCCGCTGGTGAAAGCCGCGATCGGCGAGATCGTCAGTGCCGAAGACCTGGGCGGCGGCGACGTGCACACGCGCCTGTCGGGCGTGGCCGACCACCTGGCGCAGAACGACACGCACGCACTCGCCATTGCCCGCGCCTCGGTCGCGAACCTGAACTGGCGCAAGAGCCACGGCCAGCGGCTGGTGCCGCCGCGCGCGCCGCTGTTCGACGCCACCGAGTTGCATGGCGTGATCCCGGTCGACACCAAGAAGCCGTACGACGTGCACGAGATCATCGCGCGCATCGTCGATGGCAGCGAGTTCGACGAGTTCAAGGCGCGCTACGGCAACACGCTGATCACCGGCTTCGCGCACATCGAAGGCATGCCGGTGGGCATCATCGCCAACAACGGCGTGTTGTTTTCCGAGTCGGCCATGAAGGGTGCACACTTCATCGAGCTGTGCTGCCAGCGCAAGATTCCGCTCGTGTTCCTGCAGAACATCACCGGCTTCATGGTCGGGCGCAAGTACGAGGCCGAGGGCATTGCCAAGCACGGCGCGAAGATGGTCACGGCGGTCTCGACCGCCACGGTGCCGAAGTTCACCGTGATCATCGGCGGCAGTTTCGGCGCCGGCAACTACGGCATGTGCGGGCGCGCGTACTCGCCCCGTTTCCTCTGGATGTGGCCGAACGCCCGCATCAGCGTGATGGGCGGCGAGCAGGCAGCGGCCGTGCTTGCCACCGTGAAGCGCGACGGCATCGAGGCCAAGGGCGGCGCGTGGAGCAAGGATGAAGAGGCCGCGTTCAAACAGCCGATCCTCGACCAGTTCGGCGTGCAGGCGCACCCGTATTTCGCGTCGGCGCGCCTCTGGGACGACGGCGTGATCGACCCGGCCGACACCCGCCGTGTGCTCGCGCTGGCGCTGTCGGCCAGCCTGAACGCGCCGATCCCTGACGCCAAGTTCGGCGTGTTTCGCATGTAGTGTACGATGTATCATTTATTCTAACTGTATACACATCATGCGCACGAACATCGATATCGACGACGCCACGCTCGAAGCCGCGATGCGCGCTGGTCCGTTCAAGACCAAAAAAGATGCGGTCGAAGCGGGCTTGAAATTGCTCGCCCGGCAGGCCGCCTACCGTGAAATCCTCAAGTGGGAAGGCAAGCTCCTCTGGGACGGCGACGATGAAGACAACCCGAGCCCGGTGCCCGCGGCAAAGGCCGGCTCGGCGCGCCGTGGGGTGGCAAACAATCCGGCGGTGAACGAACCGGCCGCGAAGTACACAGCCGCCAAGGCACGCCATGGTCGTCGTTGACTCCGGCGTCTGGATCGACTTCTTCAACGGTGCCAACACACCGCAGGGCGCGACGCTGCGCCGCTTGCTTTCGCGCGGCGAAACCGAGCTGATCGTGCCCGACCTCGTTCTGTACGAGGTGCTGCGCGGCTTTCGCCACGAACGCGACTACCTGCAGGCCGAGACGCTGATGCTGTCGATGAGCGTCGAGGCCACCGGCGACCCCGAACTGGCGCGCCGCGCCGCCACGCACTACCGCAGCCTGCGCGCGCTGGGCATCACCGTGCGCAGCGCGATCGACGTGCTCGTGGCCACCTTCTGCATCGACCGTGGCCATACGCTGCTGCACCGCGACCGCGATTTCAACGCCTTCGAAGAACTGCGCGGCCTGCGCGCCTGGCAACACTGATGGACCCCTCGAGCCTTCACACGCTCTATTGATTGAACCCATGGACGCACAAGCCCACTTCCTGATGCTCGCGCGTTACAACGCCTGGGCCACGCGCAAGCTCTTCGAACATGTCGACGCCTTGCCCGAAGCCGACTACCGGCGCGAGTGCGGCCTGTTTTTCAAGAGCGTGCACGGCACGCTGAACCACCTGCTGGTGGCCGAGCACGGCCTGTGGTTTCCGCGTTTTGCCGAAGGCGTGTCGAACTCGCTCGCCCTCAACACCGAACTCGAAACCGACCGCGCGCTGCTGCGCGAAAAGCTGCTC
>Ga0307516_10010034_pt1 | contig 10478 bp, 20 predicted proteins | sample 19_EM_MG_FD_203310 | JGI IMG/M metagenome (GOLD analysis project Ga0307516, IMG submission 203310) | Populus trichocarpa ectomycorrhiza microbial communities from riparian zone in the Pacific Northwest, United States - 19_EM | ecosystem: Host-associated > Plants > Roots > Unclassified | place...
GGAGGCAGGAAACGCTCGTGTCGGGATCGTTCCGACAGGATGAGCGTAATTCGCTCCGCCCAAGCAAACGGGGGGACTGTTTAACGGATTTGATCCCCTGTTCTGGGTTGCGGCTGGGCGTACGTGTTCATCCGCGTTCCTCCATCACGTTAGTGGGCGATTGGACGTTTACGGACACCGGTGGGAGCCTTCTCAGACCGCGGTACCTAGTATTGAATAGGGCTAGGTTCGGTAACTCGTTCCCATCCATATACCCGGACGCCGACATCTGCCTCATGCCTGCCTCGTTGCACAGATTTGCAACGGAGAAGCGCCCTACCTGACATACGAGCGGGCAACGAAAGGAGGAAATCATGATCTAGCCATACCAACATAACATAACGACGACAACCCACATCTTTGACAAGCATGGGGAAATTCCGGAGGCCCACAACGCTCCCCCTAGCAGAATCACGAAACGGATGATGGCATCGGCCCCACCCGTCCCACCCAACTTGTCGGCCCGCTGCCTCAATTGCCCTGGAACACTTCACAACTTTCTGATAAACGTGGCCACACCTTCCGATCGGTGTATTGAAATGGAGGATAAACTTCACTTGGATCACGTAAAGTACCAGCACACATTACAGTCCGGCATTCTGAGGATATACTACAAAGTTCGGGAAATGGATATGTCGGGTAGGAGGAGGGGTGCAGGTGGTTCGGGAGGTATGGAGGGGGGGGGGGATAATGGGCGATACAAACGCATCGCAAGGGGTTCTGTGGCCGAGCGTAGGCTCGGAAATAAAATGGACCAGAAGCCTCGGGTCCGAGCGGGGAATCGGGGCGACAGTATCAAGGAGGTATCCACCAGGGCGAGCCGAAGATCGCTCATTGCTGGTGGTTTTGCACGTGGTGATTGGCTTCCGACTCGGGTTCCTGCTCACCCTGCTCGTCCTGTTCTGGACGCCTCGGGTACAGTTCCTGGTACGTGGGAGGAATGTGGGCATCCTGGGCGAACGGGTTTGTGAGGTCATTTGGGAAAGGCTGATCATCCTCAAACAACCTGAACCAAGTGACAGGTGGGTTAAGAATGCGATCATTATTATCGCTGGTCCGGACGATCCTCCACAGTGAAGTCTCCGCCTCAGGGGGGATCCTCCGCTGGGCTTGCAACCGCATATCCTCCTTGATCTGTTGACGATGGGCTTCAATCTCCTCTTGAGTATCGACAAGGACGAAGGCGCCATCGGGGCGGATTTCTATTCGTCGCTTATCCCGTTTGAGTCGACGAGAATGTTGTGGTTGAGATTGGGCGGCAACAGGCTCTGGTTGAGTCGGCCTGTAGCTAGTGGACCCAAAATTCCCAACGAATCCCGATGGGACTCTGAAGCCATCAAGGGTTGGAGGGGAACGGGGGTGGGCCGGCCATTTGAATTCGGGCCAAGGAACTCCGTGAATGCGGAGGGGGCTAGTGCGAGGAGGAAGGCGGCTTTGTGAGTTGACGGGGGAAGTGGGAGTGGGAGGAGAAGATGGTGGTAACGGCGAGGAGGGGATATCGGGAGCGGGTGGGGAGGGCGGGTGGTTGGATCGCGGTTTCTTCGATGGGCCTCTGGGTTGCTTGATGAACCTGTCCCTCTCTGCGATGTCTGCCACCCACTCGTGTTTCCACACATTTTCCCAATCCTCCTTGCTCTGACCGAACGCGAACTCGTACATTTTCTCGAATTCGTGTGAAGGAAGAGTCTCGGAGAGGTGGGAGAGAGCGGACTTGATTGCGGCAGTCTCGCGGGTGAGTTCAACCTCCATCATCTCAAGGGCGAAGAGGGCATCTCGTGCATCCCTCTCGGCTTCCTCAAGTTGCTGGAGGATGTGAGAACGTTGTCCGACTGTCGCGTTGTAAATCCGATCGGCATCGATACCTAAACCCAGGGTGAGTTGGGAGTGGCTAAAAGTCGTGGCTGCCTTCACGCACCTGTTCGAACCGTCGAGGTTCGAGATGTTCCTGGGGGGTAATATTCGGACGGCCTGAGCGGCCGTGTGGAGATCTGAGGGCGGGTGACGCAGATATCTACGAGGGCAGGGGCGGGGAGCTGAGCGAGGGCAACGGCCATCGTGTATGGCGGGGGTGGGATGGTGGTGGTCGAAGAACAAGGGCAGTTGGGAATGGGCCATGGACATCCTGGACGTCCTTGTCCAGCCGAACAATGAGTCCATCAATCCGAGACCGATCGCATGGTCACCTGATGAAGGGAGCCTCACCAGCTTCACCACCGCACGGCCAACCGACAAACTCACCTTGATCACTCACCGCCATGGCTACACTCCAACCAAAGGGTTCAATCATCTCTCGCACAACATTCCAGGCTCTCGACATTGAGGAACCAGAGTCCGAGGAGGAACCCGAAGTCGTCGAACTCCCACCGGCAGAGTGAGTAGGCTATTTATGACCCTATTGGCTTGTATGCTCACGATACGTCTCACCTAGGTCCGAACCCTCAAAACCCTCAAAAACAGCCCTCAAGAAGGCTGCTCGAGCTGCTCGTCTCGAAAAAAAACAGCAGGACCGTGCTGCGGCAAAATTACGACGCGAAACCTCCGCTACTTCATCACAGCCCAGCCATTCTCCTCTCCTCGGCACAATCGAGCATCCTCTCGAACTTTCAGAGACAGATAGCCCTTCTGTTGACGAAGTACCTCTTCCAGACCCTGACCAACCAGTAGTCACGAATGGTCGCGTCCACCCAGAACATCCAGAACCAGTCCGAGAACCGGAGACAGGACGAGAACCTACGGCAGTACCATCAATCCCTGAGCCGAGCAAACGTGAAGTCAAGGAGGGTCGTTCAGCGACGCAGCTTACCCCTGTAGCGCAGCAGCGCGAGACCACCCCCACCCCTCCCCCGCGATTGGTTACACAGCCTGCGGCGGTTGCTCCAGCACAGTCCGACAACCCGGAGAAAAAACGTCAAAACATCATCACCCGGACGTTGTGGACATTTATCATGATTGGAGGGTTCATCGGTATGTCATTACCCCTGTGCACGCGACCTTCAATTCATGTGCCTCTGTAGCGCTGCTCCTACTCGGTCACGGATACATGATTCTACTCGTTATGGTCTGTCAAACGGCGGTTTACCGCGAGGTTACTGCTCTATTTTCCATCAAAGCCATCGACGGAGAAGAGTCACCCCGAGAGAGAGATCCCTGGAGCAAGACCCTGAACTGGTACTTCTTCGCGGTTGCCAACTATTACCTTTACGGAGAAAGTATTATCTACTACTTCAAGGTACGAGCCCGCCAGGAGGCTTTTATTCTCATCTAATCATTGTTCGTTTAGCACGTCGTCTTCGCTGATGCGCAACTGATGCCTTTCGCTACGAATCACCGGATCATCAGCTTTACTTTGTACATTATCGGATTTGTTGGATTCGTCATGTCGCTCAAGAAGGGTTACCTTCGAAGGCAGTTTGGACTCTTCGGTTGGGTACACATGAGTTTAATGCTCATCGTTGTCTCAAGGTAACTTATCTTTATCAAACCGTTTACCCGAGTTCTGACCATCGTCAAGCCATTTCATTATCAACAACATTCTCGAGGGCCTCATCTGGCTCTGGGTTCCCGCCTCGCTGGTGATCTGCAATGACGTCTTCGCCTACCTTTGGGGTATCACCATTGGTCGCACGCCCCTCATCAAACTCTCACCCAAAAAGACCGTTGAAGGTTTTGTTGGTGCCTTCTTCAGTACCATGCTCTTCGGCGTTATCTGGGGGACACTGTTCATGCGGTGGCAATATATGATCTGCCCTGTCAGGGACCTCGGGGTGAACGCCTGGAGTGACATCAAGTGCGACCCCAACCCGGTCTTCATTTGGAGGGAGTGGGAAGTCTGGGCCCCCCTCAGAGTCTTCCTGTCCGGTCTGGTGCGCCTCCGCCCTTCCTCAAATCCTGATTTCAGGGACTGAACTTTGTATCCCCAGCTCGGGCGAAACATCGCAACGCTTCCGTATACGACCTACCACTTCCATGTGCTCGTCATGGCCGTTTTCTCATCTCTTGTCGCTCCATTCGGTGGCTTCTTCGCCTCCGGATTTAAGCGTGCCTTCAACATCAAGGATTTCGGTCACAGCATTCCTGGACATGGGGGAATGACTGACCGAATGGACTGCCAGTACGTCTGATACCCCACACCTCTCACTTGAGTTTTTGCTGATGACAATGTAGATTCTTGATGGGCGTATTCACCTACGTCTATTACACCAGTTTGATCCGCGAAAACAGAGTGACTGTCGGCTCGGTTCTCCAGACCGTCGTCAGTGGGCTCACGATCGAAGAGCAGATTCAACTTATTAGGGATCTGACGAGATACCTCACCAGCCAAGGTATCACCGTCGACTTGTCCCCTAGCACGAGATAATACTCCTACGTTAGCTCTTTTGCGCCTTGATACGGTTAATCCTCCACCACTCCACACGATTGTATTTACACACATTGCAACTTGATCTTGGACGTTCTTGGCTCTCCTCACATGGTGTTACTATGGATATCTCATGTTCCACATGGCGGTTTCATCGTGATTACAGCATTGAGTGCGATGAGCGTGCGTACAATAGGACAGCGAGTGACGAAGCCCTAGGCCAGATATGTCGTTGGGTGTAGTTTACGACCTTGGCTTTTCCTGTGGGGAGGGGCACGTTAGCGACGGAACAGAAGCAAATTGCCATGCAATCCACCTTCTTCTCCTTCCAGAGGGCCAGGAGACCAACTCCGGATACCTTCACGACCTTAAATCGCACACCCGGAATATCACCCTTAGCTTTGCCACTACGACCGAAACCAGAAATCAGGACTTCATCATTCTCGTCAACGAAGTTCAGGCAACCATCGTTCTATGGGGCGGTCAACCCAGAGTGTCCCAAGCGCGGGATTAACGACCACAACTTACGGGCACGAACGCAGTGACCTTTTTGCCGTTCTTGATCAGTTGAACCCGAACGCATTTCCGGATGGCAGAATTTGGCTGCTTGGCCTCGACTCCAACCTTCTCGAGAACGATGCCCTTAGCATGGGATGAGCCTCCAGTTGGTGATGTCTTGTAGACGTTTCCCAAGGCGCGCTTCTTGTATGTCTTGTCCGCCTGTAAATTCGTGGCAACGCCAACACGGTCAGTTCAAGGATGTCTGGTATTGGATGAGATAACGACAGACCCATCGGTTCAGGCGACGATCGGTGCGGAGCTTACGAGCTGCTTGGAGACCACGGGGTTTGTTGGCTGAAATGCAGAGGCATGTTATGAGCAGGTGAGAGTGATGCTTGTGGCAGTCTGTGCTTACAGCCCATTGTTGTTGTTGTTGAGGATTATACCTTGACGGAGTGTATCGTACGTCTTGGGGGGTGGCTGAGTGTGTCTGAACCTTATTCTGCCAGTTTATCCACGTGACCGTGGGAACGACTACAATAACGGCTACCACGCTTGTGACAACATCACGCTTCGTGCCTCCTCTGCGAGAGACGATCGACACCCGCGTGGCTGAATGCCAGGGCGTTTACTTTTGTCCATCCTACACCCCAGTTCAATACCAAACTTGGACCTAGAATTCCGTGGAGGTTATTGTTATTGGCCGCCTCCCGTGTGCCCTCGCGCATGTCTGCGGGCGATACCCTGGATTTTTGGCTTTAGAAGGCAGCCTGGCCTGAGCTTGTGATTCGTATGACCCACCCAGGGAGCCAGTCCCTCGATCGGTTTGCGAAACTGAAACTCGCTATCCGTGAGCGTTTGCCCAGCCCATCGTCATGATACTCGTGGGTTGCCCCCACATGCTGGAGCGGCCGTAGTCTCGACCCTAGCGCTTTTGGCATTGGCTTGCTGGGCCGCCCCGGCCAACGCACCACGGAACGCTACCGCCTCCCGGTGAACGCGCGGACTCACTCTGGCGGCGTGAAGATTAAACGGACTCGGCAGCCGTCTCCTTGGCGGTAGGTCGAAATGATCCGCCAGCTTTGCACAGAGAAGTCGGAAGCGCGTCTCCCTCCTTCTCCAGATGATAAGCGGTATTTTCTGGAACGCGCACCGTCCATTTCCGGTCTCTCGGAGTTGAGAGGTCCCCGCCAAGACGACATCAATTCTGTTCCAACCCATACAATTTGTGCCGCCCCCCCTCCGAATACAATCCAACCCAAGGCGGAAAGTGCCCGGGACCAGTCGCCACGGATCTTCGCATGGCGAACCTCAGCGTCGTTCCCAACGGTTCCACAATCACCGGCACGAAGCCCGCGGCCAGGTGACATCATTTCTCTAACCGCAAAGGGCAATGTCATCCTCTCTGTCGGTGCCCCGGTGGTCCCAATCTAGAACCATTCTCGACCATGAAAGGGGATCCAATCTCTAGTTGTCGCCATCTTCTCAACACACCTGCATCAACCTTCCCATCGGTTCTAACGTCTCTGAAAAACCTTCCATCAGTGTGAGTCCAGGCCACCGGAGTGCTCGGGCTGAATGCTGGGCCCAGTCGATTCTCAAACACCCGTCGATTGACTGGTATGACAGCTGGGGACCGGTCTGGACGAACCGGAGGACCGCCGATGCCCAGCAGTGGCTGGGGTACTGACTGCCGGTCCCTCCCCGCGATGCATCCGACAATACCCCACGGGACAGTTCGCCCTGGCTCCAACCGGTTCCGATGCGCCCATTCCTGCCGAATCGATCTCTTTCTCCACCGAGGGCACCGAGGGTACCGTTCGGGAACAACGGGGACTTTTGAGCGAGTTTGGGGACGCTGGAGAAAGGTGTTCAATATCACGAGAACCAATCACGAGTTTGTTGTTTCACCCCGTTAACCTGGTGAATATGCTTAACGGATATCACAGGAGGAATCTGATAGGATCGTCGAGCTGATCGATCAACAGCGCCCCAATGGCCACGACGACAGTTCAGGTCGTTGTGGGGATGTATGCTTAGACCTCTAGACAATACACCCGTGGTGCTGACCCCCGCATAACCCTGGGTAACATGATTCCAACTACGAGACTATGCTTCTTGTCGGCATCGCCGACGACACCGGCCAGACCAAGATCGCCATTCAAGAATACGCTGGGGGTCCAACAACCGGGGGTGCAGCGGCCCCGTGTGGTTCTCCTAGGGTTCGTCGGACTTCAATCACTGGGATGGCTCCAACATCCTCGGCATCGACTGGACGAGAGCCGTCGTTGACGTCGGTGCCAAGGCCTCTCGTTCTCGCCATCTATCTGTAGTTGGCGCCTCGATTGTCCCCTCCATGTCCATGAGCAACGCCCATGGAACGATCGCGTTCATGGCCGAACCAGCGGTGGCCAAGATTTTGGCGCTGCTTGGTTCGCAAAGTTCCCAGCCCTGGGATGCCACTTCTTCCCTCGTGCAAATACGGGATAAAGGGGTACCTCCGTAGCCCGGACGGTTCAGATGCTTCGCGCGATGTAGCGGACCATTCTTTTTTTTTTCTATCACCCCCCTGTGACGCGCAACTCCGAGTCGATAATCCTCTGCCATTGGCGACCACAGAATCGTGAACGGTTGGCGAGCAGGCTGATGGAGAGTATATCTGGACCTGGTCGTCAACCGTAATTCAAAACATCTCATCAGTTCTGGAACCTGACAAGCTCACACGCGAAATGCTCACTGAGGCCACGCCACGGAGGCGGCCCACGCAGAGGGACCGAGATCATTCACGCACGAGACCAAACAGGGAGGGATAGGGGCACCAACTGCAGTACAACGTTGGGCGGCCACTTACCCCAGCCCGTTCCTTGGGACAAGTATACCAGTAGGGGTTACCGGCCACAGTCATGTGGTAAACTGCTCGCCCTAGGCCCCTCGGTCTTGTCAGGCCAATGGGATACTTCAGGGACAACCGACGTGCCATTACCTCAGCAACCGAGTGAATCGCCCTTTCCGTAAGTAGCACAATGATGGACGTGAGGAATAGTACCGTGAAAATCCCCAAAGCTCCGGCCAAGTAGCCGGTGGTAACCGCTGTTGACCGGCGCGACGCTGCGCTAAAAAAACACCTGTTTGCTTCCGTACCTCACCACATCTGCAGTCACGGTTCCCGCGATCGGTCATCGCGAGGTTCCGGCAGAGTCAGAGTCGGGTCCAATGTTTTCGTGCATGCATCATGGGACTCACGATGGGTGTGTTGTGCTCCGCTAACCAAATCTCGATAATCGCCCGTGGCCCCGGGTTGCGGGCCGTGTGTGGGAGGAAAATCGACGGTTTTGGAGGAGACCATGCGCCGCAAAGGGTTAGGAAGACTCTCCGTAAAACAAGGCGTGGTGAGGATTCCGGGCTGTGATCAAGTCCAGCTTAGGCCGGGAGCAACAATGGAGAGCGGATACAGAGACGCCGCGGGGTAACTTGGGGGAAACCTTGTAAACAAAGCAACGCAAGCAAGACAACCCCTCGAGGCCTCACATGTATTCAGTCGACCGGCACCCCACGCTCAGTCCTCGTGGGGTGAAGTATAAGGAGATGCCCCGCCGCAGGCTACCACTTCCGCCTACACCCACCCGTTCGAGATGCCAGACTATGCTGGCAAACCGCGTGGTCGCTCCTTCCGTGCACCGCCCCACCATGCTTTGCATTCCAGTTGTGAATTACGACCATGTGACGCGCTCCACCTCAGAAGCAATGTGGTAAGAGATCTGGGAGGCCTTGGCTGCGGTTGGGAAGACTCGCCCCAGACCCCGAACGCTTAACCAGTTCTCGTACGGGGTCAAAGGTGAGCGACTGGGTTTATTGGCTTTATTGGCTTTCACCGACGGACCTCGAGTCTCTTGCATACCTCCCTTCCATTGTGAAACCTAAATTAGGTAGAAGCGTGTTGAGATGGGTTGGGATGGCGCTCAAATCCTCCTGTGAGCCCCTTCGCGAAGGCGAAGTCTGCCTGCAAAGTCCCACCATCCCGCGCTACGCCAACGACGGAACCGTGGTCGCCATCAGACGGGGAGTAGAGGCCACCAATACTCCGAAACCGTCCTCCATTCAGCGTAAGACGTGCGTGTACAAATCCCGACCCATCTTGTGTTTCGTCGAGCTTCGGACGGGGCGAAGTTCTTCGTTCTTCCCTTTATGCAGATTGATTACGCTGGCACACGGCTCAAGATCTGATAAAGCACAGTTTATACCCCCGCAGGTGTAGAACGGAAACTTCTCCCACCTCCCCGGAAACTGACGGTATCTTTCGTCAATCATCTGGGAATCTCTGGACCTTGTGTATTGGCTTTAACGGGCGCAACCTCTGAATTTCTTGATTTGGAACCTCCGAAAGCTTGCAGTGTGGTGCGACCTAGACCTGACTACGCGCATGGGTATACCGAACGACCATCTTTAAATACCGCGCGGTTGGCAGCTGCCCCCACCTTCAGCTCCTCGTTCCGGCCTCACCTCCCTCTCAGCCTTGCACTTCTTCGACCCCCCACGATGTATCTACCGTTACTTGCCGTTCTCTCCCTGCTCGCCCACTCCGCTCTCGCCTCCAACAAATTTTATGGCATTAACATTTCTAGCTTCAGGTCCGACGGCCAGTGTCGAAACGCAGGTGATGGCCCACTTGGTGGCAGGTAGTGGCCCAAGGCTGACGCGCCGTTGGCTGTTAGATGACTGGAATTCCATCGTCGCCTCTGCCAAGGCGAACGGATACAGGCGGTTCAGGATCTTCGGGAATGATTGTGGTATGTGCCGCGCCGTCCCAAGGTGATACGGGTTCGGGTAAACACGTTTTACACAGGCACTACATACGATTATGCCACCGCCGCCGCCCAGAGGAACGGACTTTCTGTCCTCATTGGCGTCTGGGTTGGTAAGTTTGTCCTCATTGGATCGCAGATTTCCATTTGCTGATGGTACGAACTCAGATGGGACTATTGCCGGCTCTTCTTCCAATGTGAGTCGGGGTCCTCAATCCTCGAAAAAAGGGAATTCACCCTCCCCCCGACTCCACCCAGATTGACAACCAAGTCGGCGCATTCGTCAACGTCGTGGGAAAATACGGCGCTGGTAGCATTGACGGTCTGACCATCGGGAACGAAGTCAACGATAGTCCCTCGAACATCATGCAAAGGGTCTGGGACGTTCGTGGGTACCTCAACAATGTCATCGGATACAGAGGGCCCATTTCAACCGTTCACACCTGGGTCCAAGTGATGAACAACCCCGTCTTGTGCGACGCAGACCGGGTGACGGTCAACGCTCACGCCTTCTTCGATGGAAACGTCCAGGCCGGGAACACTGGCAGCTTCATCAGAGACACCGTGCTTCCCAACATCCGGAGGGTGTGTGCGCCGTACTCCGCGGTGAACGACATCGTCATCACCGAGAGTGGGTGGCCATCGCGAGGCAGCAGCTTTGGCGCTGCTATCCCCTCGCTCGGGAACGAGGCAGCTGCTATCAGGAGCTTGAACTGCGCTTCCACGAGTACCAAGATTTTCGCATTCGAGGCTGATGATTCAGTCTGGAAGAACGCGAA
>Ga0307516_10010035_pt1 | contig 10478 bp, 7 predicted proteins | sample 19_EM_MG_FD_203310 | JGI IMG/M metagenome (GOLD analysis project Ga0307516, IMG submission 203310) | Populus trichocarpa ectomycorrhiza microbial communities from riparian zone in the Pacific Northwest, United States - 19_EM | ecosystem: Host-associated > Plants > Roots > Unclassified | place...
CGGTCGGTTGATGGACGGCGACCCCAGCACCCCTGGCCACCGAGCTGAGTAGAACGGACTTCTGTATTAGTGTACTACGGTTGTTCTTTCGGGTGGATAATTGACCCACACACACACACACACACACCGACCACGGCTCCACCTACTTCATCCGTCCAACGCAGCCGTGCCTATCCTTCCTTCCAATCGACGACCATACCGAACGTTAGTCCAAAGCTGGCCGATGGCTTCCCCTCCGACCCCTCCCCGATCAACTCCAAAAACGAAACGAGGTCGCTCACAACACCACTTACCCCCGATGAGTGTTGCGGGGGAGGGTTCATGAAAGTAAGTGCGGGCGTCCTGTTTTATTCCTATCTTTCAGAACACAGACCGTTCTGACGGTTGTTTCTATCGGACCTTCCCCCGGTTAGCCCTTTCACTGTGGGCCCTCAAACGAGCGTGAGCTCGGGTAGGTGGCTAGCAGTAACTACCTGCCGATGGCGGCCTTAACGTGGGTTTGGTGGTCCGAGTCCTGGAGCGGATAAGGGTGTGGGGATGGGTTGGGTGAAGGTCGTGGTACCGCAAGCTCGGCATGGTGCCCCACCAATGGTCTGAGGGTGGACTGAAAGGTAGATCATCCGTGTCTGGCAGGGAGAATTGAAGTCGCAGCAGATCACGGTCGAATGCCAGTGTATCGAGTCATGGAACAGGGGGAGAAATCCTGCGTCAGCGGATGAGATCAGCAGCCGATATCAGCCCTCTGGCACGGTGCCATTGGGAAACCGGATAGTCGTGAATAAAATTCACTAGAACAACGAAACACTTGCAGTCTAAACGGGTTATTATTCATTCGCAGGTATCAACTTATCATGTGTAGCACTTGGGTATCGCAATAGGATTCCAGACGAAACTGCATTTCCATTTGCTCTGTCTACTCCTCATCCGTGTTTTCAACTGAGAGGGCCAGCGCCATCTAGCATCGGAGAGTGCCTCGGGAGTCCTTTAGGCGCCTGCAGAACGCCACACGGCACACGTGCCTGGCGTTCGCCGGAATCGGGAGAACCGCCGCCCTCATCGCCCCGCCATCTGTGTCGACCCAACACCAACATGCGAAAGTCCCTCCCCTCACCATGGAAGCGTCGCCGAGCACGAAGTAAGAAGAGTGAGGTTGAGCCCGCCAAAGCTGATCCGGTTGTGTTACCTCGAGTGAAATCAGATCCCGCCATTGGATCCTCGATAGCGTCAATGCCTGTCCCTTCAGCCTCAAATGGCCAAGAGCCTAGTACTAGTACGCGAATGAAGCTATTTCTGGCGGCGACTCTAACAGGTTCACCGTGCACACACAGGTGTCTTTGTCGTTACCGATCACGCCCGGTCTGCCCCAAACGAGGACAAAAATTTGGAATCCTCGGATCACACCTTCGACGAGGGCGCTGCGACCCGGAACGAGTCGAATTGGATGTCCGCTGCATATTCTTCCACCAAGGTTGTCATTGATGTGGTAAAGGAATCCTCAGATGTCTTCCCACCACTCAAATCTGTGGCAAGCGGTCTCGCTGCTATCCTCAAACATTATGATGTACGGTCACTCTCCTCACCCCCGTCAATGGTACTAAGAATTGCCTTAGCAAGCAACAGCCAACAGGAAAATGGTGGCATCATTGATACTTCGGGTTGAAAAGCTTGCGGAATCACTCTTCGAAACTGCTCCGGAGAGCGAAGTCAAGGAATGCGAGAGGAGGGAATCCCTCAAACGGTAACCCTGTGTTGTTCCAACACGAAGAATTGAGTCTGATAAATGGAGATTGTTAGGGAGCTGGAGGGGGTTCTCTGTGAACTGAAACCACTGGTAGACCAGGGGAATGCTGCTGGATTTTTCTTGAATGCTGAGAATTCAGGGAAGCTTGGAGGCCTGGCAGAAGATGTCCGTAATGCAATGATGGAATATCAGGTTTGTACCTTGCTGCAATTCATTTTCACCACCTCTGAAGCCTGCACAAGGCCTCATTACAGAAAGATATTTATGACAAGGGTTGTCTTCTCATTGTAGGTCTCACCCTGCCTTGCATTTCTGTAGGCTAACCAATGGATAGGAATCAACAGACCTTGCCCTTCTCAAAGGAATGCATCACACCATGGATGCTGGGTATCACAGTGGGAATAGGCAGGGGTGTCTGAGGGGAACAAGGAAGGAGGTCCTGTGGGAGATTGAGCAGTGGCTGACAGGCCAATCAGACCAGCATGTCTTCTGGCTGAATGGCCTGGCTGGGACTGGAAAATCCACCATTGCCCAAACATTTGCAGAAACTGCCTTTGCAGATGGGAAGCTTGGGGCTAGTTTCTTCTGCTCACAAGACTTTGAGGGTCAGAGTAACCTCCAGGCAATCTTCCCAACCCTTGCCTTCCAGCTTGCTCACCAGGAACCCCTTTTCCAAAAACAGTTACTCCAGGTCTTGAGGACACGGCCTGATGTTGGACAGGAGTCCCTCTGTTCACAAATGGAGAAACTCATTGTTGGTCCACTCCAAGCTGCTAACATCCCAACCCTGATAATCATCGATGCCCTTGATGAGTGCAGGGGTGAAGAACCTGCCACCATCTTGTCAATTCTCTCCCGCTATGTGGATCAGATCCCCAATGTCAAGTTCTTCATCACTGGAAGGCCTGAACCAAGAATTCGCTCTGGATTTTGCTTGAAGCCACCTGTCCAGATCACAGAGGTTCTAAAGCTCCATGAGGTCAAGCCTGAGGTGGTGGACAGTGACATTGAGCTATTCTTTTGTACAAAGTTTGCCAGCCTTGCCCAAAACAGAAGTGACTGTGACCTGACAGAAGATTGGCCAAGTCCATCTGATATCAAGATCCTGTGCAGGAAGGCAGCTGGATTCTTCATCTATGCTTCCACTGTTGTCAAGTTTGTTATGTTGTCCAGGAATTGCTCACCCACTCAACAGCTGTATCAAATAACCTCCCTTCCACAAAGCACATTTCATGAAGGGAGATCTGGGATTGACATCCTGTACACCCAGGTCTTGAAGCAAGCAGTTGATGATATGGATATAGACAATGAGGAACCCCATTCCCGTTTCAGGACTGTGGTTGGGGCAGTGTTGCTTGTGTTCAACCCTCTCTCAGTTGAGACTCTCTCAGAGCTCCTAAGAATGCCCAGTGTTTCCACTACTCTTTGGCCCCTCCATTCTCTCCTCTGCATTCCAACAAGCAAGGCCACCCCTATTCATATCTTCCACAAGTCATTCCCAGACTTCCTCATGGACCCAAAGCGATGCACAGACCACCATTTCTTCATTGACCCCCCAATCCATCACAGGGAGATCCTATTTTCATGTTTCAATGTGATGAAGAAAGGATTGAAAAGGAATATCTGCAACCTGGATGATTATGTCCTGCTCAGTGAAGTTGAAGATCTTTCTGAATGTAGGTCAGCTTATATTGGGGATACATTGGGGTATGCATGCCAATTCTGGGCAAATCACCTTATGAATATCCCAGGCAGTGGGTCAGATGCTAAGGAAGTATGGAAAATGATTGATGAATTCTTCACAATATACCTGCTATTTTGGATTGAGGTCCTCAGCCTCATGGGGGACCTTGATGCTTGTGTCTATGCCCTTACTAATGTTCAGCAATGGTATATATTGGTGAGTTGTATATGAAGTATCCATTCATGAGATCCATATTCATTTTTGTTTAGGCAGGGGGGTCATGTGAGTGGGTGAATGACAGCCAGCGCTTCCTCTTAGAATACTTTGACATCATCCATAACTCTCCGTCCCAGATACACCATTCTGCCCTTCCATTCTGCCCTCCCTCATCATGGCTTCACAAATATTATAATGCAGAGCTCTCACAACAGGCTAGGGTGGTTAAGGGACTTCCAACTGAATGGGGAGAGTGTTTGTGTACAGTTGTGTTGAATGTCACCCCATGGACTGTTGCATGCTGGAAAGGTATCATTGCAGTTGGTTACAGCAGTGGTACTATTGTCCTTGATGCAATCACAGGCAGCCAAGAAGCTGTTCTCCCATTGTACACTAGCTATGTGAAATCTATTACCTTTTCATCAGATGGGACATCACTTGTATCTGGGGGTGAGGATATGGCTATCAGGCTCTGGGATGTGCAGACTGGTGGGGTCATTAAAACCTTCTATGGCCACACCAAAGATGTTCTATCTGTTTCCATATCTGCAGACTGTACCATGATTGCTTCAGGGTCTGAAGACAGGACAATTCGTTTGTGGAACATTCAGATGGAAGAGTGCCTTTATGTCATGGAGCAACAAGAAAGAGTGTACTTTGTTGGGTTCTCTCCCATGAACTCCCAATGTCTCCTTTCTGCATCTGGTGGCAAAGTATTGCAGTGGGATGTCATTAGTTACAAAATCATTCCTGTGTATGATGGTTCTCATGTTACTTTCTCCTTGGACCAGGTCCAGCTTGTATTATGTCAAGGGGTTGTTGTTATTGTTCAACACTTTGACAAAAGACAACTTTCTGATTGCTGCTGTCTCATTCCTGGTGGCAGGCTCATAGCTGTTGCTACTGGAAGTACCATCAATGTTTGGGACATTACCAGTTCAGATCCTTGCCTCATCAAGACCTATGTTGGACATGACAATGTCATCTCTTCCCTCATATTTTACTCCCCCTCTTCCCTAATCTCATCATCCTATGATCAATCAGTCAAGTTCTGGCAGATTGGTGACTTATTGGCAGACCAAGTTGTAACAAATCAAAAGTCCACACCAGGTGCTTCAGCTTCAATCATGTCCATCACTCTACAAACAACAGATGGCATCACTATCTCTAGTGATTCCAAGGGGGTGGTGAGGGTCTGGGAAATCTCAACAGGCTACTGCAAGGAATCCTTCCAAACTCTAGCCAAAGACCCTAAATGCAGTGATCTTCAGCTGATAAACAATAGGTTAATATTTGTTTGGTATCTGAGGAAGAAGATTTACCTCCAGGATATGGAGAGTGGGGAACTTCATGTTGTGGACATAGCTGAGGGTGGTATCAAGGGTATTGGGGATTATGAAGATGATGAGGATGAGGATTATCATGTCAAGATATCAGGGGATGGATCTAGAGTTTTCCACCTGCAATGGAAACACATTCAAGCTTGGGACATGCTCACTGGAGAGGTTGTGGGTAAGGTAGAGGATGGGTATTATGGCTGGACAAAGTTCCTCAATGTGGATGGTTCAAGAGTTTGGGCTCATTCCCAAATAATGGGGACTCAGGGGTGGGACTTTGGGATCTCAGGATCACCTCCTGTTCAAATATCTAAGGTACCCCCACCCTCCCTCAATAGCACCAAGCAGTGGGATATTGGAAGATTCATGATCACAGATATAGTCACTGGAAAGGTAGTTTTTCAGCTTGCTGGGAGATTTGGGAACCCTGTTCATTCACAATGGGATGGTCAGTATCTGGTTGCTGGCTATAAGTCTGGGGAGGTGTTGATTCTGGACTTTAATCATGTTATCTTCTGATATTGAGATTTACAGAGTATACCCCCTGTTCATCATCAGAAGTTGATTACCAGGCAAGTACTTGCAATTTGTATAATACAGGCAGTTGAAAGGGCATAAGAGTGGTCTCTCTCTCTGCAAGTCAGCCAACTTGTACATCAATGTTGAGCTGGCATCTGCCTTTTTGGGCACCCTTGTTTAGAGGCACACATTGATATTCTGTGGGTACTTGATGTTGATGTGAGCCCAACATCTCATTGAGGCAGACCTACCTCTACCAACACCATATCTGGTATGCACCTCACATCCAAAAGGTAGGAGTAATCACACATTGTATCAGAGAAATAGGGAATGCATTGTCTTTAGGAGGTAACCCAGCAATCCATCTTGTGTTTGGTGTTTGTTGTTGGTCTGAGAAAAGATAAGAGAAAGGAATAAATGAATGTGTGAGTTAGAAGATAGAAGGTAAGGTCAGAAAGGAAAAGGGAAAGAAAAAGGCATAATATAGTCATGATTATTGTGCACAATAACACTGGTCACATTACAGACCACTATTGAACAGAAAGTAGTCCTGAGTAGGTTGGTTGGGGAAGGGATGGGGATATTACTTTTCACCGATCACCAAATATGTGATGTCCTCATTTCAGTTATCAAGCTTATTCTTGGTTAACAAGCTTGAACCCTGTGTGAGTTCATGAAGGTTGGCTGAACAGATCAGACCTTCAGGGGTGTTTTCAGCTGAAGTCCTGTAATCAAGCACTCTGTGATGGGGTTGTTGTTCTGGGGTCTGTGTTGTATAGACTAGGTGTGGGGAAGTTGAATGGGAGTGACTCAGCACTCAGATATAAATAGTAAACAAAGTAGGGGAGTCACACAGCAAGTGACTAATAGAGAGTGGTTGTGGGCTAAGGTCTGGCATAGAACATTCCAGACCTGTCCCATGATCCATTGATGGTAACCACACAGGTTTATACCTGTGCAGGTAAATACACATGGGTAACCCCTGCCACAGGTACAACTGCAGGTAACCTGCAAATATCCAGTGACTCACAGTGGGCAGAGAGCAGGTGGGTGAGCAGCAGAAAAGTATGATCAAAGTGGCTGTCTGGTCCTCCAGTCAATTAGAATGTGTTTGTATCTACCCCCTGCCCTCACACTGTCTTCAATTGCTGGGCCTGGCAGCCCTATGGTGGGAGTGATGGCAGGGGCTGGGACCTGCTACATCATTGTTGGGTGATGAGTGGGAGTGTTCTGCATGTTGATCACAACATATTCTGCCATCTTACATACATTAAACAGTTGTACAATATGTAGAAGTGTTGCAAAAGTACTTAGGGATTTTAATACTTCCCTCAGACAGCCCATCTTGGTTCCAATTCAAAACTGATGAGCACATGGGTAATTGTGGTAATATCATACCAACCCACACCAACCCACACCTGTGACAGAATACCTGGTGGGTTCAGGTCCTATTGGGTTGGTTAAGCTCAGATCTTTGTGGGTAATTACCCATGGGTACATGGATTTGACAGTTTCATGCCAGGCCTTATTGTAGGCCAAACAAAAAGGGTCCACTGAATACTAGAGCAGCTTGAAGAGAGGGTAAAGTTTCTCTTGATGAATGCCAGAGTACAAGGAGGTATGCTCCAGGGAAGTCCTAACAGGCAGGGAGGGAAAGAGGACTGGGTCTCCTCAGGGAAAGGGGATGCTCAGCAGGGGGAGCAAGTTGACTGTAAAGGGGGGACTTGTATTCTTGGCCCCTTTGAGGGTATGGTATTTATACTAAACTATCCAAGGCTGCTGGGGTTTCCAGCAGGTTCTATCCTCCACTTCTTCACTCCTTCTACTCCACTCTGCTTCACTCCCTCTGCTCCACTTCTCCACTCCCTCTGCTCCACTTCTCCACTCCTTCTGCTTCACTCCTTCCCATGACTCCTTCCTCCCTCTTGTCTCCTTCCTTCCCTTGTCCCTCTAGATAAGGCCACTGTTTTGGGTGTTTTTGCCCCTAAATATGGCCAACCCAATCTCATGTGTGATACCACACATGAAACAGAACAGGCACACAAAGGAGTCTGGGGCTTAGCTAGGGTATGCAAAGGTACTCCTGAAACATTCTCCAGCCAACCTCAAGTAGTCAGACCCTCACCCAGCAGAAGTGCACATCAAGAGATTGTGTATACATTTTATCAGTTACTATGAGATGCTGATGTGGAAGGGGAGAGAGTAGGAACAGGATTGCACCATAGTCACAACTGGTCTGGAGGCAACAGGAACACTCTTAATGCAGTGAAAGCAGCCAAACATCAGACTAGTGCAGTACTTACTTGATCTATTCTCCTGCAGTCTGGCATATTTCAACACCTTTCAAGGCAGTGAGAATGAGGATGTTGGTCTATGGCAGCGTTGATCTAGTAGAAGGGAATAGGATGTCCTGGGGATTTGTTTACACCAGGGGAAAAATCATGCAAGCATGAGGTATTGTTGTACCTTGATCAAAAAACTCAAGTTAATATCAAATAGTTCTTGTGATCTACTCAACGACAGGAGGGAAGAACACCAAGTACACATGGGAACCATTTGTGATGAACCTCTCAAGTGCAATATCACTCTATGTCCAGATTTTTCAATGTGTTCTGGGCCAAGCACCATGCAACACATGGTGGGGCTGGAATGCCAGGGGTGTATTGTTTCAAAGTGATCCCCCCACACCAATTTTTATGCATGGTATCCTTGAAACCTAAGTTTGTGAACCACAATGCAACCCTCACCCCACCCAATCAATTGATCTTTAGCACTTTCAAGTGTTCTACCCAAACAATCCAAATGTGCATGTCCCAATTCACCCCAAAACAAGGAAAGGGTACCACCAGAAGAAGGGATGTGAATGTTGATGAGGAGGGTATAGATGATTAATTCACACCCTGTACACAGCCCATACATTAAATCAATCAAAAACCACTTTTTGTGGGTGTGATCCTAGTGTTCAGGTACCCTTGGAGCAATTCCTCAGGTTTGAAGCAAAGTCCAGGTAGGTTTTTGTGCCAAAAGGCTTGCTTATTCTCAGTCCATTTTTGGGACTTTGCAGATCATACCTGCCCCAGCTTTGCTGTGGTCCTGTGGAGTGCTCTTGTTGATGCCCCCAAGTTCCCTACATCACAAGTCTCATCTCATGTCCAAACACCACGGGCAACGAGTTATATCCCCGTTGAATAAATCTTGATTTTGCGCTGAAGGGTGAACCGATTTCTTCAGGACAAATGGAATCAAACAAATGTTGAAAGAACGTGGAAGAAATACTCGGGAACGAATCTCATTGGTTAGCACATGGAGAACTTTATGTTTCCTTTCCATTTCTTCTCCTACACTTTTCTGAAGATATTGGTTCACACTTCAGGATAAATTCACGATTTATTCAAAAGATATATTCTCCACCGCCCGCGGTGAAAGTGGAGTACTCCCTATTGTCCCTAGCCATCCTTCCAAGAGCAGAGTGCTCTTGTTGACATTCCAGCCTTCCAAGAGTGGAGTACTCTTGTTGATGTTTCACATGGATCCCTATAAGAGCAGAGTGCTCTTTTCAGAGAGTCCCACATTCCCAGTTCTCCCCACCTCTCTCTATTCTCTTGTCTTCAAGTTCCCTACTACATCCCTACCCTACCCTCTTGCCCCTCAACATCATCTACCACTGCTTCAAGCCTCCTTCACTTACTCATCTCCCTATCCTTTCCACCTCCCTCATCACTACTGCACAACCAACAACCCTCCCCCCTTCAGCTCCCACTGTCCTCCCCTCATCCCACATTGGCTGGGTAGTAGGTAGTTCAATGTCAAACTACACTCTCCCTTCACCCTAAAAAAATGTGGTATATAACGGGCTGGCATTGGCAAGCTTATAAAAATACAGTCTGACTTGAGGGAAATCTAGGCATGGTATTTTACTGGGGATTAGCTGATCTTTATCTTGCATACCAGTCCTTTTAATGTGGGAACCCTCAACCTTGGTAAACAAGATACATTCACAAAAAGCTGCCCCCAACACATCATTTGTCATCAACATACTAAATGATTTCTTTCTCCCTACTTCCTCTACTCCACACACTCAACCTCTCAACACCCTGACCTCCATCTACCCCTGCCGAGATAGAGTTCACATCCTCCTTTGAAGCACCAACCTGGAATGCTGTCTTTCCCCTCTCAAAGTGACTTCCATGATTCTCAGGGCCAATCAGAGCAAGAACAAGGATGTATGCTGCCACAGATCCAATGAAGATGCCCTGGATGAGAGCATAATTTGGTACATCTTGTGGGCCACTTGGTCCTTGAATTGTTGTGCGTGAGTGTTCTCCTGCAGCTAAGTGTCAAAGGGGGTGAATAAACACAGCCCAGCCACCAAAAGGAAGAACACTAACTAGCTTCTATCTGAGCAGAAGCAGAGGATACCATGTTGCCCAATTGGTAAGCTACACCAGGGAAGGTGGACCTGAAAGCAGGAGGAGAAATTTCTGACAGGAAGACTGGAATAACACCAAGCCCCCTGTAAAGCCAATGGCCAGTCAGAGCCAGAACTTTAAGGTGAGTTTGGGTAATCTACCCGTGTATGCCAAACTGAACACAGAAAGCACCGACAGCAAGCTTGCCAAATGTATCTGGGATAACCCAGAGTGGAATGAACACTCCAGCAAGGCAGACAAAAACCCTGCAAAAGGAAGCATGCTAAAGTTAAGCCAATTCTGAAAGCACACACACGCAATGACACCCACATGATCGTGATCCGGCGGCCAATGTATTGGCTCAACCCACCAGCAACTGCGCCTCCCCTACATCAGAATGGATGATCAGAAAACCTCAACCATGGGAGGATATTGCAGGGAAAACCACACGCGACGGCACCACAATTCCCAATTATTGTCGCGACCATAGAGTCGTGCCTTGTGAGCCCTTTGCTTACTTGCAAATAAGTGGGGTAGAGGTCTTGAGAGCCATGAGACAGAAAGCCGAATCC
>Ga0307516_10010036_pt1 | contig 10477 bp, 8 predicted proteins | sample 19_EM_MG_FD_203310 | JGI IMG/M metagenome (GOLD analysis project Ga0307516, IMG submission 203310) | Populus trichocarpa ectomycorrhiza microbial communities from riparian zone in the Pacific Northwest, United States - 19_EM | ecosystem: Host-associated > Plants > Roots > Unclassified | place...
AGGGCGAGCAGGTCGGTCTGGCGCGCGATCTCCTGCACGATCAGGATCTTCTCGGCGATGGTCTGCATCGCCGAGACGGCCTTGCCGACCGCTTCGCCGCTGGCGTTGGCGTCGAGCGCCGACTGGCGGGCGATCTGCTCGGTCTGGCCGGAGTTGTCGGCGTTCTGCTTGATGTTGGCCGTCATCTGCTCCATCGAGGACGAGACTTCCTCGGTCGACGAGGCCTGCTCGGTAGCACCTTGCGAAAGCTGTCCCGCCGCCGCCGACATCTCCTGGCTGCCGGCCGCAACATTGCGTGTCGCCGAGATCACTTCGCTGACGACGCTTTTCAGCTTGCCCACCATCAAATTGAGGGTGTCGATCAGGTCCTTGATCTCGTCGTTGGACTTGACGGTCGCAGTCGCGTTGAGGTCGCCGGCCGCCACCGCGTTGGCGAGGCCGAGCGCGCTTGCGATGGCGCGGCTGATGTTGAGCACAATCCAGGTCGCCGCCGCCGCCGCCAGAAGGGTCATGCCGACAAGCAAGCCGATCAGCAGGTTACGGCTGAAGGCGTAGAGAGCCGCCGTATCCGTCACGGCCTGATGCATCTGCTCGTTGTTGAGCTGGATGAGTTTGTTGGCCACGCCAGAGGCGGTATGGCGGGCATCCCGTCCCGCGCCAATGTTGAGCGTAATCGCCTTGTAAGTGCCGTTCTCCTGGGTGATCTTGCGAATACCCTCGGCCGCTGCCAGCCACTTTGCGATGTTGTCCTTATATCCGTTGAACGCCGCCTGCTCGCTCGCCGGGACGACGCTGCCCGCCTGCTCGACCTCACGCTTCAGCTGAGCGACGAAGCCGTCGAACGCCTTCAGATACGTTTGCTGCTCGGTCGGCTCGACCATCGAGATCACGGTGTTGCGTATCGTGCGTTGCACCTGCAGGGCAGTGACCTCGAGCTCCTTCACGATGAGGAAATTCTGGAAGTCTTTCGCTGACGCGTTGGCGATGGCAATTTCTTCGAGCTTGCCGAGCACGGGCTTCAAGCTTTCCGCAGCAGTGTTGACGAGTTTGTTTCCCGCCTGGATTTGGCGGAAGGCCACCAGGGTCGAATTCATGTTGGAGAAGGTCTCGACCTCCTTGTTCCGCGCCCAGTAGACGTCGAACGCCGCGGTGTAGGCGTCCACCAATCGCTTGCCTTCATCACCCGACAAGGTGCGGAGTTTCTGGATGCCATCCCGGAGCTTTGCTTCCTGATTCCTGATTTGCTCCGAGGCCTTCTTCTTCTCGGCCTCAGTATTCAAAAGGATGTGTCGACCCTGGTCCCGCGCGATCCCCGCCATCTGGGCGCCGATGTCGTTGACGATTTCAATACCCTTGACGTTGCCTTGAACGATCTTGTCGATCTGCTCGTTCAGGCTGCCCAAATTCTGGATCGCCACGAACACACTGATGCCGGACAATACGACGATCGTCGCGAAGGTCGCTCCGAGCTTCACTTTCAGTGTCAGTCTCATAGCCCAACGCCTTCTTGGGAACCGGACGGTTTCCCGTCCTCCATTGTGAAAATTTTTCCCATGTCGGGGATGATGATGAAATCGTCGCCGCGCTTGCCGATGCCGCGGATATATTCTGGCCGCCAGCGCATCCCGACCCTCGGCGCGTCCTGGATGGTGGCGGTCTCGATTTCGGTCACGTCGTGCACCCGGTCCGCGAGGATCGCCACGATGGTCGGCTCGCCGTCGAGATCGACCTCGACGACGACGATGCGGGTGTTCACGTCCGCCGGCGGCCGTTCCATGCCGAACATCACGCGCAGGTCCGCGAGCGGAACGACGCGGCCGCGCACGTTGATGAGTCCGCCGACGAAGATGCGGGCGTTCGGCACCTCGGTGATCGGCACCACGTCAAGGATTTCGCGGACGCTTTCGGCTTCGACGGCGAAGATCTCATCCTGAAGGCGGAGCGTGAGTGCATTCATCGCGCCGCCGGTGCTTTTCGCGCCGGTGAGCGTGCTCATGTTCACGTTCAGACTCATGCGGCCCTCCCAATGCGCTCGTCCCGCAGCCGGCTCTCGAAATTCTGACCGAAGGTCACGAGATGCGAGACGTCCAGGATCAGCGCCACCGTGCCGTCGCCGAGGATGGTTGCGCCGGAAAAGCTCTCGACGTCGGCGTGAAGCTTGGACAGCGATTTGATGACGGTCTGGCTGTTTCCGATCACCTGATCGACCACGAGCCCGACGCGGAACTCGCCCGCCGAAACGATGACGACCTTCTGGTGCGGATCAGCCGGGGCTTTGGTCTTGAACAATTCGCGCAGCCGCAGGAACGGCACCAGGTTGCCGCGAATATTGAGGAAGTTGCGGCCGCTCTTGCACGCCTCGGCGTCCGTCGGAAGCTCGACGCATTCCTCGACCGCCGAGAGCGGGATGGAATAGCGGCCCTGGCCGACCCGCACCAGCATGCCCTCGATAATGGCAAGCGTCAGCGGCAGCCGCAGCGTCACCGTCGTCCCCTCGCCCGGCTTCGACGAAAGATCGATATGGCCGCGCAATCCCTCGATGGTGCGCTTGACGACGTCCATGCCGACTCCGCGTCCGGAGAGGGACGTGACCTCCTTCGCCGTCGAGAAACCGGGATGGAACACGAGCTGAAACAGCTCGTGTTCCGCCAGCTTGGCGTCGGCCGCGATCAGCCCGGCTTCCACCGCCTTGGCGCGGATGCGCTCGATGTTGAGACCGGCGCCATCGTCGGCGATCGAGATCGCGACTTCTGCTCCGGCGTGGGTCGCTGCCAGCCGCACCCGGCCGCGACCGGACTTGCCGGCGTTGACGCGACGCGAGGGCGCTTCGAGGCCGTGGTCAATCGCATTGCGGATCACATGCACCAAAGGATCGGCAAGCCGCTCGATCACGGTCTTGTCGAGCTCCGTTTCCTCACCCACCGTCACGAAGTCGACTTCCTTGCCGAGATCGTTCGAGAGATCGTGCACCAGGCGCCGGAAACGGCCGAACAGCGTCCCGATCGGCACCATGCGAATACCCATGGTGGTGTCGCGCAGACCCGATGCGAGGCGCTCGATCTCTTCCGAGAGCGCCTTGAGATTGGCGTCGTCGGAGGCCGCGGCCAGCTGGGACAGCCGGGCCTGGGCAATGACCAGCTCGCCCACCCGGTCCATGAGTTGATCGAGCCGCTCGGCCGGAACGCGTAGCGAGGAGCCCGTTTTGCCGGCGGCGTTGCTTGTCTCCCGGTGCTTCTCGATCTCGACGACCGGGACGGGCTCTTTCCAGTTTATGTCCGGCAACAGCGCCACGGACGGCTGCGGTGCCACAGCGGAGGCCGTTGCGACAGTGGAGGCCGGTGCGACAAGCTCGATCGACAGCTCCATGTCGTCACGCACGAACATGAAGACGTCGTCGATCGCCTGGCGCGGACTATCGGTGCTGAGCACGACGTCCCAGCCGAGATAGCAGACCTCCGGATCAATCGCGTCGAGCGGCGGCACCGCATCGGTCGAGACCGCCACCTCGCAGGCGCCCAGTTCCCGCAACTCGTCGAGCAGCAGCAACGGATTGGCGCCGAGCACGAGCGCATTTTCGGGGAGACGAAACTTGATTCGCCAAGACCGACCGTGAGACTGGCCGTGAGCTGCGGCCGCAGGTGCACCCGCGGCCGCAGCTTTGGCCACGGGGGCTGGGACGTGGCCAACACCGGATTCGACGACAGTACGTAAATGTTCGAGGATCGGCTCGCCGGCCGCGGCATGCTTGCCCGGCTCGGCGATCAGACGTGCAATGTGGTCCTTGGCGGCGAGCGCGACCTTGATCAGCTCCGCGCTGATGGACGCCGTGCCCTTGCGCACACGATCGAAAGCCGTTTCGAATTCGTGCACGAAACCGGCAACCTCCTCGAATCCGAACATCGCGCCCGATCCCTTGATCGTGTGCAGCGCCCGAAAGGAGCTATCGACCAGATCGCGGTCGTCGGGCGCATCGTTGAGATCGAGCAGAGCTTGTTCGAGTTGCTCGAGCAGTTCACGCGCCTCCTGGCGGAAGACGTCTGTCGGATCTGCTGCGCTCATGTGCCGGCTACCTTTTTGATGACGGCCAGTAACTGGTCCTGCTTGAACGGCTTCACGATCCAGGCGATGGCGCCGGCTTCCTTGGCCTGACGCTTCATCTCCTCATTGGATTCCGTCGTGAGAAAAACGATCGGCACGCCCGCGCTGGACTGATGTGCGCGGAACTTGCGGATGAACTCGATGCCGTTCATCCGCGGCATATTCAGATCGGTGATGACCGCACGGACGGGGTTGGCTATCGCTTTCGAATAGCCATCCTCTCCGTCGACCGCTTCGAGGGTCCCGTAACCCGCTCCCGAGAGCGTGAGCGTCACCATCTGCCGGATCGAAGCCGAATCGTCGACGACCAGAATGCTCTTGCTCATGACGCCGTCTGCCCTTCTTGCACTGCCAGACCGGCCCAGAAGCGCTCGCCTGCGCTGCGGCAGACGCCGTCGGCCCCGAGGAAACCAGCCTTCACGAGGGTCGCCCCGAAGGCGGAGCCCGATTTGGTGACGAGGCTCAGCGACTGTCCAAACTGTTCGGCGCTCCTGCGAGCAGCAACGACAAGCTGAACGATGCTGATATCGACTTCGGCGAGATCGCGAAGGTCGATTTCCACGGCCTTGAACGCGTTCATCGCGTCGCTGAGGAGCTGATGGACTTGCGCGACGTCCTGCAACCCGAGTTTCCCCTCGAGCGGAATGCGCAATGCGATGTCCTGCGAATCTTCGTGAGCAACGCCCATTGCCACCTCTTGGACTTCGTTGAGAGTGAATATTAGATCGCCAATACTTTCGTATTACGCTTCGATCTGAGAATAGTTGTTGTATAGATGAAACAAATCGTCAACCTCAACTGCAATAAGGTCGGATTATTCGATCGCCGAACTATAATTATAAGTAAAACACTAAGAATTAACGAAATATTACTGCGGTTCCCGTTCTGCGTGTTTTGAATAAACCTCTCGTCAAATGCATAGGATTGGGCCTTCTGGACGCCCACGCGCGACCGGCGAGCGGTTGAAAAGCCGATGGGACCGCGCTTAAGTTGCAAGAGAGAATCATAGCGGAGCGGAAGTATTGCAGCACAATTCATTCTACGCGACGCCCGCTCTCTCCGGCGTAGGGTTCGAAGATTTCGTCGCAGTCTTCAAGCCTCATGTTCCGCCGTTCAGAGCGACGCCGCCAGACCCACGCCAAAGCTTCCGCTGGAAATCGGATATCGTGATCAGTCCGGGGCTCGGCGTTTTGCGGAGGAGCAGATACGCTGGCGATTGGACCATGATCGCGGAGGCCGCCGACGAACGTCTCACTGTCATCATCCCGACAGCCGGAGGTGCCGAATCGACGGAGGGAACGAGAGTGGCGATGGCACCGTCGCTCACGGCATTGCTGGTGCCGGCCCCAGTGTCACGCTCCATAAGGCTGCACTGTTCCGGCGGGCATTATGCGAGTATCACGCTGACATTCGAAGCCCAGGCCGTAGCCAAGGTGCTTTCGGCGATGTTCGACGGCGCGATATTGAGCAAGCTTGATCTCGCATCGCTGCTGGATTTGTCGACCGGCGCCGGCGCGACCTTCAACCTGCTGGCTCAGACCATCGCGACGGGCATGCACGGCGCCCGGGTCCTGGAGCGTTCGCCGAAGGCGATGGCTCTACTCTCCGAGGCGGCGCTGCGGCTGATCTTCGCGAATGTCCCGCATCGCCTCAGCTACCGCATGGACCGCGAACTGCTCGACGTGGCGCCCTGGCACACCCATCAGGCCATCGATTTCATGCATGCCAACATGCACCGGCCACTGACCGTGATCGACATCGCGGAGGCCGTGGGCGTCAGCGTGCGGTCGCTGCAAGCCGGATTTCGGCAATTCAAGGATACGACACCCGTCGCCTATTTGCGTCGGATCAGACTGCAAACAGCTCATGCGGAGTTATCGTCGCCGGAGAACAGATTGCCGGTCAGTGAAGTCGCGCTGAAATGGGGCTTCACGCAGATGGGGCGCTTCGCCGCGCAATACCGCGCGACGTTCGGGGTCTATCCGTCTGAAACCGCCAAGCGGGCCAGTGGATGATAGTGACAGCTCCGCATGGCTGCCTCGAGGCGAAGGGGCGCGCAAATATGCCCGCGGTTTGCCAAGCGGCTGGCCTTCCGGGTGAAGACCAGCTATTGACGCCATCAGGCTGCGCGCACCGTGTCCAGGAATTTGCCAACCTCCAGCTTGAGGCGGTTGCTCTCTCGGGAAAGCGATTGCGCCGACGCAAGAACCTGCGATGAGGCAGACCCGGTTTCGCTGGCGCCGCGTTGTACGTCGGTGATGTTCGAAGCCATCTGCGTGGTGCCCTGAGCCGCCTGCTGGACGTTGCGGGAGATCTCCTGCGTCGCGGCGCCCTGCTCTTCGACCGCCGCTGCAATGGTCGATGAGATTTCCGAGATCCGGCCGATCGTTCCGCTGATCTCCTTGATCGCGGCCACCGATTCCTGCGTCGCCGTCTGGATGCCCGCAATCTGGTGACCGATTTCGCCGGTGGCTTTCGCCGTTTGCTCAGCGAGCGCCTTGACCTCGGATGCGACCACCGCAAAGCCGCGCCCCGCTTCTCCAGCCCGTGCCGCTTCTATCGTTGCGTTCAGGGCCAGCAGATTGGTCTGTCCGGCAATGGTGCTGATCAACTCGACAACATCGCCAATGCGCGCGGCGGCTTGCGACAACGCGTTGACGCGATCATTGGTCTTTTGTGCCTGTTCGACGGCGTCTCCGGCAATCCTAGCGGATTCCTGCACCTGACGGCTGATCTCGTTGACCGAGGAAGCCATCTCCTCGCTGGCGGACGCCACCGACTGAACGTTCGCCGATGCTTCCTCTGAAGCGGCGGCGACCATGGTCGAAAGCCCCTGGGTATGCTCGGCGGTCTTGGTCAGCGTATTGGCCGCAGCCTCGAGCTCGGTCGATGACGACGACACCGTCTGGATGATCTCGCCGACGGCCCCTTCGAAGCCGTCGGCAAGCTTGATCATGTCCGCCTTGCGTTGCTGGGCGGCGACCTGATCCTGCTTGATCTTGGCTTCCGCTTCGTTGCGGGTCTTTTCTGCAAGCATTACCTTGATTTCGTTGACTGCCTGAGCGGTCTCGCCGATCTCGTCCTTGCGCTCGGTGCCGGTGATCTCGATGTCCTCACCCTTGGCAAGCTGCTGCAGCAGGCCAACCAGCACCCGCATCGGCTTGGCGATGCCGAACTGGCCGATCACGAAGCCGACGGACAGGCCAAACACAATGCCGATCCCCGCCACGATCATCATCAGGCGCGAGGTCGTTTCATATTCGTCGTTCGCCGCCTTTGCGAAAGACTCGAGACGGTCGGTGAGCCGGTCGGAGATCGCCCGGATGCTGGCCTGCAATTTTTCCGCATCGACCCGGCCTTTCATCGCCGAATCGCGCAACCGCTCCGTGACGTCGTTCACCTGGATGTCCTTCACCCCGTCGGCGAGGCGAAGCGTATTCTCCATGCTCTTCTGGTAAGCGGCCCAGGCCTCCTTGACGGCGGGCATCATGGCCTTGGCCTGATCGTCGCGGGTTTTGCTGAGGTTGTCGATCCGCTCCTGGAAGGTCTTGATTTGCTCGTCGACGACCTTGCGCACTTCTGCCCGGTTCTCCGGACGGGGGTCCAGCGCGGCACGGAACTCGGAACGGCTGAGGACGAGCACGTTCTGGTTGGCGCGCGCACCCGTGAGCGCCCGCCTCGCGGCTGTGCTCATTTCATCCGCGCCCGCGTTGAGCGTTTTCAAAGCATTTGTACCGAGCCAGGTGATGCAGGTTGCGATAGCCGTCATCAGAATGACGATGGCGAAGATTTTGGTGAGAACGCGGAAGCGGGCGAGGATGTTCATTGGGGCCTCTTGAAGGATTTCACTTCCGACGAACTATTTCGTGGAGGGGGGGAGGGCGCGGGCTACTTGAGTGTCGTAATTTCTCATCGCAGTTCGCCCGTCTGGCCTCAGGCCGCCAGCAGGTATCCGGCGAGACCGGCGCCGAGAATCACCAGCGTACTGAATCCGACGAAGACGCGGGAGGAGTATTGCGTTACGAACATTTTGGTAATTCGCTGCAATATTGTAGCATTCATCAGCATTACTGAAATCTTCCCGAATTTTTCTCTGCTCTCTTTCGATTCGACAATCTTCGCAGGAGCGTGATCAGAAAAACAGCACCGCATTAACCAAATACTACCTTTGGTTCCCGTCCTGCGTAATTTGAATAGACGTTTCGTAAGCTGGATAGGATCGGGCCTGCGGGCGACTGGCAAGCAGTTGAAAAATCGGTCGAAGCGCGCTGTAATTACGAAAGAAGATCAGAGCGGAGCGGACGTATTGCAGCCCAATTCATTTTTCGCGCCGCCCACTCTGTCCGGCATTGCGTTCGAAGATCTGCTCGCAACCTTCCGGTCGCACGTTCCGAGGTTCAAGGCGTCAGCGCCAAGTCCGCGCCAAAGCTTTTGCTGGAAATCGGACATTGCGATCGGGCCTGGGCTCGGCGTGTTTCGGAGGAACAGATACACTGCAGATTGGGCCGCGACGAAGGAGACGAGCGATGAACGTCTCAGCATCGTCCTGCCGATTGCCGGAGTGGCCGAAGCGACGATCGGGACCAGGGCCGTGATAGCGCCGCCACTCACGGCATTGCTCGCGCCCACGTCCCTGTCGCACCACATCCGGCTGCACTGCATCGGCGGCGAGTACGCGAGCGTCACGTTGATGTTCGAGACCGAGGTCGTATCCAGGGTGCTTTCAGCGATGTTGGGGGACGCGATATTGAGCAAGCTCGAACTCGCGCCGCTCCTGGATCTGTCGACCGACGCAGGCGCGACCTTCAACCTGCTGGCTCAGACCATCATGTCGGGCATGCACGGCGACCGGCTGCTGGAGCGTTCGCCGAAGGCGATGGCTCTGCTCGCCGAGGCGGCGCTGCAGCTGATCTTCGAGAACGTCCCGCATCGCCTCAGCTACCGCATGGACCGCGAACTCTTGGAGGTGGCGCCCCGGCATACGCATGGGGCCATCGACTTCATGCACGCCAACATGCACCGGCCGTTGACCGTTATCGACATCGCAGACGCTGTGGGCGTCAGCGTGCGGTCGCTGCAGGCGGCATTTCGGCAATTCAAGGATACGACGCCCGCCGCCTATTTGCGTCGGATCCGGCTCCAGACAGCTCATGCAGAGCTATCATCGCCGGAGAACAGATTGCCGGTCAGTGAAGTCGCGCTGAAATGGGGCTTCACGCAGATGGGCCGCTTCGCCGGACAATATCGGGCGATGTTCGGGGTGTATCCGTCCGAAACTGCTAGACAAGCACGCAGACGACATTGATCGCGGCCGGAAGGCACCGGCTGCCGGAGAGCTATTTTCCCCTGAACTGCGCAATCCGAATATTTTTTTCGCAATTTGGATAGACGATCTCCTTTCAAGTCGACCTTGGCCGCTTGCGGCGCTTGAAGATTAGGAGCTGTGTAGCCACAGTAGCAATCCGGGTCGATTGCACCCAAAGAGCTGACGTTTTGCCACATCGCCTATTTTACGAGCCTCCCGCCCTTTCGGGCACATCGTTCGAAGATCTGCTTGCAACCTTCCGGTCACACGTTTCGCCGTTCAGAGCGTCGCCGCCAAGTTCGCGCCAAGGCTTTCGCTGGAAATCGGATGTCGCGATCGGGCCTGGGCTCGGCGTATTGCGGAGGAACAGATACACCGGCGATTGGAGCTTGGTTGCGGAGACCACCGACGAACGTCTCAGCATCGTCCTGCCGATTGCCGGAGTGGCCGAAGCGACGATCGGGACCAGGGCCGTGATAGCGCCGCCACTCACCGCGCTGCTCGCGCCCGTCCTGTTGTCACGCCACATCCGGCTGCGCTGCGTCGGCGGCGAGTATGCGAGCATCACGCTGACGATCGAGGCCGAAGTCCTATCCAGGGTGCTTTCGGCAATGTTCGGGGACGCGACGTTGAGCAAGCTCGATCTCGCACCGCTGCTGGATCTGTCGACCGGCGCAGGCGCGACCTTCAATCTGCTGGCTCAGACCATCATGTCGGGCATGCACGGCGCCCGGGTCCTGGAGCGCTCGCCGAAGGCGATGGCTCTGCTCTCCGAGGCGGCGCTGCGGCTGATCTTCGAGAATGTGCCGCATCGGCTCAGCTACCGGTTGGATCGCGACCTGCTGGACGTGGCGCCCTGGCATACTCGTCAGGCCATCGACTTCATGCACGCCAACATGCACCGGCCGTTGACCGTTATCGACATCGCAGACGCTGTGGGCGTCAGCGTGCGGTCGTTGCAGGCGGCATTTCGGCAATTCAAGGATACGACGCCCGCCGCCTATTTGCGTCGGATCCGGCTCCAGACAGCTCATGCAGAGCTATCATCGCCGGAGAACAGATTGCCGGTCAGTG
>Ga0307516_10010037_pt1 | contig 10476 bp, 14 predicted proteins | sample 19_EM_MG_FD_203310 | JGI IMG/M metagenome (GOLD analysis project Ga0307516, IMG submission 203310) | Populus trichocarpa ectomycorrhiza microbial communities from riparian zone in the Pacific Northwest, United States - 19_EM | ecosystem: Host-associated > Plants > Roots > Unclassified | place...
GAACCTGCGTCGCGGCGCAAATAAAACGCCGCTGGCGGTCTAGAGTACGCTAGTGCACTAGCGCCCTCTTAGTGCGTTAGCGCTCGACTTACGTACGTGCTCGACTTGGGTACACCCTCTCTACATAATGTTTGTAATCAGCCATTCCAAGTGGTGTTATGTACCCTGATTTGCTGCGGTACTTTGCACGACCGCAGTTGGAAGTGCTCTCGCTTTCCTTCCCTTCGTCTCTGGATCCAAATGAATAATTCTGCTCCGTTCCAGAAACAACCAACCACAGCGACGATCTAGGTAACAACTTGTTGTTCCGGGGTTTCGCGATTATCTCATTGGCCAATCAATCTAGAAGCCACCCACTGCGACCAGCACGATCTGGCGTCACAATGTGCGCTACATACATTGCTGAAAGCCGTCGACATCTATTTAGCGAGGTGTATGGGGCATATCTAACGAAGGGATGGGTCGGGGTGGATCGGGTTGGTGTTGAACCTGCCCAATAGTGCCGTTCTCCATCATGATTGGTGTGGCAATCTGAGCGGTGCACATCCCGTGGGGGATCACCCGTCGTTTCGCGTGAGGTGCGACGACATAAGCAGCCCACGAGACGGAACAAGCAGTCCGACCGATACATAAAAGAAGAGGGCAAAGCCCTAGCCGCACGCCAAGGCCAATCGGAGTGCTGGCATCAATCGTAGATATTCCGCTGCGGCGTGGACGCGGCTGAAACGGGAAGTGCACAAGGCTATGATGCCGTTGCATTGGCGTGTCGGCAGCAACCGGGAATAGTTAGTAAGTGCGATGCATGCGTCATGCGCCAACCGTGTTCACGGTATGTAGCATCTGACGCTCGAAAGCAGGCGAGCGACGAGTTTAATCTACAGCCAACGTCCATCCAGCAGCGCGACTAGTGTTGCTAAATCAACAAAGCATTCGCCGCCAGCAAGAGGGGAGAGAGCATGTGCGATAGATGTAGTCAGTGAGGGGCGGTGAAACTCCTTTTTCTTCTTCTGTTTTATGATATTGTTCTGTATCTAATTGCTGCGGGGAATCACACCATGGAATGGGCCTTGGGTGGCGGGTGAGGGGCTCGCATCTGCATATCGGCAGCAGACGAGAAGACAAGTGTATAGATTGCTCCCTCCCTTACCGTAAGCAACAAGTCCACAACAAGCCACGTCCACATCCTTCGCAGAGGAGACTGTACATTCGACCAACGTTGGAGTTGGTGGCGACAGAAGATGGAGAACGGAAGAAAAAGTTAGATTATTTGAACTTCGTCGAGCGTGTTAGGATCGTGACGCAAGAACTAGAGCTTGGGAGCAAGGCGGGGAAGGACGGCTGTCAGCTGGTTCCCTGCAGCCGCGTTCACCTGTGTCAGTGGCCGACTTGCTCTGGCACAGGAGCGGGGTCTCCAGGCTTTTCCTTGCGCGGTAACTGAGGGAAGGTACCCTTCCCGCCCGGCCGGAGCCGAACACGGTGCTGAAGGTCCGCCTAGGGCGAACACGCAGAACGGGACGAGAGCTCGTCGCCTGCTCGCTCCGGTGTTCGGCCGAACGCGGACGACGAGGTCTCGCAATAGTCTGTCCCGCCCGTCCCGAGGCCTTCCGTCACCTTGGGGGGTACACGTGACACTAGAGGAGACGCGGTGTTGTAGTTTCTGCGGCACCTTTATCCAACCCACAACACCACCACACCACTACCACCTGCACTACCATTACTGCTGTCCTGTGAATACCTCAACAACCAATGTTCCATTCGAGCATCAGACAACAGGAGGTGATCCGCTAAGATGTTATCCATCATCTGTGACCAGCTATAAAAAACTTAATTGGGTTTGCCTCGCTGGCTGTGGATTGCGATGGGTTGCGAAATACATATCGAGGTGCTGTAAACGAACCGACCCCAGTTGACACCCCAGGTTTTCCGTTGACTTTTGCGGCTAGCGACCGGCGTCCCTGGATGGGGACAGGGGCAGGGAGCAGGTCGTGGGACAGGACATGGTGGCAGGAAAAGTTGTTAGCGGTCAAGGCCGGCTTTGGCTGACGATATATAGCAGGTTGTTGCCTGGGGGGGAGGCGTGTGCGGCAGGCAGGAGGGCACCCTTATGTACAGCGAACGCAATCGTCACCTCGCGACGCACACGATGCAACAGACAAGACATCCACAGCCTTCTTCACGCCGAGAAACCAGAAACCAGAACCTTCCTCGCGCCGCGCAACTAAAATATTCCTCGCCCCGCAACCAAAACCTTCCAGGCCTTAGCCGTTCCGTAGTGGTGGCAGCGACGGCGGTGGTGAAAGTAGCAGCGGTGAGCCATGACAATTTCTTGCAACAAGCAGAGATGGATAACCCAACAGAAAAGGAAAAACGGATAAACAATAGAAAAGGAGAAATGGATGACTAAACAGAAAGGAGAAATGGATAACTACTCAGGATGTTCGTACCCAGGTGTATGGTACCCAACCAGTTTCTTGAGCATCTTAATTTTAGAAAGAAACACTACCAAATTATCCGTTTCCATGAGGTCGACATTTGAAGCACCCCACGTGATCAGGTCCCGCACAACCCCTGTGAAATCCTTCCCCATCTCTTCGAAAAGATCGTACAATTCCTCCGTCGGCAGTTCTTGCGGATCGTCTTCGCTGAGGTTTTGCAAACTTTTTTTTAGGCCAAGGCGCAGAAGCATTAGGCCCAGGGCACGAATCTCACGGTTGTCTCTGTTTGTGGCTTGTGCGTCGCTGAAAGTGACGGCTATGTGCGTCCCGAAGAACTCTCGCCGATCGTTGGCGGTTTTGTCGAAGCATTCGACCGTTTCGAGCGTCCATTTGCTGATCCACGGGGAGGCATAGAAGGAGAGGGCGGTCTCGACTAGCCTCTTGGAGATCTGAAGGCATTCGAGACGAGTGGGCCCATGGGAGGAGATGAGCTTGTCGAGAGAAATGACCGATTTTTGAGTCGCCATGTGTTCATACTTCAACGCCAGGGGGGGTCGCAGAATGAACGCGGTGCTGCCATTGCCGCCGCTACTCGGGTCGCAGAAAAGATGCTCGAACGGCTGATCCGAGGCCTGCAGCTTTTTGATGATGCATTCCAAATTCTCGGAAAGGGAGCCGGCGGATATGTTCTCGTTGCTGACTGTGAACACGAAATATGGGATACGCGTCTGTGTGGGCGGGAGACCGTGCGGACAGGCCGAATCGGATGTGGAAGACAACAGGAAGCAGAACTGGGGCGCTCCGGTTAGTTGGCTCACGGCAGGCTCCGTCATGGCTGTTTCAAGATCGCCCAGGCAGATATGTAGAAGATGGCATTGGCAAGTGAGACGCAAGGCACGGCTAACGATGGAGTGCAGCTTCTTCGATGCCTTTTGCCTGGCCACAGCGTTCAGTATATCGTAGTATGAAACTGTACCAATGGGTTGAGCTATGGTGTTGTCTTGGGGGCGCGGGGGTGCTTGGTTGCGGAGAAATATAACCGATTTGACCCTTTTACTGGACCTTCTCAAGTCAGTCTGTAGTATTTTGAGCTGCTGTGTCGTATCGTTGAGAAGACACTTGAATTTTTCGGCGCGGCGTAGCCGTCTTAAGGAGAACCTCTTCGAAAATGCACCGGACACCTGTATTCCAATCAGCCAAGTGCAATTTAGGCCTCATGGTTGAGCTTACTCGCCTTAGCTGGGTCCGTGGACCCGTTCTTTGTGTTGGTGGTATTGCTGGATAACTCCGACAACTTGTCTTCAATCTGCGCAATCGTGTCTTTTGCGCTTTCGATCGCGTAGACAACCGCCGGCAGGACATCACCGAGTTCCGCGTGTAGTCGGCTGCTAAAAGATTTCTCCTCCCACTGGTCGCAGTGCAAATTCGTCATCATCTCCACCCTGACGGCATCAGGTATCCCGCATAACTTGAGGAGAACATCGACCGCCGCTTGGAAGAGACACTGGTCGGCGTAAATCTCCTTCAGGAGTCTGGCGAGATGTTTGTCGAGGCGACTATACTGATCCCGTAGATCCGCCACACGTCTGTACGCTGCGAACGTGAGGACGATTAAGGGGACAACCCCAATAGCCAGCCCAGCGGGGTCCATGCTTCAGGATCGTCGGGAGAGAATTGGGGACCTCGGGGATCGGGGTTGGGAGATTGTGCTGCTGCTGGGGTGTCAGAAGAGTAGGCTCGGTGGAGAAATGAGTTTGCTGTGCGGAGAGTGCGGGGAAAGCGACGGCCTGCTGTCCCTGTCACACATTGTCTCATCAAGCCTGGTCACGTGAATCTGGCCGTGACACAAGATGTTTTCGAGGCTTTTTTTTGGTTTATTCTTAACTACTCGCATGTGACCTAGATAGATCATGGTGAGGACCATACAGGGTCCGTTTCCCGTACGCAGTCCGCACGATGGTGACACGTTAGCGATGTTTTCGAGGCAGTCCTCAGAACTGTGTTCTCCAAAGTCCGGTCAGGACAGCCAAAACCCAGTTAGCTGGCGGAATACAGTTGCCTAGTCCCACGCTGTTTCCATCCATTTCTCTCTGTAATTCTATAGTGTCGAGACTCTTCTCTAGCGCCTCTGGGGCACGCAACATGATTGTGTAGGTCTAAAATCGGGGTTTTTCCCAAGGCTCGGCAGTCGACGGGCCGTCTATATGTGCTTCTCACCGCTCACGAACGGCGCCGGCGGAGGATTAGGCGAGGCCAGAGTTGCGACACGGCGAAGCCGGGACGGCTAAAGTTGCGTCAGCGCCCTATTAGGAATAGTGCCAAGCAGCTGCCGAGAGATGGAGTGTCGTTCAGTGTTTTTTTTCCTTGTTCTTGTACTTCACTTCTCCATACAACAATCAATAGAGAATCATCACCCTCGCTCTCGCTACACCTTTGCTCCGCCCGTGGTTGTTTTCGCTGTGGTCATCCAGTCTACAATGATCTTTCGGGATAGTCACTATCTCCCGAGCCTCTCCCTTTACGGAGTGCTGGTCTTGCGCCTGTAGCGGGCAGGCTACACTGTGCTCGTGCAGGATCCCCCACCGAATGCCCATGGCCAGCCATAATCCTTCAATAGGTAGTCTAGCCATCCCGTCTGGTCCGTCCTCCGCTAAAAGCTTGGCAGTCCCGTCCGAGGCTCAGGACGGACGGACGGGACTATGAACACTGCCTCAGAATCTCCAAACCCGCCATTCGTCACGCCCTAAGGTCCTTTGCGACCATGCGAACCACGCCTAACTGTCGAGCGGCAGCTCGTGCACATCGTAATGCTCGCGAACTCCTACCCCGCATTACGGACCACCCCTATGGACATCGCGATACAAGCCTTTTCCTGCAGACCTTAATCGTTGACCGGGATATGTGGGCAAAGAAATGCAAGGGTGTCGCTGCTGTGAGGGGAGAATTCGGCATCAGGCAGCGGATGAGGTGGTGGGTGCAGAGTGGGGTGGTGGAGAGATTCGTTCCGCACGAGCCGGCGAGCACCCGAGTGCGTACCGCCCTGCTAACTCCTCCCTCTACCCTTCAGCCGGCGCCCTCGGTCCGGGCTGTCCTTTACTTGCAAGAAATCTCTTTGAGCATGCCCACCACCACCGGTAATCCCCCCTATCAAGAGCCAGCGCGTCCCCCCCTGCGTTGACGTTGCGAGGAGCTTGCCTTCAGACGGGAATACTATTGTTTTGAACCACTCTACATGCCCCTCGAGAGTGCTACAGAAGGTCACCGTCCTCAAATCCCTGAGCCAAATGGTATTGTCGGAGGATCCAGATGCCAGTAACCTGGCGTGAGACGAGAATGTTGGAATATAGGGATCGATAGAGACGAAGATAGTGAACTGATTGATTGATACAAGGTCGAAGGAAAAACATTCTCTCTATATACAACGCGCCTGAGGGACTCGCCAAGGGGAAAGGACGGAAGACTGTCTCCCGAGCCGGTGCTCGGAGACTAAGGCTGCTGTCATCTCCGGACATGTTGCCTCTGGTCCGTCATCTCCGGACGCCCATTATTTTGACAGAGAATGCTAGGAATGCCGTGAAGAGTTGACTGGCATGGCGCCGTTTGTGCTAGCGGTCTTCATCGTTGTAGTTCATTTTCGTTTTTTCCTCAGAGCTACATGGAGGGCACTCAGACAATACAATAGTCTCGCTTTCCTCCTCCTTTTCCGCTCCCTTTGGTAGGTATTTCGTCTTGTCATGCTCCGGTGTGTGCCGGAGAGGAGAGCAGCCCCGACTCTCTCCTTCCGTTCGGCTTCCTTCTGTCTTTCCCCTTCCCCTCCCTCACCCTCGGCCAGGGGCAATGCCCCTCGCCCTCCCCTCGCACATAAAGCGTGACGGTTCAGTCTACTAGTCCGGACTAAAACAAGTTCATCTCGCGTAAAAATGTGTGGTGCAGTTACTGAGGAGCGGCTCTCGAATGACTAGCGGTAGATTGGTAGGGAATACCCTCAGTCTGACACGCATCCATCGAGCGGCAACCGAAAGTCTGAACGTGGGACAGATGTAAGACCAGTTGGACGCATGTTCGTAGGTAGTGGCGCAACATCTCCGGAGTCAAGTGTACATCAACGATGAGGAGCGGGAGCGGGGCCGGGCGCGGACTGCTTGTCGGAGCGGGGGTGGCAGCGGCGATCGAAGCGGTTGTCGGAGTGGAATGGGTGCGGTGGTAACGGGTGTTTCTCCTTATATGTACACAGCTTCTCTCTTCTCGCCGATCGCTCGGTGACGGACTGCGGACCGGTTCGTCCGCTCTGGGCGGCCTGGACGGACCGTTTCCAACCCTGGATGTCAGTGACACATTCAGAATGGCCCATGAACACCAGCAACGCCGATCCTCAGTCGCCGAAGACCGCCGATGGGTTGTGGATCCTGCCTGGGACACTGCCCTGAATTGTACGCTGAGTATGCTTTCGCTTGGGCGGAGCGTTAGAGCAGGGTATACTCAGAGCGGGACAGGCTCAGTAATCGATGTGAAATAGTGTTCGAACCGCGCAGCAGCATGAGTCATTGCGCGTATACAGTGGTGCTCGGCATCCGACCCAGTCGACAAATCGACAGCATCCCGAGCTAAAAAGCGCCCCTTCTTGTCCCCCCGACAGAAGCCGTCAGCCGCGAGTAACCAGCCTACATAAGCTTAGGAATTGACAAACAGCTAATCTCCAGAACCAAGAATAGCGCGAGATATCTGGGATCGCTCGCCGTGAGGGATCAAATCCAATTGCTCGACCATGCGAACGCCGCAGGACATATTCCCCATCAGGCTGAGGGTCTCACGCCACTGGAGGAAGTGTGTCTTGGGAAAGTTGGGACTTGATCGTGCAGTGATTCGCCGTCGCCCGGGCGGGTACCACCTAGCTGTAGAGTGTACAGGCAAGCATACAGAACGTCGTGTGGGACCCAATAGCGTACTACCTATGTCAGGAATTAGTCCACTCGCGCGGCTACCTAGGAGCTTCAGAGAGCACATACGATCCTTGAGACGTCCTGATATGAGCCCGAGGTAGCTCCTGTTTTATGTGTGTGGTCCCCAGCGATGCTAGACCGGGGATCGTCGCCGCTTCGGTTGTTTAATAGCAATTCGCGGAAAGATGAGTGCGAGAGCTTGATGGGAATGCTTTCGCCGTCGTAATAACTCAACACAGAACCCGCAGATTGTAATGCTCGCCCTACCTCCCCCGATACATTGTTCAGGTAGCTAGAGCACGAGCAGTCAAGGCTTCAAACAGTGTTACCGATATGGTGTGCTGGACGCGGGAACGCACGGGAAGGAAGCAGCATGGCGGTAGCGAACCTTCGGCCTGCGGGTCTGACAAACCCGACAAACCCGACAAACCCAAATATTACGGGCAGCTCCTATGATTGCGATGACTCCTTCGATCCCAAGAACCGTAGGAGACCTGCGGGGATCTGTATGGCTCGGAAGCGCAAACTCTCGCGGTCTTGGCAGATGAAGTACAAGCACATCCAGGAGAGGGGAGAAGTACTTGCCTGGTATTCAGAGCGCCGGAGGTGTACGTGTGAGCCCTGCTGACCGATATACCGGGGGTGCTCCCCCTCTTTGAGCCAAGCTCCATCCGAGAGAAGATAAAATCGGCGATGACGAGAGCCACACCGTCCCCAACGTGCAACGGGTCGAAGAAAGACGCGGATGACGACGGACAGGTTCGAGCTCAGCGCCATCAGGCTCTCGCGGACACCGACGATTTTCCATCCCATAAGCTCTAGCTACCACCTATGGGGAACGAGAGGAGGTCCAACGCAGATGTCACCATTCTTCAACGCCGGAAGGGGGTCTGCGAAAATCCGCCCCGAGCCGCTCAGAACACTGCAGCCTTGATTCTTCATGCTGAAGTCAAGCGCCAAAGTCCTGACCATGCCTCGGTCGTGGCATGTTGAGAAGGAATAGTCCGATGTGATGATCAACAAGGTTGCCAACGAGATGAAGGCCAACGGCTGAATTGCGCGCGATGTGCTCATGAACGTTTCCCACAGGTTTCGCCCAAAGATTTCCCGGGAGCAAGATGCTGCGTTAAAGGCGGCGAGCCCTCCAGCCATCCGTTCCCGAACTCGGAAGCCAAGCATCCGGTCCATGGCCGAAAAGCAGAGGGCGGTCCCCGACAATGAACCCCTTCCGTGGAAGGCAAGGGCTAAAGCCATGCGGAAGAAGGCACTTCCTCCTCCAAATATATCTTCTTGACCCCCGCCCCTTTGTTCAAGGGTTCTCCGGTCTCTTCCAAACTAGTGAATGAGGCTAGCAGCTGGGCCCTCCAAACACAAGGACCCGGAGACTACACCCATTCCGTTCGTTGATCTCGCAGATTCTGCTAAAGATAAAAGAGCAAAGCATATGCTGATCAACACGTCCGCATCTAGCAAGACTGTAAGAGGAAACAGAGCGAGTCAGCCACATCTCAACCCGAACCACCAGCAGCGACAAAATTGCAACCATCCGCCACGATAGGGTCGGCTCTCCAGAGCTCTGAAACCATCGGTCCCTTCAGCCCAACAAACCCATCTACACCGCAACTGTAAAGGGATCCAACGCCGCCTTATCCAGGTCCTTGTCGTGGGGCAGCTTGTGCTCCAAGGTTATCGCCACCAACCATCGCATCCGGGGAAAATCCTCATCGGTTCATGCATATCGTGTACAAGAACACGAACAGCCGCGAGAGTATCACGGAAGTCGATGGTGACTATGTGTCCGTCGGACGTGTGAGCAATTAGATTGTCTTCGGGGGTTCTGAGCATGCAGTAATCCTCGTGCTCGTCGTGATCCGTCCCGCCCGTAACCGGATGTGGATTTGGAGGATTTGGAGGATTCGGAGGATTTGGAGGATTCGGAGGATTCGGAGGATTCGGAGGAGGTTGCCGATGAGGTCGACTGCGATTCAGCTATCGGCTCGGTTTCTGGAATGGATGGGACTGACGGGGGAAGAACACCCCACTCGCGCCTCAGTTCCCCCGCACGCGTTTGCCTTCCGCTGAGTGTGGAGAGGTTGAAGCCATAGTGCCCCGTCCTTCGCCAGTTATTTAGGCCCCGCGGGAGACAATCCCCCGGCCTCTGTGTCTCCTGCTGAAAGCGCTTCTCGTTGCGTTCTATGTATTGGGGTGTTGTTTGCAGAGATGGTATGCCGGTGAGGTTCTGGATTGAGCGCTTGTGCCTCGGTTTGTTGAGGACACGATCGCGCAAGACGCGAGAGCGGGGAAGCACAAAAGAAGGATCATATGCTCCGCTGGTTTCTTCTCTTCCAGTCCTATACTGTTCTATACACAAAACAATACACCGAATATCAATCATACTGCACCCAACGCGCACTCAAAACCTGATCGAACTCCCATCATCTATCTGTCCCTTCGTTGCTAATCGGTATTCTTTCAACATCTCCTTGTTTTCTTTTTTCCGCAACAACTTGTTATCTAGCAAGAGCAACTGTTCCCGTCCACCTGCCGTCTGCGCCTTGTCCTCTGCCGTGTCCGCCGTCTTGTCCTCGGTTATGTTACACTTCGCACGCTCGCCGCCCGCCCGCTCGTTCTTCCGCTAAACCTGTCTTTGTCCGCTCACTCGCTCGCCCGCCTTGTCCTCGTCCTTCGTTGTCCTCGTCCAGTCGCTCACCAGCGCGCCCGCTCCCCCCGCTCTTCCGCTCGTTCGCTTGGCCCCCCGTTCACCCGATCGCCCGCCCGTTCGCTCGCCTGCCCACATCCTACGTCCTCGCCGCGCCCTCGCCGAGCGCTCACGTCCCCCTCCTGCACTGCGTGCTTACGTCTAGCTACTTTTTGCCTTCGTTCGCTACCTCTAGCAACGCCGTACGCGAGGTGACGACATCCACTACGATTAGGTACATAGATACATGGCCGCCTCCCACGCCCATCACAAGCCGGGTGGAGGCGGAGACATTGGGGATGGAGGTGGAGGAGCCACCCCTCTTTCTCCCCACCCCACCCTTCATGGCATCGGAGGAGGCGGAGTAGGGGACGGTCACGAATTTCCTATGTTTTTCCTATGT
>Ga0307516_10010038_pt1 | contig 10476 bp, 12 predicted proteins | sample 19_EM_MG_FD_203310 | JGI IMG/M metagenome (GOLD analysis project Ga0307516, IMG submission 203310) | Populus trichocarpa ectomycorrhiza microbial communities from riparian zone in the Pacific Northwest, United States - 19_EM | ecosystem: Host-associated > Plants > Roots > Unclassified | place...
GAGCCTAGGGTGCCGCAAGGTGCATGGAAACCTCATCTCCCCTTATCTACACCCTGCTATGACCAATGGATCACCCACGGGGTCCCCGCACCTCAGGGAAATCCAAGCCCGAGTCACCAGCGCTCACACTGGTTCATCAAATCTCACGCTACGACCTCCACCATAAAAGAAAAAGGTTTTCTCTCGGAAACAGGAGGGAGACCTGCACGAACAGCCTCACCAACACTACCAACCCAAACCCACGCACAAGATCTAAGATTATTCCGTTGTGAATTATCGAAAGTAGCCTGATTACCTTTGAATCCCCCCACACTCCGGTTACGAGACAACCCCAGTGTCACACCAGCATACTAGTCTCCCCCTGGAAGGACGTGGGCGCGGTCACTGCCGCGTATACGGGTTACTAGCACGAAGGACACCATGCCTCTCCTGATTCCCGGTGCCGACTGCGACCCCGGAACCCCACCGAGCCGGCCAAGCCTTGACGCAGTGCGGCGGCAAGTACAACTCAATATGACACGACAGTATGAGTACACATCGGCCTACTCAGAGGGCCCAGTCATTCCGACGGATTACAGAGTCATGTCCTGATCCGGTGACTGGGAGGGCTGTAGGGGAGGAGGACTACAGTCACAGTAACTATACAAAAGTTACCCCACGAGAAGACACATATCCAGAAAGAGACAGGCTACCTAGATAAGAAAAAGTGTTAGCGCTCGGGACAAGGCTAAAGGAGAGGGGAGGTAGTGTTACATCTGAAATAACTCGAGTACGTAGCTAGGCTGAGAGAGGACTACGTAAGGATGACGGAACACACTCTGAGAGTCTAGGAGGGAGATAAGGCCCGGAGATGAGCTTACGGCCGAGATGGACCTAAGACACATATCTCCGGAGGTGAGGGGAAGATTGCAAACGACGAGATGTTTGGGCTAGGACCCCTCCCCCAAAAGGAGGGGATGCCATGTTGCCTGCTGATGGCGCACGGACCGCCGGACTTGGGCTATGACCCCTCCCCCGAAAGGAGGGGATGCTACGTCGCCTGCTGAGGGCGTACGGAAGAGAGCCCGGTGGGAAAAACACCCTGCCCTCTTGCATGAAACCTCATCTCCCCTTATCTACACCCTACCAGGACCAATGAGTCGCCCACGAGGTCCATACACCTCGGGGGAATCCAAATCCGAGTCACCATTTCTCACGCCGGCGCCACTCAGATGTAAGACAGAACTTTTCCGCTCCGAAACGGGAGAAAACCAGCACGAACACCCTCACCAACACTACCACCGAAACCACACACAAGATCTAAGATTATTCCACTGTGAATTATCGAAAGTAGCCTGATTACCTTTGATTCTCTCCACACTCCGGTTACAATACAACCCCAGTGTCACAATGAGTCTAGATGCATTCAGAAATACCTGGTGATGTCGATACAAGTGCTACAGCAATCACAGTTAACAGAAGAATACCTCTTCGTAACTTCACGAGTTAAGGTCCAATCTTCTTCAAACAACTGACAGATAGTCTGGCTCCCCTCATATACCCACCAGATCCATTCCGCCTTGCGCGTCCTACATCACCGCTTGCGAGTTATATTGTACCCAGAAAAAGTTGACATTTTTGCTGGTGTACAGCAATGTTACACCCTAAATACTACAAGTCGGACATACAGATACGGACAGGGCAGAAAGGTATCGGAAACTTGTTACATGGTTTTAGGACAGCATACCAAGACTGGGCAACCAACACTGACGGGGCTCGGCTCGGGTCGACCAACTCTACAGCACTGGAGGATCCCGGGCCAAGTACCAGCGCAGACTGGGAAAGCGCAAGTGCTACCGCAGAGAGAGATAACCTTGGTGGTCATCATAGGATGGACAAGCAAATCGGAAGGAAAAGGAGAACATAAGGAGTTGCGAGTCTAGATCGCGGAATAGGAGCAGGGTTGTTTCCAAAGGTACAGTCCAGAGGAACGACACCACGAGTCGGGAATCACTGTATCGTCGCAGACGGCCAGAGGCCTGAGGCGATACTGCTACACCTTGTTGTCAGGAGACACGAGGAATGATGCTACCAGTCGCATCCTTATCATTGACTGTTACATCTGAACAAATTATCATTAGTACATAGCTAGAGAGAGGCACACAGGGACTAGGAACAAGGAGGGTCAGACCATGGCTGAGGAATTCGGAAGAGTCTAGGCGGGAGATAAGGAAACGGAGTTTAGCTCTCGGCCAAGACACTGGGCGTAAGAGTTTAAACTACGGAGATGAGGGGATTAGTTTATGCAAACGAGCGGGACTAGGTAGAGCTAAGGGCACCATGCCTCTAAGATCGGAGGGCCCTTCTCCACCACAATCGAAGAGGTAAACCCATCACAGATCTAGACAGCGATGCCCGGCTTGGCCGCATGGCCCTCATGCAGTAAAAGTAAACAAAACCGCTTCTACCGTATCGACACCCCGGCCAGAACCAACAAATCCGTCTACGTTTCTCCAAAAGAAGAATGAGCAATGCACTGCTCTCCACTGACCAATACAACACGCAAACTGTGAAAGCCATTGACAAGTGGAAGAATGAGCAAAGCAATACCATCTGCTGAGCAAAACAACGGGCAAACCATCGGGAAAGCTGTTGATGAACAGAAGTGGCACACAAAACGTCGGGAAACCTGTTAACAAGCGGAAGAATAAACAATCTGCTGCCATCCACTGCGTAATACAGCGCGTAGCCCGTTGCGATAGCCATTGACGAGTGGAAAAATGGGTTATCCGCTGCCATCCACAGAGAAACACAGTAGGTAAACTGTTATGAAAGCCGTTGACGAGCGGAAGAATGAGCCATCTGCTACCATTTGCAGAGTAATATGGCACACAAACCATGTGGAAAGATGTTGATGAGCAGAAGTATGAGCAAATTGCTGCCATCCGCTGATCAATACGGCATGTGTACTGTCATGAAAGCCATTGACAAGCGGCAAAACAAGCAATCCCCCACCATCCACAGAGCAATACAGTGTGCAAACCGTTGTGAAAGCAGTTGTTGAGTAGAAGAACAAGTAATCCGCAGTGCCATCCACCTCGTAATTTGGCAGGGAAACCGTGGGGAAAACCGTAAAATAGCAGAAGTGTGAGTAATTCCCAGCCATCTACTGAGCAATATGGCATGCAAACAGTCGGGAAAATTCAGTGAAGAGTACAAGAACAAGTAATTTGCCACCCCATTCACCTAGCAATGCAGGCAGGAAAACCATTGGGAAAGCCGAAGAGAAGTGAAGTAGTGACCGATCCAGCGAGTAGTCTACGGTGTATGGAACTTTAGCAAAGTCATTGACAGGCGGAGGCGATGGATAAGCCCATGAGACAGCAGTAGTGCCAGCAATCGAGCAATATGGCATACCAACCGTTGGGTAAGTCATAGACAATCAAAAGAACCAGCAATGTACTGCCATCCGCTGAGAAATACGGCGCGAAAACTGTTGTGAAAGCGGTTGACAAGTAGAAGAATGTGCAATTCCCCACCATCCAATGAGCAATACTGGACACAAACCATGAAAACCGTTAACGAGTGAAAGAATGAGCAATGCACTGCCATCCTCTAAGAAAAACTGGGGACAAACCCAGAGAGACATTGATGAGCGGAGGAACGAGCAAGGGGCTACCATCCGCTGAATAAAACGATAAGCAAACCATTGTGAAAGCCATTAACAAGTGGAAGAAAGAGCAATCCTCCGTCATCCCCAGAGCAAAACAGTACCTAAACCATAAAAGCTGTTGATGAGCTGAAGAATAAACAATACGCTGCCATCCTGAGAGCAATACGGCATGCATACTGACGGGAAAGCCTTTGACAAGCGGATGAACAAGCAATCTGATACCATCCGCTGAGCGATACGGAGAGCAAACAGTCATGAAAGCTCTTGACGAGAGGAAGTATGGGCAATGGGCTACCATCCGCTGAGTAAGACTGAACGCAAACCCTCGTGAAAGCCGTTGACAAGCGGAAGTATGTGCAATACGCTCCCATCTGCAGAGCAAAATGGCGTGCAAACCGGGAAAGCCATTGACAAGAGGAAGAATGAGCAATCCGCTGCCATCCGCTGAGCAATACGGCGTGCAAACCGTTGTGAAAGCCGTTGACAAGCGGAAGTATTGGCAATCCACTGCCATCCTCTGAGCAATACGGCAGGTGAATCGTTGTGAAAGCTGTTGACGAGCGGAAATATGAGTCATGCGCTGCCATCCGCAGAGTAAGACTGTGCGCAAACCGTCATGAAAGCTATTAACGAGTGGAAGAATGAGCAATCCGCTGCCATCCGCTGAGTAAAACGGCACCCAAACCGTCATGAAAGCCTTGGACTAGCAGAGGAATGAGCAATGCGTTGCTATTCGCTGCGCAAAATGGTGAGCAAACCATGAAAGACATTGACGACTGGAAGAATGAGCGATGTGCTGCCATCCGCGGAGGAAAATGGCACGTAAACCATCGTGAAAGCCGTTGACAAGTGGAAGTATGGGCAATATGCTGCCATCTGCAGAGCAAAACGGTGTGCAAACCATGAATGTCGTTGACGAGCAGAAGAATGAGCAATCCGCTGCCATCCGCTGAGCAATACTGCGTACAATTCGTTGTGAAAGCCGTTGACCAGCAGAAGTATGGGCTATCCACTGCCATCTGCTGAGCAATACGGCGGGCAAAACATCGTGAAAGCCATTGACGAGCGGAGGTCCGCTGCCATTCATGGCGCAAACCAGCACGCAAACCATAAAAGCCATTGACGAACGGAAGAATGAGATCCGCTGCCATCCTCTCAGCAATACGGCGTGCAAAGTGATGGGAAAGCTGTTGACAAACGGATGAACGAGTAATACGCTGCCATCCGCAGAGCTAAACGGCGTGCAAACTGTAGAAGCAGTTAACGAGCGGAAGAATGAGCAATACGCTGCCATCCAATGAGCGATACGGCACTCGAAACATAGGGAATGCCGTTGAAGAGCTGAGGTTTGAGCAATCTACTGCCATCTGCTGAGCAATACAGCACGCACACCATCGTGAAAGCTGTCGACGAGCGGAAGAAAGAGCAATGCGTTGCCATCCGCTGAACATAACAGCGCGCAAACCATAAAAGACAGTGACGACAGGAAGAACGAGCGATGCGCTACCATCCGCTGACGAAAACGGCACGCAAACCGTGAAAGCCATTGACTAGCGGAGGTGTGCGTAATGCGATGCGATCTGCGGCGCAATACGGGACGCAAACCGGCATGAAAGCCGTTGACAATCGAAGGTGTGAGCAATCCACTGCCATCCACTGAGAAATACGACGCGCAAACCGTGAAAGCCATTGACAAGTGGAGGTGTGAGCAATCCGCTGCCATCCGCTGTGCAATATGGCATGCAAACCATTGTGAAACCCATCGGAGAGTGGAAGAATGAGCATTATGTTGCCCGCCGCTGAACAAAACAGCGCGCAAACCATGAAAGACGTTGATCATAGGAAGAACGAGCGATGTGCTGCCACCCGCTGAGGAAAACGGCGGACAAACCGTGAAGGCCATTGACGAGCAGAAGAATGAGCAATAGGCTGCCATCCGCTGAGCGATGCGGCGCTCGAACAGTCGGGAAAGCCATTGAAGAGCGGAGGTTTGAGCAATCCACTGCCATCCGTGGAGCAATACGGCGCGCTAACCGTGGTGAAAGCTGTTAACAACTGGAAGTAAGAGGAATCCGCTACCATCCACTGAGCAATACAGTGTGCAAACCGTCGTGAAAGCCATTGACGAGCAGAGGTATGAGCAATCCAATGCCATCTGCGGAGCCATACGGCACGCGAACCATAGTGAAAGCCGTTGACGGGCGGAAGTATGAGCAATCCACTGCCATCTGCAGAGCAATATGGCATACGAACCGACGTGAAAGTTATAGACGAGCAGAAGTATGAGCAATCTGCTGCCATCCGCTCGGCAATACGGCGCGAAAACCGACGAGAAAGCCGTTGACGAGCGAAAGTGTGAGCAATCTGCTACCATCCGCAGAGCAATACAGTGCACACAGCATCGTGAAAACCATTGTTGAGTGAACGAATGTGCGATCTGCCTCACCATTTGCTGAGTAATACAGTGCGAAAACCATGGTTCAAGCCATTGACGTCTGCAAGAATGAGCAATCCGCTGACATCCGCTGAGGAATATAGTACGCGAATAGGCCTGGGAGAACAGACCTCGACTAGCGGAAGAATGATCAGTCCGCTGCAATTTACCATGCAAAACAGCGCACAAACTGTGAAAGCCGTTGACATGTGCAAGAATGAGTAATCCGCTGCCATCCGCTGAGGTATACGATACGCGAACTGTCCATGGATAATAGACATCAATCAGTGGAAGAATGAGCAATCCACTGCCATCTGCTGCGCAATACGACGTGTGAACCGTCGGGAAAGCCGTTGACGAGTGTAAGGATGAGCAATGCGCTGACATCCGCTGAGCAATACAGCTAGCAAACCGTCGCGAAAGCTGTTAGCGAGCGGAGGTATGAGCAATCCGCTACCAGCCGCGGAGCAATATGGCGTGCAATCCATTGTTCAAGCTATTGACAAGTGGAAGTATGAGCAACATGCAGCTATCTGCTGAGCAATACGGCGCGCAAACCATTGGAAAAGCCATTGAGAAGTGGAGCAATAAGCAATGAGCTGCCAACCACAGAGCAATACGGCACGCGAAACGTCGGAAAAGCCGTTAACGAGCGGAAGAATGCACAATGTGCTGCCATCCGCTGAGCAATATGGCACACAAAACGTCGTGAAAGCCATTGATGAGAGAAAGAATGAGAAATCTGACGCCATCCACTGAGCAATACGGCACCCAAACCGTCGTGAAAACCTTTGACGAGAGAAAGAATCAGCAATCCACCACCATCCGCTGAGCAAAACAGCGTGCGAACCGTCGGGAAAGCCATGGACGAGCGGAGGTATGTGCAATCTGCTGCCATCTGCTGCGCAACACGTCACCCAATCCGTTGTCAAAGCCATTGACGAGAGAGAGAATGAGCCATCCGCCGAGCCATCCGCTGTGCAATACGGCGGGCAATCCATCGTGAAAACCGTTGACGACTGGAAGAATGAGCAATCTGCTGCCATCCGCTGAGAAATATATAGTGAAAACCGTCGTGAAAGCCGTTGACGAGTGGAGGTCTGAGCAAGCCACTGCCATCCGCAGAGCAATACGGCACGCAATCCGTCTTGAAAGCCCTTGACGAGTGAACGAATGAGCGATCTGCCTAGTCATCTGCTGAGTAATACGGTGCGAAAACCATCGTGAAAGCCATTGACGAGTGCAAGAATGAGCAATCGGCTGCCATCTACTGAGGAATACAGTACCCGAACCGGAGGGGGATAACAGACGTCAACGAGCGGAAGAATAAGCGATACGGCGAGCTTTCTACAGCGAGTAGAACGTTAGCAAAGTCATCGACAAGCGGAACATATGAGTGAACCCACAGATGAGCCGACTTACCTACCGTCGAGCCATATGGTATGCAAACAGTTGGCAAACCCGCGTAGGAGCGGAAGAATAATCATTCCAGCGAGCTATCTGATGAGCAATATGGCGTGTAAACCGTCATGAAAGCCGTCGACGCGCGGAGGAATGAGCAATCTGCTGCCATCTGTAGAGCAATACAGTGCGAAAACCGTCGTGAAAGCCATTAATGAGAGAAACAATGAGCAATCCGCCACCATCCACTGAGAAATACGGCGAGCAAACCGTCATGAAAGCCGTTGACGAGTGCAAGAATGAGCAATCCGCTGCCAACCACTGGGCAATACAGCACGCAAACCGTCGTGAAAGCCATCGACGCGCAGAAGAATGAGTAATCCGCTGCCATCTGCGGAGCAATACGGCTCGAAAACCGTCGTGAAAACTGTTGACGAGAGAAAGAATGCGCAATTCGCTGCCATCCACCAAGAAATACAGCGTGTAAACCATCGTGAAAGCCGTTGACGAGTGGAAGAATGAGCAATCCACTGCTATCGGCAGAGCAAATAGGTGCAAAAACCATCGTGAAAGCCATTGACGAGTGGAAGAATGAGCAATGCGCAGCCATCCGCTGAGTAATACGGCGCAAAAACCGTCGTAAAAGCCGTTGACGAGCGGAGGACCGACCAATCCGCTGCCATCGGCGGAGTAATACGGCGCGCAATCCATCACGAAAGCCATTGACGAGCGAACGAATGCCCGATGTGCCTAGTAATCTGCTGAGCAATACGGCGCAAAAACTATCACGAAAGCTGTTGACGAGTGCAAGAATGAGCAATCGGCTACCAGCCACTAAGGAATACAGACTGCAAACCAGCCTGGGATAACAGACGTCGACGAGCGGAAGAAAGAGCGATACGGGGAGCAATCTACGGCGCGTAGAACGTGAGCAAAGTCATCGACAAGCGGAACATATGAGTGAACCCACAGATGAGCGGACTTACCTACCGTCGAACCATATGGCATGCAAGCAGTTTGCAAAGCCATAGACGAGTGGAAGAATAATCGATCCAGCGAGTGATCTGATGAGCAATATGGCGGGAAAACCGTTGTGAAAGCCATTGACGAAAGAAAGAATGAGCAATCCGCTGCCATCCGCTAAGTCATAAGGGGTGCGAACCGTCGTGAAAGCCGTTGACGAGTGGAAGAATAAGCAATCCGCTGCCATCCGCCGAGCAATATAGCATGCAAACCGTCGTGAAAGCCTTCGACGAGTGGAAGAATGAGCAATCCGCCTAGCCATCCTTCAAACAATTTGACATGCAAACCGTCGTGAAAGCTGTCGATAAGCGAACGAATAAACGATTCGGCGAGCCCGCTGCAGTGCCTAGATCGTTAGCAAATTCATTGACAAGCGGATGAAAGGAGTGAACCCACGAATGTGACGACGTTTCATCCGACGAGCAATACAGTGGGTGAACTGTTGATGTGCAGAAGTAATGTGCGATCCGTCGAGAAATATGGCATGCAAAGCCTTGTGCAAGTCCGTTGCGAGTTCATCAGTCGGGTCCTGATCCTTTCATTTCATCATTTTGTTCAATTGATTTGACGTGTACTAAGCACGTGACAATATCGCGCATATTTGTTGCACAATATTGTCACATGCTTATAGTTCTCATCGGTCAATCATCGCCAAGGGGCTAGCTACAGTGGCGGCAGGCTTGCTAGTGGTTAGCATTTCCAGACATCATTCTCGCCATGGCGCTAGCTACAGCGGCGGCAGGCTTGGTATTACCGCGACAGTGGTTAGGGTTTCCAGAGGTCATCCTTGCCATGGCGCTACCTACAGCGGCGGCAGGCTTGGCATTGCCGCAGCCGTGGTTAGGGTTGCAGGCAGGAATTAACTGGGGTGTGGAGAAGTTTCTCAGCTAGCAAGATGGCTAGACCATTGACGAGCAGGAGTAAGGAGCTATCCGGCGAGCCATCCGCCGAGCAAAACGGTACGCAAACCAGTGTGAGAAAATAGCCGTCAACGAGCCAAAGAATGGGCGATCCACCGACCTATCCATGGAGGAATCCAGCATGTAAACCCTGGTGAAAGCCGCCGATAAGGCGAAGGAATGAGCGATACGGCGAGCAATCTACGGTGTGTAGAACGTTAGGAAAGTCATCGACAAGCGGAAGGAATGAGTGAACCCACTACGGAGCAGTAACACCATCCGTCGAGCCATTCGCAGAGCGAGACGGCATGCAAATCATTGTGAAACCTGTTGACGAGCGGAAGAATGAGCAATCCGCTGCCATCCGCAGAGCAATAACGCGGGTAAACCATTGTGAAAGCCTTTGACGAGCAGAAGTACGAGCAGTGAGCTGCCATCCACTGAGTAATACGGTGCCCAATCCGTCGTGAAAGTCTTTGACGAGCGGAAGTACGAGAAATACGCTGCCATCCGCTCAGAAATACGGTGCGAAAACCGTCGTGAAAGCCATTGACGAGTGCAAGAAAGAGCAATCCGCTGCCATCCGCTGAGCAATATAGAGCGTAAACCGTCGTGAAAGCAGTTGATGAGCGGACGAACGAGCTGTTACACCTTAGTAATTAGCTAGAGTACGTAGCAAGGGAGACTCATCACGGGCCTTCAGAAAGGCACTAGTTGCCCTCTGAAGCACGGGTAATGATGCCAGAGAGTCTAGGTAGGAGATCGAGGAGACGGAGATTAGCTGTCGGCCGAGAAAACCGGACCTAGGCTAACTCCGGAGATGAGGGGGCGAGTGCAAACGAACAGATCTCTTTCCAGAGAGAGATTGCGTCACCTCAGGGTGATTGACAGACTCTAGAACTTAAGACCCCGCACGACCGCATGGCCCTCATACAGTACATGGCTCCCCAGGGAGCTCTCACCTCAGGGAGAGACGGAGGACTCTGAGCCTAGGGTGCCGCAAGGTGCATGGAAACCTCATCTCCCCTTATCTACACCCTGCTATGACCAATGGATCACCCACGGGG
>Ga0307516_10010039_pt1 | contig 10475 bp, 12 predicted proteins | sample 19_EM_MG_FD_203310 | JGI IMG/M metagenome (GOLD analysis project Ga0307516, IMG submission 203310) | Populus trichocarpa ectomycorrhiza microbial communities from riparian zone in the Pacific Northwest, United States - 19_EM | ecosystem: Host-associated > Plants > Roots > Unclassified | place...
CGGGTCGAAAGCGTGAGACAGGGGAGGATGAGCAGCGATGCGCCGGTTGCTGATGCTATCCATAACGGTTAATCATTCCTATTACAGCTGTTTTTGATAGTGGGTTGTGGTAGTTTAACTGGAGGGCGTCGCTGTATAGGTTCGATTTATGTTCAAGTCCGTTGCCGGGTGTAAATAGGCACAAAACCGTGGCGCTCCCCACCCCACAGCGTGTGTGGGATTGCCTGAACGGCCAACTTGCTTCGAGACTAAATGCTGTTGGCTACACTAAGAGCCAGGGAGTGCCAGAGTGGTGCCGTCCTGCACGCACCACAGTCATGGTGGCGATTGCCGCAGATAGATCTGTGGGTCCGATAAATTCCCTTCCTCAGTCAACCCACCATTTGACTGAAGCTCGCCCCTTGGTGATTATCCGTAAGGCTCTACAGCATACGCTCAAGCCTAGACGAATAGCCAGGGACTCCAAAGTGAGTTGTCAGAACCCCATTGTCGCGTCAGTCATTGCTTCCGCAGTCCGCGTCCAGATATGGCCATTTCACTCAGAACCAGGCCAAGCTCCCGCATTCCAGGGGTCCGAAAGAGCTAAAATCTCGCCTACTCGAAGCTAATCGGGCACCGGTTCCATCGCCTGATCTCTGGGGTTCATCGGCGTGCACTACAGGAAGTGGATGGTCCTCGGGTATTGAGAAGCGAGACTCGGTTGCTGGGGTCTTTTTGAAATGGACGGGCGTATCTTCAACTCGTCCTACGCCGATATCCGGTGCCTGACTATCGGACACTTATCAGGAATGGTGCAACACGAGCCCTAGACTGCCCTTGTTGGTACGCGACTGGAATCAGACACAGGCACTAGAAACATTGGTCGCGGGTTTCCCGAGGACGTGGGGACTGTCGGCAACTCGCGACGCCAGCTGTCCAGGCTAAACCAGCAACACCCCCAAATGCGGAACAATGTACTATCGAGGGTTGGGGACTGGTTAAGTACCAGCCCACCCCCGGTCAACTCGCGCCTTGCCTTTCACTCTCGTCGTCGCGTTCCACCCCACTCCACCGTCCCCCCCGGACACCGACAAGCGCGACCAGTCTGCCCCCCATAGTCAAGGGCAACCATCAGTATCAATGTGCGTAGACGCACCCCAACGTATTCCGTGACGCTGACACAAAATGGTCACTAGTATGAGTGGCGAGGCCAACATCGACGCGATACGAGCAGTGGAAAGGCAGACCAATGAGGGCAACGGAGACGTAATCAGCCTCAAACGCTTCCGGAATTCGTCGGTGAACGTACCCGAGTGGGCGATTCCAGAAATCCTCGGAAACATACTTGTTTGGAGCCTCGTTCAAGAGCACGCATGGACCTTCCAAGGGCCACAGAAGGGCCCTTACAACTTCCTACTCGTTTGTCACCACCGGTTCGAGGTCGCGTGTAGCACCCCGGAACTCTGGAGTTTGTGGGGAAGCACTTTGCAAGATTGGAAGAGACGTCACTACCGTTCCGGAGCTATCCCCCTCGACCTGGTGCTGGACGGATACAAATCCGATCCCGGTGTCCTCTTCAACAAATATCTCCAGGATGCAGTCAGGAGTCGCGCCATGCAAGGCACCATACGGCAAGTTCACCTACGGTCCGGCAACAGTGGTACCCTGGCCTCCATCATTTCGTCCTTAACCCCAAACGACGAGGGTTCTCGGAACGAGAATATCGAGGGGATCATTTGGCGAGCTGATACCATGGGTCGTTCTGTGGATGTCTCGACCTTCTTCGCTGGGTCCCGCCTCCCGAAGTTGCGTTTGCTCAACCTCTCTGGGGATATCCGGTTTTCATCATGGGACTACCTGGCACCCCGAACCACCCTTCTGACCACCCTGTCACTCGAAATCGGCACATCAACACCATCACCTGCCATAACCGCACCCCAGCTATTCTCAATCCTCACCAACAACCCCGGTCTTCTGGAACTCACCCTCGGCCGTGCAGCCCCCCCCAATATCGCTGCTGGGTCCATGTCCAAGGTTCCGTTGCGCAACCTGAAAAAACTCTCCCTGGTGGGGAGTTTCCGTTGTATCTTTTGATTGCTGCACCAATTGATACTCCCGGAGACGTTGGATAGCTTGGACCTTGATGCATCCGGTTGCACGGTAGAGGACGTTTCGCAAACCCTCGCGCCATATATGCGGGACCAGTACCGACGCGACGACAGGTTTCAAGACGAACTGGAGGTTGAATCCAGCTCCTCTACCGCTTGTATCGCCATTTCAGTCACCGTCATATACTACGGACCTCCCACACTGGAAGATAGCGTACCGTCTGCGGGATTCAAGGTGTTCCTTGTTGGCCAACCTCCTCGGGACGTACTGAAGAAATTATTCATCGACCTCATTGCGCTCATTCCCCGAGAGCAGGTCGAAGGATTCAGCGCTGACCTCGAAATGGAACCGCCAGAAGTGTTGATTATGATGCCGACCATCGAAAGGTTGTACATCTCCGGCCTAGAGTTGTCCGAAGGGTTCCTACAGCCAAACAAGGACGGACCGCACCCCAACACGAAACTTCTCCCCTCACTTGATTACTTGTGTCTGGAAGACTTCATGCTGAAAGGCGACAATTCGCGTCACCTGACAACATACCTGGCCCACCAAGCTTCGGGTGGCCGAGCGATTTCGCTCCAGATGGTCGGTTGGTTTCCTGAGATGCCACCGGAAGTGGCGAGTGAGATAAAGGGTATGGTTAGAAAGTTGTGTCAGGGGGGCTGGGGGAAGGAGGGAGATCTCGATCGTTACTACCGGTAATTCGTCAGCCGATCATTCCCACTACAGCTTTCACCAAATAGATACCCCTTCCCAAACTTACCAAAAGGTGGTCGGTAATGCTGGATCCCTCAAGCCTTAAGCCATAGCTACTCACGTCCACCCCAGAAGGAAAGCCAGCACCCCCTACTCCTCCCGTGGAGGGAAGTCCGTACAGGCAACTCGAACGGGCGCGATTCCTATGTCCGCTGTCCGATTGAGGGTAGAGAATAGGTCTTGGCAGGGAACGGGGTGTCGACCAGCCCAGGTTGACCGGGAAGAACTCGCTGGTGGTGGAGACTTCCCTCACCTAGGACACTATTTTCCACGCGGGTTGTGGTGAGCCTTTCGGATAAAGGGGTTGGTTGATATGCGAATCAATGAATGTATTCAAGTACCCGGCAAATAGCCCAGCTAATGGTTGACTGCTGTATGGAAATAAAGAGGGAAAAGAGTGGATGACTTGAACGACTTCAATTGGTATAGCGAACCAGCGGAAGAAGGGAAAAGAGCGGGGTTTACAACGAGAGTGTTTACCGATTCTACGGTAGTTGCTGGTGTTGGGGTTCCAGTGTATCTGGGTATAAATTAAACCATAAATCAGTGGCTTTGAGCGCCTTGGGGTCGCATTCTCTGCTGGCTAGATCTGTGGTTGGAGTCTTCACACGGGCCAGGACTGGCTCCTGACGGTTCTCATCCAATCGGATCCTGCATTGGGGTATTGCCAGACCATAGCACCGCCACCTGTAGTAAGAGTCAGTACCACGACAGGAGGCTCTCGCATACAGATACTCACTCCAACCGGAGTTCTTGGCATCGGCAAGGCAGCTGGCGAGGGTATTGGGGTTGATGTAACCGTTGGTGGCGTCACTTTCGGTGGCAGGTTTACCAATCACAAGTTTGTCGAGCGCCACTCCGGACGCCGCAATCTCGAAGACGGAACTCTGGGGCCAGGCAGAAGACGAAGCCCTGAGGAGATTGTCGCAGGTGGTGTACTCGCCTCCACCCTCTAGGGGATGTGAGTTTTGAACGGTTGTGGTGAGCTGCAGTTGCTGTTTGTGCTTACGGTTGTAGAACTGGATGTTATACCAGTCGATGAGGGCCCCAACTGTTCGGTCAATAGTCAAGTAAGCACCGTTCTGATATTTTCCGGGAGAGAACCAGGGCGCGACAGGGGCGTGGGTCACGATGTAGTCACCTGGAAGAAAGGCTGTCACTAAGGGATCGAAAGGGGTATACGGTTACCACCTACCCTGGGGGAGGATAGACCGGAGCGTTTGGGTGAAAGAAGCAAGCCACGCTTCAGCCGTGCCTGTGCCTAAAGTAAGGGGCCCGACCACCGACGCCACGAAAGGATCTACGTACCCGCCTCCATTGCTGCAAAGTCCTAATCACGCCCTTAGCCAAATACCAATAGGGGGGAGAAGCGTGACATCCTCACCTCGTAGTCGACGTCGATACCATCCAAGTTGTATTGCCTCACCCAGTTAGCCATGGTAGTGGCGGCACCGACAGGGTCAAGTCCAGAACTGGTCGGGGTCTCGGTTGAGCCAAAGGCGGATACGATCAACTTGATACCGGCAGCATCATATTTGGACTTGACCGAAGCACGGTCTCCGTCTGAGAGGGATGCCCAGGATCCAGCGTTGTCCAAGGCTCCACCAGAGGTCAGGAACGACAGAGCACTGGGGCACATGCGGTCGGTGTTTTGGAAAGGGTGAAAAATCCTTGCGCACTCACTAGACGTTGTATCCGCCGAGAGCGGAGGGATCAGGTGGGGCAGAGGACCCAGGCCACTTGTCGGAGTATATCACGAAGCGGGGAGCGACTGGGGCAGAACGAGCCAAAACCTTGCGCGTCCCTCCATTGAGTTGGTGGATAGGAACAGCAAAAACCCCGTATAGCCCAGAGAAAAGGACCAGAATGGTGGCGACGGTTGAGAATCGAACGAAGGCCATGACTGAAATGCTAGAGGCGAAAAAACCAGAGACCGTTGTTTCACCATCCTCAAACCCACACTTCTTTTATACGGAGACACAAAAGAGGCCGCGAGCTTGCTTCCACAGCCGACAGCCAGAACCCGTCCCCAATGGCACAAGAGACCAGGGAGGATTTCTGAGCATTGAATTGCACCGTGTGGCCAGAATTATAGGCCCATGCGGTGACCACGAGCGAAACGGATGACCGACGCGGAACCCTAGGGACTTCCACTGATTCCGCCAGAACAACTTGGGGGAGGATATGGTTTATGAAGTAGAACTGATCACGCGGCATGCTGCCAAGGACTCATGGCCGGGGAGAGTCTTCTCCCTTAGCCTTCGACAACCCCGAGGTACGTACGCGACGGTGATCACGTCCGCACTGATGATCAGCAGCGGCGAGGGTGGAGACTAAGGACGAACGGTGGTGCTGAACGCTGGGTGCACTCCTCGTGACCAGCGCGGCGGCGACGGCCATGTCAAAGTGCGATTGAGCCCCGAGCACAGAAAACCACAACGGTGCAGCAGGCGACTATCCGCAGGGAACGAAGATAGCGAGACGTTGAGCGGGAACGAAGAGAAATCGTGGCACGTCATCGTTGCCAGGGTGGTGGATCGAAAGAGGGAAGGATCACCCGGGCCGTGACCCTCATGGCCCCCAACTTCCGATCATCTCTCTCACGCTCTCTCTTCCATTGACTCCCTCGTTGGCCATCATGAGGAGCTCCGGGGTTTCCGTGATATAGGTGATAAAAGAGAAATCTGGCGACCACAGCGTTTAACACCTGCGTGCGACAGAGTGCTGAAATCAGATGGTTGGTACGTGTTTTGGGCTTGTTTTAGGTCTTGACTCAAATCAGCCGAGAAAATGCTTGAGGTGCAGACCATTGCCATACCCCTACCTGCCCGCCCGGATCTCCGTCGACTCGAGACCGGGCGTGGCAGTGACTCACTGTTCGATTGACCTCCGTGAGAACGCAATTGTTCACCGAGTCTGTCACCCGGGCAGAAGGGAACAGAAGGCGTACTCGAGCTCCGTTTGTCGTCCACAATTTCTTGACAGAGCATTGTTTGAGGGGCAGTAGGGCTTCTGACGGTTTAGATCCTGTCCTTGATAAGTGCGCGTTTGACGCTCTTCCCTTGAGAGAGAAGGATGGTTGGCATACATCGTACCGGCGGTGTCCTCAATGTTTACCAGCGCCGACGAAGCCCGGTTGTTATTTCCCGGTTACACATGGGACGAGGGTCTCTATCCATACTTCACGCCCAGAAGGTTGATGGTCATCAGCTCGTAACTTCACGAAGGGTGAATCAAAGCCCGTATGGTGCCGGGGCCTGGGGCAGCCCACCCGGCCAGGACCGGCGTTGAGCACTTGGGGGTTCACGGGGCTTCGTTGTGCAGAAACTGTAGGGTTTCTCCCAGGCATAGGACTAGAGAGTTAATACTCGCTGCGAGGTTTCTTGTTCACCCTGAGCAAGACCCCCCCCTCGGCCTTTCCGCTGCCCCCTGCGACATGTGCTCTACGTTGTTTCCTATCACTTCGGGATTTACTCCTGCAAGAAACTCACTTTGTCGGCTAAACTCGAACCGTCAGGATAAATTCCGGAAAGCGTGCAATGCGAGCCCGCTGACCTTTCCATCCGGTCAACATTTGTTTTCCCGCCTCCGCAACTTTATTCCAGTGCTCCCGCCTCTTCGTCGCATCCCTCATTGCTATTAACCATTCCCTTTTCTCGCGGCTCGTGCACGCAACATGGGGCTACGTTTCCGTGCGGCGGGAATCAGGCATACAGACCTGATGACGGAAACGTTGGCTCCCACCTCTGGGGACCGTCGGCATCTTGCGGCGCGTCCTGACTGAGCAGGTTGCGTGGGCTACCCTTCCAGATCATCGTCTTCCATCTTGCGATGACACTACCTCTCCACGTCCACAGCGACGAAACGTCAGTCCCCCACGGTTGGAGGCAAGCATTGGTATCAGTGTACGTGGATGGATTCTGGGGCCTTTCACAAGACTGACGCAAAGTGGACACCAGCATGGTCCACGAGACCAACATCGACTCCATACAAGCCTTGGATAAACAAATCGAAGAGGGCAAAGGGGACTTAATCAGGCTCAAACGCGCCCGAAATTCGTTGCTCAACATATCCACACGCCTACCTCTAGAAATCCTCGGACACATCTTCGCTCGGAGCCTCATTTGGAGACACGGCGGTTTCTTGTCCAGTTATAATAAAAAGCGAGGGTTGCTCATGCCTTGCCCTCTTCTAACACCACCTATTACCCTCCTCCATATCGCGATGATACTACCTCACGTCCGCAGTGACGAACCGCCAGCCCTCCGTGGCCAGGAACAAACGTTGGGATCGATGTACGTGGGTCATTTCCGGGGCATTTCGCGGCACTGACATAGAATGGATACCACTATGGGCCACGAGGCCAACATTGACCCCATACAAGCCTTGGATAAACAAATCGAAGAGGGAAAAGGGGACTTAATCAAACTCAAACGCGCCCGAAATTCGTTGCTGAACATATCCACCCGTGTACCCCCAGAAATCCTTGGAGAAATCTTTGTTTGGAGCGTCGTTCGGAGCGCGCCTTGTTCGCTGGACCCACTTGAATTCGACCATTTGCGAGAGGGACCTTACGACTTCATCCTCGTTTGCCATCACTGGTTCGAGGTTGCGTGTCTCATCCCGGAACTTTGGAGTTTCTGGGGAAACACTTTGCAAGATTGGAAGAGACGCTATCGCCATTCCGGAGCCACCCCCATCGATCTGGTGCTGGAGAAAGGCGAATGCGACCCTGGCCCCTCCTTCGATGGATCCCTCCAAGAGGCAGTCAGGACTCGTGTAACACAGGGCACTATACGACGAGTTCATCTTACGTCCAAATACGACCATAAAGACATCATCTCGTCATTGACCCCAAACGGCGAAGGCTCTCAGAACGAGAAGGTCGAATCTACCCTTTGGCGAAACGAGGAGTCCACTTCCGTGGATGTCTCGGGTTTCTTCGCTCGGTCCCGCCTCTCGAAGTTGCGTTTGCTTGGTCTCCACGGGAGGTTTCAGAATTCATCATGGGATCTCCTGGCACCCCAAACCACACTCATCACTGTCCTGTCGCTCACGGTCTACGAGCCGTCATCCACCCCAACCACACCTCAACTACTTTCCATCCTCGCCTCAAATCCCAACCTTCAACAACTCACCCTCTCCCATGCAGCCATCCCCAACGATGCTGATGGGTCCACATTTCAAGTGTCCATGCGCAACCTTAAAGTGCTTACTTTGGCAGCGGAATTCCGTCACTTTTTTGGGTTGTTGCGTCGATTGATACTCCCAGAAGCGTTGGATGAGGCGTCCCTGACTGGGTTCAAGTCCACGGCGTATGACGTTTCGCAAAGACTTGCACCGTACATGCAAAACTACTTTCGACGTGACGCCAGGTTTCAAGATAGACTGGAGGTTTCCCCCACTCTTTCCCACAAGACCATCTCGGTTTCTGTCGCTGCCATTTGCACCCAGACTACGCCAGTACGGAAGCCACCACAGGTGACGTTCACAGCGGGTTTAGAAGACTTTATACCTCCAGACGTACTGGAACAATCGCTCATCAATTTCATTACACCCCTACCCCGAGAACACGTGGTGGCTTTCAAATTTGAAGAGAAGAACGAGCAGAAACTGCCAAAAGAGCTATTTCTCATGATGCCGAACATCGAAATGTTACATCTCTCCCGCGTAGAGTTGTCTGAATGGTTCCTACTACCAAACCTGGATGGACCAAATGCCTGTGTGGACCTCCTCCCCTCACTCCGATCACTGGTTTTGGATCGAGTTAGCCTGAACGACGTCAATTTGGATCACCTGGTAAGATACTTGACCTATGAGACCTTTGGCGGCCAAACCATCTCCCTCAAGGTCAAGGGTTACTCTCAGGACCCGTGGATGCATCAAAAGGTGGAGGGCAAGATAAAGAATCTGGTTGACAAGCTTACCCTGGAAATGGAGCCCGGAAGGCAGGAGGCCTGGCAACCGCCGCCCGGGTAAGGTTAACGAATTGGCGATTTTAGCGATCAGTAGGTTCCAGAGGAGTCCGTCGGTCACCTTCCATCACTTGTCATCTTTTGCTCGCTGTATCTTTGGGGGATACCTTCACCGTTCTCAGATTTAAGTGGCTGATTATACACAACGGATCTGCGTAATCAAACATCCTACGCCCATTCATCTGTCCGAACGACGATATGATCAACGCCGGAGATCACATGCATAGAAAGCAGCGGCCGTACTTTACGTTACATTTCTAGCCGATGGCCTCGACTAGATCAACAAGCCCTCTCCTGGTTAGCTCCGGTAACAGACTTGGCGCATGATCTTTCAGATCCTTCTGTCCCGGCCACGCTATGTATACGACCTGGGGACGAATCGAGTGGGAGGTCCAGAATCGGACCAACAGGCGGTCAAGGTCCCGCCATTCCTGACAAACGGACTCCTCAACCGTGATCGGGTCAAACTGGAAGATGCTGATACGTTGAAAGCTTTTGGATTTGACGGTTTGGAGCGTCGTACTGATCCATCGGACGCTCGACCCCTTTCGCAGAAACCCCAGATATTTGAGTTTTGCGGCGATAGAGAGGTCAAGCAGAAGAGGATCAGGCGTGGCTATGCGAGCGACGGTGAGGTGCTGGCTAATCACAGATGCTGAAGGAAACGCACATTGGGGATGGTAACGAACGGTGAGAAATTCCAGGGTGTCAGAACACCTCGACACCAGATCTGACACCAGCTTGGCGTTTTCATTGAAGAACAGTGTGTTGATCTCGGAAAAGCGGAGAGCGCCTGGGAGGTCCAACAATCGACGGGTGATAAGGCAGATCCCCTCAAACGTTCCCAAGTCGAGGGTGCCGGTGAGTTTTGGTGATGTCAAATGGGTGTTCCATCCATCTACGCCTGTCGTGGGGAAAAAAGTACCCAACGACAGATCCTCAAGAAGGGGAAAGGAACGGATGAGGTCGAGGGCATTGCAAGTTGTATAAGTTAGATTGAGTGATCTGACGGTGGGTGATAATCCGTAGAATGGGATGAGGGAGGTCGTATCGAGGCGCGATAACTTTAAGTGTACGACGTTGTGAAAGGGGCGAATCCAACCCGCGTCCGCAGTGGTGATTGAAGTGCCATAAACGGAGAGTGTGTGCGTGTGGTGGGCGGGAGAGTTGAAGGGATCCGGAAAGGCCTTCTTCCATTGTTCGATGTGTGATTTTAAGTTGTAGAATTCGACACAAGCGAAGAGGTGCTGTCTTGTCCGTGGAACCCATGACTTGGAGACTACGCAACAGGTTTTGAGCGTGGCCGGTTCGTCGTGTAGATGGTTGACGATGAGATCGAGGATCTCTGGTGGGAGAGAGGACAACATCATGGTTTCGGCAAAACCTGTTAGACGCTAGGATGCCGGAAGCCAGACCATATGACGGTCGAAGTGCACAAAAAATACATCCTTCTTGACCCAGTACCACCACCATCTCTTGTTAGCGCCCTCCTAGATCCCCCATCCACTTGCCCATCCCCATCCCCCCTCTGTCATGATTTTCGCCGGTTTTCTCCCTTTTTTTCTTTCTAAGTCCCAAGCGCCCACTCATTCAACTTCGCTCAACCATGACATGTTTCCACATTCCTTATCTTATCTTATCTCATGTCCCATTTCT
>Ga0307516_10010040_pt1 | contig 10475 bp, 12 predicted proteins | sample 19_EM_MG_FD_203310 | JGI IMG/M metagenome (GOLD analysis project Ga0307516, IMG submission 203310) | Populus trichocarpa ectomycorrhiza microbial communities from riparian zone in the Pacific Northwest, United States - 19_EM | ecosystem: Host-associated > Plants > Roots > Unclassified | place...
CGACGTGACGGAGGAGATGTTGCACCAGAGGGCTACGACGGAGTTGGCTTACGGAGGTGAACCTGCGTACCATCTCGCTCAGGTTTCGATTTTCCTTGCTGTCGCGGAAGCGTTATGGAGCGTTGCTGATACTGCGAAGACGGTTGTCTGGTGGAGATTGAGGACATGGTTGTTGCGAGAGCAAATATTGGACGAGCCTGTTGGGCTTCCTCAAGACCTCTGGGAGGCGTGCGTGATTTTTGTCTCCCTATTATTGTGTTTGCTTATTTTTCGTAGGATTATCGCGGACGCAGGCGCTTTGAAGGATCCGGAATTCCCTCCGGACCTGCGAGAGGTTCAAGGACGTATCCTGCTTGAGCAAGGTCTTTTACATCACACCCTCCAAAACGACAAGCCCGCAGCCGAGCATTTCGTTCGAGCGGCAAAGGCGAACGGCCTTCAATACGAGCTTACCGGCGCACTAGGGAAAAGGACAAAGTTCCAACAGTTCGACGTCACGCAACTCGTTCTCCTGGCTCAGAGCCGTAAAACGCCAGAGGACAAAAATAAAATCCAAGAGAAGGAAAACAAGTCCGAGGAAGCTAAGTCTACACCGGAGGCGGCGAACGACCGACCACCGGGCGGACTCACCATCCCGGAAACATTGCTGCTCAATGATGACACCCTTCTCGAAAAGACGGAATTCACTTCCTCCACACCATCCTCAATATCCACCCTATCTCACGTCGACCCGAACTCCCAACCTCCCCTCGATCCCTTGGACCAATGTATTCTTCTCGGCCTCTGCTTGAACGTCAAAAACACCTCCCCTTCACACGGCCTCACGGCCGAGCAGATGTCTCCCTACGTCGCACGGGTAATCTCTCATCCCCTCAACTGGTCAGTCCACACCATGGCTCTCCTCCTTCGCTCCCGGCTTGAGTCGAACCGGACGCGAACCGTTGAGAGATCGACCCTCCAGCTCCAGGCTCTGGTTGATCAGATGCCCACTGCCGATTCAACCGTCCGGGAACGGCTGGAGCATTTCCACGGGATCTCTTTGCCCAGTAAATGGGAGATGCAAAAGGAACTCGCGACCAGGTTCCTTTCGATCGGAGTCGTCAAATCCGCGCTCGAGGTTTTCGAGAAGTTGGAGATGTGGGAACATGTTGTGCGGTGTTGGCAATCCATGGAGCGACCGGACAAGGGTATCGCGATCGTCAAGGACCTCCTGGAGGGTCGGAAGGCTGAAGCCGACGTCGTCCTTTCTCGGGGAAGGGCTTCGAGGACCACGAAGCTGGATGTGGTTCGGGAGGCCAAGCTCTGGTGTTTACTCGGGGACATGGAACCCGCCAACGCCGTCCGTCATTACACGCACGCTTGGGAAATCTCGAGCCACACCTCTGCCCGTGCTGTGCGCTCTTTAGGTGGCTACCACTTCGCTCGGGACGAGTACACCGAGGCGAAAGATTTCCTCAAGAAAGCAGTCGTAATCAACCCTCTCTTGAGCAGGACATGGTTCGTCCTCGGGTGTGCATGTTTGAAGCTTGAGGATTGGGAAGAGGCGAGGCAGGCGTTCTATAGGTGTGTGACGATAGATGATGAGGACGCTGAGAGTTGGAACAATTTGGCGAGCGTATATCTGAGGATGGCCGATGCGGACCAGGATCAACCTGGGGGCGAGGTATGTATTCCGCCCACCCTTATTACCGAATACTGAATATTTGCCCGTGCTCCAGGGCGATCGCGAAGGGCAGGCGGTGCCATTCGAACACCGAATGCTCGCCTGGCGCGCCCTCAAACAGGGGGTCAAACACGGTTACGACAACTGGCGGATGTGGATCAACTACATGATCGTTTCGATGGACGTCGGGGAGCTCACCGAGGCATGCCGTGCCCTCACCCGGATCGTTGAACGTCGCGCGGATAAAGATGGATCTTCTTCTGTGGACGAGGACGTTCTGGACAAACTCGTTGACGCTGCCACTCGGTCGGTCACCCAGGCCAAGGCGGATCCGTCCGAGGTCCAACAGCAGAGATCATGGAGCCCCAAAGAACTTTTGAAGAGGGTAACGGAGCTACTGGATAACACCATTCTTCCTAGAGTTGCCACGACGAGGGTTTACCGCGCGAGGGCACGGCTGTACACCTTCCACGCGGATTACGAATCGGCGATTCGGTTGTATATGGACGCGTACCGACTCAGCACCGCAGGCTCGATGGAGAAAGGCGAGACGGATACGGATAATTGGAGGGTGGCCGTTACCGAGGTCGAGGAGATGGTTGACGTTCTACGGAACTTTGGGCCTAAGGTGGAAGGGTACAAGTGGGGGTTGCAGGTGCGGAGTATCGTCAGGAGTTTCATGGGCAAGACGAGGGAGGATTTCGAGGACGAGCCGGAGTGGCAGAGGCTGGTGGATCTGACGGAGGACTTGAGATCGTGACCATCGTTCGGCGTTCAGTTCAATGCTCAGTGAAAGGCATCTCGCTGCGGCTTCTAGCGGTAGTTTTTTCTTCAACGCCATTGTCACCTCCGACCGCATGGGTCTCCGGAACGAACTTGTGAATTAGGTACGGCGCTGAAACGTTATTCCGCGTATATTCCATTGTTAAGTGGGGGACGCCACATGGAGATGTAATTTAAATGTATGATACAACCGGGAGCGAGGAGATGGAGGTAGTAGAGCGTGAGGGACGTAAAGGGGGTGAATGAATGAAGAAAGGCGAATGTCGAATGTCGAAGAGCGAAGATGGGAATGTTGGCTACAGTTTCGGGGATGCTCAGGGAGCACGGCTCTCCCGAACAAGATGGAGAACACGTACAGAAAGCCAGGGGGGGTCAGATTCCAAGCATCTACGAGCTGAATGGGACGTCTGGCCACCCAAAGGCCAGCGCCATCCGATTCAGCAAGAGGGCGGTAACGATTTCCGTGCAAATCGGAAGTCCGGGATGTTTGATGGTCAACCTGGCGGTTGCCTTTTTGTCGGAGGACGTAACAGGTTCGTAAGTCGCGATGAGGGTGCGGCCGTTATAACACTGCGAGATGCGGGAAGAGAAGTTTCACGTTAACACGCGCGTTTCGAAAGGGCCAAAGGAAGGACAAAATGGGGAAACAACACAAACCTCCATGCGACCGTCAGTGATCTTCCACTTGAGTTCCTTGCCATTCTGAGCGGTGAAATACCTTGTACTATAGGAAGCACAAAGGGGGTGAGGGGGGTGGCAGTGGTCAGACAATGGGGTACACGAGTTGATATGATGAGGAGGCGTACTTTGCCGCCCCTTTCTTCTGCCGAACCGAGCTGTTCATGGGTTGATTCGGGCCGTTCCCATAGATCAGGTATCCGGATGACTTTCCAGGCCCGAAGTACATGAAAGAGGTGTTCGGGCCCATGATTTCGGGATGTTGTTGAGACCACTGAGGTTCTCGGATGAGGCGGACGAGCAAATTAGGTTTCTGCTCCATGTCGTTTCTGTGAATTCGAGGGGGGTCAGCTTCTGCAACGTCTCTGACCTTGTGGACTTACATCGAGAACGCGAGTCTCCCATCGAGGTCTTGGAACGTCGTGAAGTACGGCTGGCTGCCGATTTCCAACAAAGTGTAAGATTCAGCCATTTCTCTCTGCGGTCTCTCGGTCCTGGGCAGCGAAGAAGAGGAAGAAGAGAGAGAGAGATGTACGGTGGGGGATGGAGAGCGAACGCATGGTGAGTGTGTTTTATATCCTGAGGGTTTCTGTTCAAGCGGCCGGACCCGCCTTTGAGCCCAATGTGGATCCACTCGCTGGGTTCGGGTTGTCAATTCGAGATCAAAGGCGGACGCCAAACGAGCGCCCGATTGAAAGTCGACAACAACAAGCCCCTCAAAGATTTCCCACGGATACAACAAAGTCTATTCAAACTTCCAAGACGTAAGCCACGGAACTGTCGGTGGCTGAAGTGAACTATAACCCTCCAGTCGGTTTAACCTCCATCTCTTTCAAAGGCTTTGGACTCTCTCCTCTCCTCGGGTACCAAAGCATGGGGCCGTCACTGGTCCAGGGAACTCAGCGTTCAGTGTTCCGGTTGTATCCCAGAGTAGTCACCGGACTGATACTCGATGCCTCGTGGACCCACCAACGGTGACACACGTATCCCTTCGGACATCGCCTCTGCCCGCCAGGGTCCCGGTGTCATGGCCAACGCCTCTGCGTAAACCGTTGCCAGAACCGCGTTCGAAGTTGGTATACCCACGAGACTCGGCGTCGAAATCTCTCGTTCCCGGGATCGCAAGATGGGGGTCATGTTCAGTGCGTCGTGGTCACTTCGGAGGTCCGCTGTTCCGAAGGGGGGACAATCGTAACCATTGTAACATCTCAACGCGTCCGGTTTCATGAAGCTAAATCCAAAACTAGTACATCCAAAGTGACGACCTGTCGCCGCCACCTTTCCCATCATCATTTCCGTCTCTTGAAAACGAGGGAGGTGGACAATGGCCTGCCGAGAGGAAGCAGATCAGAAATCTGGTGGCAGGATAAGGAAGTCACACAGCCGCTCACGTTAACGTCAGCCCTCCCTTGGCTTGGGAATACCTCTCCTTGAGCTGCTCGAACGATTCTCCAGCGAACCTGGGATGGGTCTCAACTCTATAATGTTGGATGAGAGCCGTGAGGATAGCCAGCCCCGTCGTCTCGAAAAACCTAAATTTTGGAATGGTGAGACGCCCCGACTGTTGAATTGGATGAGGAGTGAACCTACCCGCGTCCGATACATCCTCTCGCGCCACCAGAAAATGGGGCAAAGGTGTCTTTATCCCATTTGGTCATGAACCTTTCCGGTTTAAAAGCGTGCGGGTCATCCCAGTACCGGGCTACGTGACTTGCCGTAAACAACCTGGGCAGGCTCGCCGGATAAGGTGAGCCTCACGATTATAATGAAGTCCGACGACGTCGACGGTGATCCTACTCCCAGCAGGGATCGCGAGCACAGTCCTCTCACCGGCCTCGTTTCCAACGACGAGAGTGGTGTCCTCGGAACTGTACTTCGGAATGGCCATAACCTGGGTCAAAAACCGATCACCAACGATTATTGATACCGCCTCCGAGCTACACGTGACCGGGACTGACCGATGGGAACATCCTCAAGGTCTCGTATAATGTGCTGTGCCGAAGGGAGTTCAGTCATCGGGACATATGATCGACGTCACTTCGAGGTGCGCACGCTGTGACTCGGTTAAGTCTCGGGATGTCCTCGTAAGTCTACAGATGCGGTCAGGCCTAGTGTCTCAAGCATTGATTGCTACTTGCCGGTAGGCGGCCGTTTGGGAGAACGTCTTGGATGTGTTGGTACAACGCCTCCTGATGTTCTTGGTGCACCGCGAGCATGTTCAGGGCGAAACAAAGGGTATGTCCAGACGTCTATCACTCCGATGAGATCTGCCGGTAACCCGTATCGGTTAGAGTTCCTCACCTCGTGCCCAGCGATGTAGAACATGAAGATGTTTCCTATGCGGAAGGTGTGTAAACGAGTGAGCAGATAGATCGAGTGCGGACTACGCACCGATGAGCTCAACCTCTCCAAGCATCTGTTCTCCGTCGTCCAAGAGCTCCTCGTTCGCGTTGAGCAAATTCGAAAGGAGATCCCGCTTCTCGTCCTTCTCGTCGGAGTACTTTCGACCGTTGATCATCTCCGCCAAATACGACTGGGCATGTCGGATCAATTCTCGGTCCAAAGGTGCCAACCAGCACGTGGTCGAGTTCGTAGCGAACATACCCGGAATTCCGCGAAACCGTCTCGGGCCTCCCTCATCTTCCGGGAGGGTCCCCACTCGAAGAGCCACTTCGGAGAGATCAGCCTGATAAAGAGTCCAGTGCTGACGGCTTCAACAGAACGTTTGAAGCTGAGGGTGTGTCCGGGGGGCGCTTCGCCGTCTTCCCACTCGATTTGGCGCCCAAAGCCAGCCGCGGAGATCGTCATGAGAGCCGCCTAGGAAGGTACAATCAAAGTCTGCTTCCGATGGCTGGCGCCGGGCTTACCGCCATTGTGAGTTCTAGGGCATCATCGACAACAACCTCTTGCTTGCCACTCCACAACCCTTCGTACAGTGAGGTGATAGCTCTCACGGACTCCTCGAAAGCGAGCTTGTTGTTTTTCTGCAAGCTATCGTTCGGCATATAACGTGACGTCCGATCCATCGGAAATTGCGCACCTCGTTGAAGGCCGGGGCCGAGATTTTTCGGTACCGTTTCCACTCGTCAAACTCTGTCGTCACGATATTGTTCCCGAAGAAGTTGAGGATCGTATACGCCTTCACAGGCTTGGGGAATCTTGGACGCGAGCTGAATATCATCTGAAGGACGTTCATTCGTCACTGGCCAGTCCGAGAAGTCTGAGGATCACAGACCTTTATTGCGTGGGCATCGGCGATTGAGAAGCCGCCCCTGGGAGTTGGCCATAAGCAAAGCTGTGCATGCGGGTTGGCCATGCGTTCTAGATACGTGAAAACTGGGAAAGGACGTACGCCGCTTATTGCATCCCATCCGTGCATCTTGTATTCTATGGCCCAAAATCAGTATGTGTGTTCCTTGGGGTCAGAAAACGGAAAGGGAGACGGGACGACACCTGAATGCTTTGCCCTCCAAACTTTATCCGCACCAGGCGTAATGTATTTTATCTCCCTGGTGAGGTTTCCAATGACCGAGGTTCCATCGACGAGCGTACGCCGTCCGGGGACGGAACTAGGTGACGGAGAACCGAGCTCAACTCGACAAATTCCGCGGGAGAGGAAGGGGGCTAGTACTCACTTGAACCGCTTCCAGACTGCACGAGCCTCAAGGTACAACTTCAGAACGTAAAACAAAAGCAGAGAACATCCAACGACGTAGATGTCGACGTGGTCAATCATGGCTGATGATGAGCGGAGGGAGGAGGAGGAGGAAGGGACAGGCGCAACTCCGGGGGTGTTGGGGTGTCACTGAGTGCGGATCAACGTCACCCGTCGTCTTGGGAAGTGGGGTATGCGGAAACCACGGATAAAAATACCATCTCGAGTCTTGGGCTCGTTGACGTTTGACGTCGGCTCGGCCACGTCGGCCACTAGCGGGATGCGCCAAACAAGGGGCTCGCCTCAAGGATTTACAGATCCGTTTCGTCCGGAACTGGCCATGCCAGCAACCGGGTGTTGTCCCCCAGGCCGCAACTCGTCAATATCTGAGTCCGCCCGCGAACGCCTGAGACCAGGCGTGAGGCACCCGTTGAGTTTATATAAGTAGTAGTTCCCGATTCTTGAAACCTGAGATCTGAGAGTTCGGGCAGACTTCGGGCGAAATGATCGTTGAGCGAGAACGTGAATCAACGTGGCGCCAGCGGCTACCTGATCATAAGCGCTCGTACCAGACGTTGGGTGCTGTCCCCCTGGGGCCTGAACAGGTGTGTCACTGGTCGCCATGTGGGAGCAGATGGACGGATGGTCACCCGCTTTCCGTTAGTTTCCGTTCCACTTTGATGCCCCCAAAAGATGAAACGAAGCAGCCCCGATAACAACCTTTCGTTTCTCATGGTTGCGCGGAGGAGGGTGGCGGCTCTCGTGGACAACTCGAAAGGAACTCTGTTGTTTTCTACGAGCCAATGTTCACTACACCAGGTTCATCGGGGGTCATGCACCTCGCTGAAGCCAGGAACTGAGATTTTCCGATACTGTTTCCACTGGTCGAGCTCCGTCGTCAGAATATATCATCCCAAAGAAACGGGGAAGGATTCCAGAGGGTAGTGTGGTGAATGCGGAAGCCTCGAGTAATAATATTATATCCAGTTCCCGGGATTGTGCTGTCACGACGGTCGCTCCGTCAGGAAGGGCTCGAATACACCAAATTACGGGGTTTGTCCCCACATCCGTTTCTTTCAGAAGACCCAACAACTGGGTTTCATCATTCTTCAATATCTGAGCAAGAACCCCCTACACGAATCCTAAGAAACAGGCACCGGAACCAGATCGGCACCCCCTAAGTTGGCCAGGCTGTGGTCCTTTCCGATTCCCGAAGTTTGAGAGCTCGGGATGTTTTCGAGCGAAAAGGTTATCGGGCCGGGGTTCCCGATGCGGTATCCAGTAACGTTGCGCCAACGGCAACCCTAGCTTAACCTGCCGGATACCGGGCGCTGTCCCCCTGGAGCTGTCGGGCAGCGCTGTGTGCAGTAGTGGAATGCGTTGCTGGTGGTACATGGGCAAGTGGTCGTCATCCGCTATCTGTAGGCTTGTAACCACGTGCGCGTACACAGAAACGGGTGCCTGGGGACCCAACCACGTTGTATCTTGTCGAGTCATAGAACACCACGACCTGAATTTCACCGTATACCGTCACAGACGCGAGGCGGTCTGATCTTACAGCGATGTGGCAGGAACCCTGTAACCCCTGGAAGATAATTGCTTTCCGTGGGGGGAAAATGGCGCGCCAGGCAGATCTCCGCGTGACATAAACGCACAGGGATTGTGTGACGCTGGAGTGTCGACGAGATCCTTGGGACCGTCGCAGCGAGACAACAGGAGGGAAGTTGCAAGTTCTGTGCTTGGGACAGGCAAGGGTTGGCTCCTGGGCGGGGGATTCCATTGTGGGCGAAAAAACACCGAACAGGCTTGTCGAAGGTCGAGGAGGGGTGTTCATCAAGAGTAAGTAGAGCAGAGAATCTGGCTTCCACTCGAAGGGGGTCATCGCAATTTTCTCACGATCGCTCCTTCCCGCCACAACCCTCAGAGATGACGACGCCAATTGACCGAGAGCAGGTGCGGATTCCGGCTGCGCATTTTCGTCAACTAGCTGACACGTCTCTTAGACAACACCGTTTTTGATACGGGCCTTTATCAAAATTGGCGGGTTTCATCGTCTGTCGCAATTCGACGACGGTTCCCTGATTTCGTCCCCGAACTCCCCTCCAAACACGACATTTCCAAGTCCCGACGAACAACACGTATTCACTTGGTGCGCGTTTCTGCCGTTTCCTCTCTCGCGGCTTTCCGACCGCAACACGAGAAACTGATCCATACCGGTTTTCACAGGAAGGACGCGACCCTCCGAGAAATCTTGACCACCCTCCGCTCTACCGCTCCTCAAACACCCGAATACCGCCATCCGCTCGCCCGCTACTCCTTCCGCTCAATCTATTTCGACGCCCACTCTTCCTCCCGACAAAACCGCGATTCGCGTTCAGCCGGCTCATACTCAAGTAAAGACCTCGGCACCGTCTATTCTCGTGACATCCTTGGAGATCCCGGTTCCGTTACCACTGGTATCGCTCCCCGACTGTTGGAAGATGAGGAACCACAAGGGAGCTCAGACGGCCAGAAAACACTCGAGGACTTGAAGTTCGTTCCTGGCGACTTCCTGAGCGTCTCGGTGATGCTACCGAAGAACTCGACCGTGCCGGTTGGTTCTACAGGGGATCTCGCGGTGAAGGGTGCCGCTGGTGTCACAGACCCTGCAACGACTGGTCCGGCGAACGGATGGAAGACTGGGGGAGGACTTGGGAGGGACAGGGATCGAGATGCTGGATGGGGCGGCCCTGCTGGGAGAGGTTCTGGCGGTCATTGGCGTGGGGAATCTAATACCACTTCACCGGTATTTGGCGGTAGGGGACGAGGTGTGGGCTCCGGGCGAGGGAGAGACAGGGACCGCGATCGTGACGATGATTACCGGAGGGTACCGCCACCCCGAAGGGATCGTGATTCCCCGCCTCCTAGGCGTGGTGGACGTGGAGGCGGCGGTGGGGACCGCGGGGACCGTGGGGGAGGCAGAAGAAGGTCAAAAGACTCAAGATCTCGCAGCCCACCCCGTAGAAACCCCCGATACGATTGAACGTGCTCCTGACCCTGGTGGACACACGATAAGGGAGCCATTATGTGGAATGTTCAATTGAGGTAGATAATACAACAATACTTGACTTATAAATCTTCTGCCTCTACCAACCACGACCAGGAAATGGGGAACTACCCTCTACCTTGGTCATGTCGTTTAAACGGAATCTGCTCGACGGAAACAGCATAAGTTTATACAGGTACGAATCCTTTCAGCAGAGCGAACTCGGCGTTGATGATGCTGCTTGTGGCCGCACCGATGCAAACGTTGTTTGCGAGGACCACGAATTTGATATCCAACACCCGGCATTGCCGAACCCTGCCGACAGATATGCCTGCTCCACGTTGATAGTCCCTATCTAGCCTTGGCTGTGGTCGGTCCGCTTCCTCGTGAACGAATATTGCGTGTCGTGGGGCAGAGGGGCAACCGAGGGACCTCGCGTCGGGGGTATAGGTGGCCAAAGCTTCCCGCACCTGCTGAGGGCTAGGTGGAGGCCGCTTAGCGAACCTGACCGACACGCACTCCGTATGACCATCGATGACGGGGACACGATTACACGAGGCAGAGATCCTCAAAGGGTGTGACTTGTGCATATCGAAAGACAAGGTCTTGGAGGTCTCCCCACCGGCGGTGGTCTCCTCCGTCTCGATTCCGCCGAGGATTTTGAGAGTTTC
>Ga0307516_10010041_pt1 | contig 10475 bp, 7 predicted proteins | sample 19_EM_MG_FD_203310 | JGI IMG/M metagenome (GOLD analysis project Ga0307516, IMG submission 203310) | Populus trichocarpa ectomycorrhiza microbial communities from riparian zone in the Pacific Northwest, United States - 19_EM | ecosystem: Host-associated > Plants > Roots > Unclassified | place...
GCGACCAGCAACCAGTCCTCTTCCGGTTCCAGACCGGACCTAACCAACAAGCTTGGTAAGGACGGGAAGCTAACCGCAGACGAGCGCAAAAGGCGTCTGGAAAACAACCTCTGCATGTTCTGTGGAGGTACCGGTCATTTCGCGGACAACTGTCCAAAGAAGACCAAAAAGGCCAAGGCTCGTGCTGCGGCCATCGCTGCTGAGTCCGGTAAGATGGACTCCAACTTGGGTGCCAACTCCGAGTCAAAAAAAGAGTAAGCAGCTCCCGGCCCTCCGCACAACTGGTGAGCTGCATTGACTCCGGAAGTGCACCCAAGGAGGCCCGCCTCAACGTGTCCATTCTTTATGACCCAAACTCTCTTATGCCTTATGTTTCCCTTCTATCTCTTGACTTCCCTAAAACCCGCGCACTTGTGGACTCCGGGTCCACGCATTGCTTTGTAGATTTACAATTCGTGCACAAAAACAATCTTACCTCCTATTCCATTTCTCCGATTACTCTCCGGCTCTTTGACAGTACATCAAACTTTGTAATCACCCAAGCTGTCGATTTATCAGTGCAATTCCCCGCATCCGGTGATGTCACCCCTATGACTTTTTACCTCGCTCCGTTAGATTCTGAATGCATGATTGTCCTTGGACATAACTGGCTCACCCGCTACAATCCGTTGATTGACTGGGTACTGAGCAGTTTAACTTTCCGGACCCCTGCACCAAGTTTGCTAGCGCCCCCGTCGACTCCCTCTCCGGTTCAGTCCGGTAACCCTGACTCCGGCCCCTCCGGCCAGTCTACCCCAGGCCCAGCGCCATCTGTCGACACTCCGGTTTGCACCCCTCCGCACATCTCTCTGATAAACGCAGCCGCATTCGTGCGTGCGTGCAAATTAGAGGGATCCACCAAATACCAACTTCAGCTGCGTCCTTCTGACTCAGCAAAGGCTCGTTCTTCCTCCGCCACTACTCCGCCGGACTTGGACATTGTCCCTCCGGAGTATCGCGATTATGCGGACGTGTTCAGCAAGGCGAAGGCCTCTGAACTTCCCCCGCATCGTGACTACGATCTGAAGATCGACCTTGAAGAAGGTACCTCTCCTCCTTTGGGAACTCTTTACTCACTGTCTCCGGTTGAGCTCTCCGCTCTCCGAACTTTCATCGACGAGAATATCAATACAGGTTTCATCCGCCCAGCCTCTTCCTCTCACGCTGCTCCGGTCCTCTTCGTCAAGAAAAAGGATGGCTCACTCCGCCTCTGCGTTGACTTCCGAGGCCTAAACAAAATCACCAAAAAGGATCGCTATCCACTCCCCCTTATCTCTGATCTTTTGGACTCACCCAGCCATGCTAAAATCTATTCCAAGATTGATCTCCGGCACACTTACCACCTAGTCCGGATTGCTCCAGGCGATGAGTGGAAGACCACCTTCCGTATGCGCTATGGGTCCTACAAGTGGTTAGTAATGCCCTTTGGCCTCACTAACGCCCCTGCAGCATTCCAGCGCTTTGTCAACACCATCTTTGCTGACATGCTGGATGTCTGCATCGTCATGTACCTCAACGACATCCTCATTTACTCCAAGGATATGGAGTCTCACCAGCAGCATGTCCGGGAGGTGCTCCACCGACTCCAGTTACATGGCCTCTTCGCCAAACCGGAGAAATGCGAGTTCCACTTGGACTCAGTGGAATACCTTGGCTACCATCTATCCCCTGAAGGCCTCACTATGTCTCCAGACAAAATACAAACCATCTCTGATTGGCCTGAACCTCGTAAGGTAAAGGACATTCAATCCTTCTTGGGATTTGCCAACTTCTACCGCCGGTTCATTTTCAATTACTCCAACATTGTGGTCCCTCTTACCTGGCTCACCTGGAAAGATGCTCCTTGGATCTTCTCCGAGGACTGTCGACACGCTTTTAATGCTCTCAAGCACGCCTTCACTACCGTGCCCATACTCACTCACTTTATTCCGGACACCCCTATCATTGTGGAAACAGACGCCTCTGACTACGCTGTCGCTGGTATCCTGTCCATCACCTGCTCCAATGGAGAGATCCGTCCGGTAGCATTCTACTCCTGGACCTTGACTGCTCCAGAGTTGAACTATGACACCCACGATAAGGAACTCCTTGCCATTTTCGAGGCATTCCGGAACTGGCGCCACTACCTTGAAGGCTCTGCCTCTCCAATTGACGTCATCACGGACCACAAAAACCTAGAGTATTTCTCTACCTCAAAAGTTCTCTCCCGCCGGCAAGCCCGGTGGTCCGAGTTTTTATCACAATTTAATCTTGTCATTCGCTTCCGCCCTGGTAAGCTCGGTGCCAAGCCTGATGCCCTCACTAGACAATGGGACGTCTACCCCAAAGAGGGGGATAGTGGCTACGCCTGGGTTAACCCCCAAAATCTCCGGCCGGTGTTCACTCAAGAACAGCTCACTAATTCACTCCGCGCTACTTACCTAGAGTTTCCAGTCCTCCGTGCAGTCGCAATCATGGATGTGGAAACACTCCATAGGAACATCCTCTCTGCATTACCCTCTGATCCCATTGCCCAGGTCCACCTTGCAGATCCACCGGACTCTCATTGGTCCACCGATGAGGCTGGATTCCTGCGACTAGATGGTCGTATATACGTACCGGACTTGGATGACCTCCGTCTCTGGGTACTCCGGTATCGACACAATCACCCACTCGCTGGTCACTTTGGGCAAAACCGGACTCTAGAACTAATCTGGCGTGAGTACACTTGGCCTGGTCTCAGGACCTTCATCAAGGACTACGTCCGATCCTGTACCTCTTGCGCACGAGCTAAGACACCGCGTCATAGACCCTACGGACTGCTTAAACAGCTCCCCATACCGGAGAAGCCTTGGAACTCCATCTCCATGGATTTCATAGAGCAACTCCCCTCATCTACCGGCTTCACAGCCATCCTGGTCGTAGTAGACAGGCTTTCTAAACAAGCCATATTCATCCCTACTCATGACACCATCACTAGCCCAGAGCTCACGAAGCTCTTCCTACTCCACGTGTTCTCCAAGCACGGTGTCCCTGCCCACATCACCTCAGATCGCAGTACCGAGTTCGTCTCGCACTTCTTCCGGTCACTCGGAAAGGCTCTCGACATGCGCCTCCACTTCACCTCTGGTTATCACCCAGAAGGCGATGGCCAGACAGAGCGGTCTAACCAGACACTGGAACAGTACCTCCAGATCTACTGTAACTACCAGCAGGACAACTGGGCGGACCTACTCCCACTGGTGGAGTTCGCATACAACAACACACCTAGTGCTACCACTGGAGTCTCTCCATTCTTCACTAACAAGGGCTACCACCCTAACATCTCCGTCTACCCAGAACGCGATATGACCTCCGCAAGGGCTCGTGACTACGCAGTCGACCTCGAGTCGCTGCACCAATATCTTTGAGAAGAAATGGCCAACGCGCAGCTTCGCTACCAAGGTCTGGCTGATGCTAAACGCACTCTGGCACCGGACTTCAAAGTAGGCGATCAAGTATACGTTAAAGCCAAATACTTCCGGTCCACTCGACCATCCAAAAAGCTATCAGAAAAGAATCTTGGGCCCTACACTATCATAGCACAAGTAGGCTCTCTTTCTTTTATGCTCCATCTTCCAGATTCCATGTGCACCATTCACCCTGTCTTCCATGTCTCCCAACTCGAACCGGCCATACCCAACACCATACCGGACCGGATACAACCTCCTCCGCCACCGGTCGAAGTAGATGGTGAACCGGAGTTTGAGATCTCTGAGATCCTCGACTCCAAGGTTGACCGTCGACGCAGAACGTGCAAGTTACTCTACCTGGTGCGTTGGTCCGGTTACGAAGGAACTGACGAAGAAACGTCATGGCTTCTGGCCACTGAACTTGGCAACGCAATGGAACTCTTAGAAAATTATCATGTCTGGTACCCGGACAAACCTGGACCACTCGCGTCCATGTAACAATACTCTCACTCTCCGTTTCTCTTATCTGTTCTCTTTATCTGTTTCTCTTATCTGTTTCCCCTATCTGTTTCACTCTGTAATATCACTCACTCTCAAGTCATTGAAGGCCACTTTTCTTATAAACAAAAGTAAAACTAATTTACATTTCTATTTACAAGACCTGGACCGGACTATCTACTCCGGCACACCGCCGTCAGAGTTCTCCTGCTCCTCTTGGAGCCCCTGTACCTCCTGTTTGACCTCCTCCAGGTCGACCTCCGCCTCACTATCCTCCGACTCCTCATCTTCGTCCCAGGGTGCCGTAAAGAAACGGCACTCCTCGAGAAAAGTCTCGAGGCCAGCACTCAGGCGGTCGTTGGACCACGATATGGACCGTGTGGAATCTGCAATCCAGGCCATCTGTCCAGTCATCGCCTCCACCGCGGCTGTCAGCTTGTCCATCCGCTCCAGGAAGACCCCGGAGTTGAGTCCGGACTTGGAGCTGGACAGACCCGCCACCTCCACTATCTCATCGTCATCGATGACGATCTTCGCTGTCTTCTTCTTCTTCCGTTTCTCACCGCCCCGTGGTGACATCACCGTGCCCTGCTCTTTCGCCTTGCCTTTTCCCTTGTCTACTACTGGACCTGGTCCCCCCACCTCTGGCCACTCACACTTCTCCTTTAATCTGGCGCACTTCATGCATGCCCTCTGCTTGGGTTTCTCCGGGTCTCGCTCACACACTGCGTGGTGCTTCGCGCAACGCACACATCTGCATAACGGTCAGTGATGAAGATGAAAGAAAGAATTGAAATTGCTTACCGGACCTCTCCAACTGGACCTGCCTCTGGTTCCTCCCTCGCTCTCTTCTTCGACACATCCTGCGCCGTTGTTTTCTGTTTGGTGGCTACCTCCACCGCCCTCTGTTTGGCAGCCTCCTCTGCCGCCTTCCTCTGCTGCGACTCCGCCCTCCCCTTCTCCACCTGCTCGTGCACCTTGTGCTCTGCCTCCGCCTTTGCATGCTCTGCCTCCTCGCGAGCCTTCCTCTCCACCTCTTCACGCGCTCTCCTCTCCTCCGCCTCCCGGCGCTGCCTCTCCTCTCTCCTCACCTGCTTGCAGCGACGACGTTCCTTCACCTTGGTATCAAGAACGCTCGACTCGTCCTCGCTACCGGACTGTAGCTCCGGTGTGGTGGCCTTCGTCCAGTCCTTGGACTCGACAATGGCAGGGGCAATGGGGGTGGTGGACTTGGCTGGTGCAGACATATTGTTAGGAGGCAAAGAAAACTGGGGGCAAAAGCAAACCGGTCTGATCTTTATAGATCCACAATTCATACTCAGACAATCACTCTGGACTCTGCATTGTTTTAGGCGACCACACGACAGCCTCATTGGGGCCTCATGGGTTCGGCCCCTAAAAGGGGGATACTGTTATGACCATGTCCAACTCCGGATCTTATCCGGTCACTCCAGTCACATCGCAGCTCTGTAGCTCAACTCCGGTCACTCGTCACTTACTCCGGTCACAGTCGCGCAGATAATCTACCGTTAAGTACAACCCTTGTTCTATACTCCATTCACTCGTTACCACACCTTGCCGTCTGCCCTGCCTTGACGTGAGTTCTCCGTGAACTCAATATATCCTATACCTTGTAGCATTTTCACCGGACCTGACTTTATTTTACCCGGACCTGACCTAGTCTTTACTCCGGTCATCCCTTGTCCGCCTTTAAGGCTGTTTACTTGTCACCGTAAATACTCGTCCCTAGTTCTTACTTAGTATAAGTACTCTGTAGTTTATTCTGTATACCTCAGTCTGAAATCAACCATAGTCATCTACTCCTGGTTCTGTCCATCTCCGTCTCTGTCTCCGTCTCCTCTTCTTGACCGGAACCTACGCAAGGGATCAATGCTCGTTGTCCTTAGTCGTTGAATCCAAGCGGTCCCCAACTCCGGCCGGACTAATCTCTTGTCCAGCACTCTGCCCTCTTCCTTCATCCAGACTTGACCGGACCCCCTACCGGAGTAGACCCAGACTTGACAGTTGGGGACAGAACTGCTAATGATCACTTTGGCAATCTTGAAGTAATTGACAGGTGAACGAGTAGGTGTGTGATAATAACTGGCACGGGATACATCCGGGTCTGGCTCATGTTCATCTTCTTGGTCTTCGTTATCTCCTTCAGATTCTGGTTGTTCAACGGACGCAAGATGGGTAGCAATGTCAAACCGAAAACATTTTTCAGCTCAATCTAGATGTCGGGCAATCTGCGCATAATACTCCTGGTTGTTTCCTGAATGCGCGGGCTGCTTGATTTCGGTCACATGCGCATGCTCTGTGACATCCACTGTCCATTGCATAATGGCCCCAGATGAACAAATAGATGATACAACGTGTTGCACAAGTTCAAGCTTCATAATTTCCCAATGATTGAGAGGCCTGTTGCAGCCTTGTCATCCACCAGCAGTGATGATAGCCGATTTATTATTGTGGAACGCGTGTAGTGCCGCTTCGACTGTGGTCAAGGAGCTATCATCAAAACGATGCATTTGAGCCAGGTACCGGAAGTCGAGAAGAGCTCTGATAGCTGCCAGAAACTTTGGGGGCACAGCTCCTGCGATCACCCCAACAACTGGGGTTTGAACAAGAGAAAAACGGTAGTCGATTTCGGCCTGTTGAACAACGTTGATACACCACTATAGATCATGGTCCCAGAATAAGTGGTGAAAGTGATGCAGAACCTCTGGATTGAAAAACTTTGAGGGATCGGAAAGTGGCCAGTTTCTAAAAAACGGCATGTGCACGCCATTAAGAGAGTAGCGCTTGGAAACCTTGAGGAAGTGTTCGAAGTCATGCGATGAAACCTCCGAGCAGGCGCATTTGATGTCCTCAAGAGTTCTCGCAGCAGTGCATGGGGGGTGGGGGAAAGGGTCTCCGAATTCCTTGTATACCGCAGTCGACACCGGAGATGCATTAGAGCTAGTGCCCGCTAGTAAACTCTGCTCAGGCGTATCGGCAATGTAAGCAACGAGAGGAGTGAAACAATAATGCAAGTTACCAACAGGATCACTCATCATGATCCCGATGGTAGCGGCAATCTTGAGGGGCTGTAGCACGAGGTTGAGGCTTTTGTGAACAAGGCAGGCGGACAACAAACTTCGAACGCGTGATTTCGGATGGATGAAAGAGGCAATGGGTAAAAGTGCAAGGAGGACATGGGCATGTAGCGATCCCTTGCTACAGATATCAGCATCGATGTTGGTGAGGCTGAGAAGTAATGGGTGTGCCATCCTATTTCCACTCATCATGGAAATGTTTGTCTTGTCAGAGGATAACACAACCCTGAGGAGAGTTCCGCCATTTGGTATTTGATCCTTTGCAATTTCAGAAGAGACGACATTTCTGGAAAACAATTAGCTTACCTGTAAATCCCAGGCATGATTTCCTGTCAACCATTCTTCGTAGATATGGACTGTCCGTGCAGACGACGACCATACTTTGCATGGGACGAATGAAATGTGGGATGCGAAGAATGGGTGACTGAGGAGAGATTGGAGACACTCGACTGGATCGCGATAGTAAAGGACCGCTTTGCACTTCATTGAGACCTCAGTGTTGATTGTGTGTGACTTCCAGCATGGACCAGATGGTAGCATTTCTGCGCATAGGCATAACTCTTTTGCTGATCGAAATGATATGGGAAGTTGATTGATCTACGGCATACAAGTTGGCTCCAAAAAAGAAAGGAAGAAAACAGATGTACTTACCAGATGCAGGGATAAAAAATCATCAATAATGGCCATACTTAGATGTGAACGCAGTAGCCATGATGCCAACTGCCAATCCACCGCCAATGTGAACAGATAATACAAATTTTCCTGTCAGAGGGTTGAATACTGGTCATTCAAAAACCCATCCATAAAGGTCGTTCCCCCTGGATAAAGTGAAGGGATGTTGGGGTGAGTATCGACAACCGGGACGGGAACCTGATGAGGAGGCTCATCGTTTTGACAATTTGGGATATCTCCGAATTCGCCCAGGGTTGTTGCATCATCAATATCCTCTCCAAGAAGCTCGCCAGGCTGGTGTTCCACCAGAGGGTGAGTTTCTGTGTCCTTCCGGGCAGCTGGGACCTGGCGATGGAGGCGACGTGGTAGGTCATTCATCCACAAACCGCATGCAGTCAAAGGCTGATTCATGTGTTGAAGTACGCGCGTCTCATTTGCAAACCTCTTGCCGCAGTCAGGACAGAAGGAGATCTTCTGCGCTCGATGAAGCCTCCACTTCGCTTTAGGCATGATGCGGGAACGCAAGAAGCTAGCTTTATTAACTTACCATTTTGGTCTTGACAACGTGCATAAAATCCTACTTTTTCATCCATTGTGATGACCACCAATATCCCTGATTTTGTGAGTATAACTTTTTGAACTCGTGCATTGTATTCATCATAGAGTCCACTGACTTCTATTCCACCTTCCAGGTTGCCCCCAAGTCGCCTGTGTCAGGATCAATCCTACTGTACAGCTCTTCTTCACCTCTGAACACGATGTGCTCGTCGACTACTCCTGAAACTGTCGTACAAAAGAGAGAGGAGGAAGATCAGGGCATTGAATGTGCTGCTAACTCACAGGCCAGTATGGCATATGACATTGTGAGTACCTTCTTCGCATTCTGGACCCAGTTCTGTATTATGTAGCCAGAAGTGCTCGCACCGTCAACAATCCAGTCCCCAGAAAATCAAGTGGAGGCCCATTTTCTTTTGGCAATGGCAGCCAGCAACTGCAAGGTCCAATACATCCAAAAATCCCTCGCGGACCAAGTTGTTCACCGTGATGCGCTACAGCTTCAATACAGTCGTTTGCAGGTGGAGAAGGCCAGGTCAAAGGTAACAGCTGCAGAGTTGCATGTTGGACGAGTACGTATGATTGTGAGACGTAGTGGATATAGTCCTGATTACTACGGAGAACCACACACCACTTCATTGTTTTGAGTACATAGCGTACTAACTTGGCACCATTTTTCTACATATATACACGCTGGTTGCAGGTAGTATGGAGTATAGATCAGTTACTACAGTGTCGGACATGGACTATGGAGAAGTCCCGCCAGGTAATTTAGGTCACTTTACTGTTGTTCTACTGTTTGGATGCAACACTTGCAAAATCGACAAGTCCCGATTATTCCTTACAGAGCAAACATACGGTGAAGTAATATCTGAATCTGGTTATTCCCTCAGCAATACTCATCTCCAGACTGTACACAGTGAATAAGTCGAAATCCCCTGGGGCGCCCTGGACCGTTCACACATCAACCCACTCTTTGCAACCATGATTGACGGCCACCTTGCCAACCGTAATGGTTGCAATGGACGACCCCCACCACTGCTACATCGTAATCGCAGTGTGTACTGTGCATCCAGCAAGTTTCCCCCTCACCATACCTTTAATCTTTAAGTAACTTATGACCAGCATTTGACTATGACAGTGTTGACCACCAACCACCTCAATGTCGACAATGACACAATTTATGGCCACCCTTCTGCAGCCTGCTTCACACCATCGTCGTTGGCAATGCCATGAACCCTCCTCCATTCAGCTATTGCACATTGACGCTGTCAACCACATGCTGACTATTGCCATCTATTGCAACCACCCGACGTCAATACATGCCACACCTTCCCATCCACTTTACACACCAATGACCAGAGCCTCTCATCTAGACCACGTCAGACCCCACTGTGCAGCTATTGCACACCGATATCAACAGCCACATTGCGACTATCACTATCAATTGCGACCACCAACATTAATGGACACCACACACCCATCCACCTCACCCATGGCACGTCTCCTGTCCACACCTGCCTCATGACCACATCTACTGTGTAGATTTTGGAAGATGTCGCCACCACCGGCCTCAAATGCCAACCACCGCCCCCTTTATGACTCAACAAAGTTTTCCGTTTATCAGGACAACAACGCATGATGACGGACTTGGATAGTTGATTATCAGATGTAGAACTACAGTAGCAACAATGTATTTAGAGGCAGTGCATTATATAGCATATTTAATAACAACTGTGCTCGCTGCATTGTGTAGGAAGTTGTGTGACTCTTGGATATTTATTGTGTCATTGCAATGCTGCCTTCTCTGTACATTCTGTGGTTTCTATTGATGTCTGGTGATATAATTACTGATTGTGAAGGTTACAGCCTACAGGGATGTGTAGAATTAATGAGTCTGCCCAGACTGTACAGATTTGCACATAGATGTGTGAACTGTGGGACCTGTAGCCAAAAAGGGCTGTTTTGCTGATGCACAGCACTTCAGAGGCTCCACCCCATCAAATGCGCTTGGTATATGTTGTAGGTACATATGGCCCCTTGAAGGGGATGTAATTTAGAAGTGTATATGTCCAATGTATCAAAAATGCGAAGCCTTTTTTGCTTTTACCCCTAACTATTTTTCCAACCATCCAGAGCCTCTGGAGCACTCATTGGAGGTTCCATTTATGGACTTATATAC
>Ga0307516_10010043_pt1 | contig 10473 bp, 11 predicted proteins | sample 19_EM_MG_FD_203310 | JGI IMG/M metagenome (GOLD analysis project Ga0307516, IMG submission 203310) | Populus trichocarpa ectomycorrhiza microbial communities from riparian zone in the Pacific Northwest, United States - 19_EM | ecosystem: Host-associated > Plants > Roots > Unclassified | place...
ATCATCCCACCTGAGAACAACGGATTTCAGTCACCAAGCTGCCCAGGACCAGAAGTCAAAACGGGAAAACCACAAACGAACTTACTCGAATCCACGTGGGGCATTTGTCCACATCGTCAACCCGTCGGCGTTGGGCACCATCTCGCTCCCACCACCACCACCACCGTGCGATACCAACGGATTATTGGATTGCCATTGTGTCTGAGGTTCAGGCCCTGGTCGTCCTTGACCGAGTGTCGTGCCGTCACCCAGAAACCCCCCGAATGCCTGCGGTCCCATCCCGGACGCGATAGTGTTAGCATAACCAATGTTGACCATCATGGCTCCGTACAACAATCGGTCGATCGAGCACAACGGTACGCCGACCGCGTTAGAGTTCATGGGAACGCCGCCAGTAGGCATGGTGGTGATTCCATGGGTACCATGATACATTGGCTGACTCGGCATCGTGGGCGGCCCACGGGGCTGGGTAGTAAGCGAACCGAGCTCCCCTATGGTGATATGATGCAATGAATCTCCAAGATCCAGCAGATCAATCGGCTCCTGGGAATCGCTGGTTGACGGAGTATGGTATTCCTGCGACACCGATCGTCGCTGTGTCGCATTTGTTGTACGGTGGGGCCCGTCGTCGACAATCTGCGATCCCTCTGTAGTCGGAGGCGAAGCGTACGGGCTCGTGTCAAAGTTCGGCAGCCCGTCCGAGCTCCCTTGTCGTTTATCCGAACTCCGATTTGGCAATGGCAAGTCCCCGATGTACGCAAGCTGGTACAATATATCCCAGAGTCTGCCTGCAGGCTGCCAGCTGAATCGCTCCGTTAGTTCCCTGCAGAACTGCAACAGTAACAAATCACCTCTTTTCCGCCATACTAAGCACACTCATACACAAATGGATGTCCTCCATTCCCTTCTTGGGGTCGATACCCATCCCCGCCCACTTCCCACCCCAGATGTTGAACAGGAGAATCACCCCAGCTGTGAACGCCGGCATCTAGAATTACGCAATTAGAAAACAAGAGCAGAATACGACCTCTGGGAGGTGAACGTACCATCAGATGGTGTGCTATCGGTCCCAGCCTTTCTCTCGGACACTTGGCCAGGTGGCTCAACGACCTTGCAGCGTTCATACAGATCGATAGCGACGGAAAAGTGAGGCCCGAAGATTTCTGCGAAGACGAAGACGTGACGAAGGTTCTGTGCACGGAGATCTGGAGGCTATAGTAATTGGCGTAAAGGACCGCGGACTGTTGCAAGAACTCAGAGTTCTCGCGGTTTGGATCCCACCTCACTGGATTCCGGTATGGTCAGAAAAGCGAAACAACGTGAGGACGACGTTCTGAAACTTACGGTGGTCCGGTAATGAGTCGTACCATTCGTTCAGGGAAGAGTCAAGCTTAGCGACGATCTTCTGATCCCACCCCGCGCCGCCAATGAACGCGGACGAGAATTTCGGTTTCCCGATCGAATACTGTCGTACTTCATGTGAGCGGAAACGCTGTGGATCGTGGGAGGAGGTGCTCACTATCGTTCGGAGCGCCGATGCGAGTATGTGGTCGAGCTTCAGGTACGAAACAAAGAAGGATACCTTCGATGGCTTCCCAGGAGGTTGTGTGAAGGCCGGATTGGTACCCGTAGCGATCCAGTATTCGTCATCGCACTCTACCGGAAACTCAAGGTCGAAGCTAAGATCGAGATAGTGTCACAACGATATCCCGATCCGCGTCCGGGGAGAACTCACTCTTCGACCTGCACCGCGCATGAACGCCCAAGTCCAGAGCTACAGAACCGATCGAGTGCAACAAGTACCCTATGGAATAGGGTCAGCAATCCGGCTCGTCAGCAAGACAGAATCACCGCCCAACCAGAAGGCACGCTTCCAGAGCTCATCTCCCGCCGTCAGCGTCTTCCCGTATACTCTCTTTCTATGAATCCCAACTGCTTGCGAAAGTCTGATACCAACCCCAAGGACGGCCCAACAAGATTGCGGCCCACCAGAACTCATCAAGAACATCGCATACAACTATCGGCAGGACCGGTCAGAGGTTTCGCAAGGAGTGGTGACGACTGGCGACGTACACAATAGGCTTGTAAATCGTGCAAGTTCGGGAGGGTGTGAAGTGATCGCAGCTCCATTCGAACCTGACGAAACCACACACGACCGCCGGAATGGAATGCATTGGTTCCGGGCACACAAACGCGGGGATCACTAGAGAATCTAGCGCCAACTGCGGCCACCAGCAACACAACAGCACCGAACCCTGCGTCGCGAAGGTGAAGGTCGTCGGCGATAGACTCTTCGAACGTGGGTCGGTGTATTAGGGGAAAGATTAGGTTCATGTGGGCGAAGTAGTTATCCACGAGACTTGGAAGTAGGTCGGGGTCTGGGAAATGGTATCGTGGTTCTGGTGCATCGAATTTAAGGTCGGCCCACTACCGAATGACATGAGTAATCGGTGGGGGCTGACTCGGTGTGAGGACGGATTTACCAGTTCCGGGTGCCAGAATCTCTCGCGTCGGTGGGTAGGGAGGTACCCGCGCTGACGGGCTTCTTCACCAGTCGGGCTCGCGCCTGGTATATCGGATTCGAGGAGCACTTTCTTCATCTCGACTACAGCCTGAATCAGGACCGCCCCACTAGACTTCCCAAAGGATGTGGCGGTTCCGCGATTATTTGTGGGATTGAAAGTCGCGAACTCATCGTCGCTGGATTGAAGCTCGTCGTCTCGGTTGGGAAAGGAACCCCCCACGCTTGCCGGAGTGTTCTGGGGGTGAGTTCCGCCCATGGTCACGAGCTCATCTGTTTGGGTATTTCCGCTCAACTCTTTGGAAAAATCTGTGTCTGGGGCTACCTGGAAGAGGGAAATCGATCAGGAGGTTGGACGGGGGGACAGAAGGTATTCCTTCACTATCCGTAATAACTTTTCCATCTGCTCGACCCGACGTTCCAGGTTCCTCACGTAGCTGTGGGAACCGTGAATGTCAGTGTTTTCCTCACAAGGGGCACAAAACACGGACTACACGTCGCGATTTCTTCGTTTCTGGGCGTACGGGTCAGTGGTCATCTCACAGCGATGGATGTTGATGTCATGCCTTGGGCGCCTCCAGGTAGGTGCATTCCAAATTGCACGTGATGCAACTTGAGCACCGATTTCCGGTCACCTCGTCTCCATCACCTGGAGCGACGTCGGGATGCTATGAGTGGAGATACCCTAAACACTCACATCGAACTGGAAGGGGATGATGAGGTTGGTCGTCAACCAAATCAGGGAAAGAAGAGGACGAGGGGGCCACGTACCTTTTCTTCTCCTACATCCATCACAAGGTCGCTTTGCCTTCTTATTCGGCGCCGAGAAACGGCGAAACTCGCCTTCCCCGACGGCACCGGACACGGTGGAAGTCATCAAGGTCCTGCTGCACGGACGACGGGTTGATGTTCGGGTTGGGTGGTAGGTGGCACGAACGAGTTGCTACGAGGGGGGACGTCGGCTGGAAACGAGGGTTCGGACGAGGAGTCTAAATGGAGCTGTGGGATTGCGGCCGGGCCCCGGAGGGACAACCTCGACAAATTTCCCTCACAGGTTGAGACAAGTATTTGGTAATTTGGGCTGCGAAGGAACACCGACCGGAGTTTTCCGCGGTTGCGGGGTGCTGTGTGATGGAGGCGAAACCCCGCCGCGGTCAGAGACGAGAATGCGTCCACCGATGCATTCCGGGTTCGAAAGCGGTGCCGGCGGGGTCGATTTACCGCTCGGATGTATATGTCGAGCAATAGTGCCGGAGTGAGTCTGCCTGTGTCGTGCCTGCGGAGGACGTGAACTTGTGTTGGTCACTTCGGCGGAATCGAAAGCGAATGCGCAGCGCTTGAGGCCCGGGAGCACAAGAAAGCTGTGTCTCTTATCAGAAAGTTTCAGGATGGCGGAAGTTTCCAAAGCCAGGATCACCAAGAAAACTGTCAGACTGAGGGAGGAATATGTTGTTGCGACCGGGAATTTGATTATCCGCGGGCAACTGACCTCTGGAAGGGGCCCGACCCAGAACAAACCGGTGAGGACCTTCCTCAGGCTTCCTCGTCTGTGTCCTGGGGGGATCGTCGCCGCTGGGGATGCACCGATGCCTCCGGTCAATTCGCCGCATTCCTCGCGGTCACCCGTCGGTACGATACACGGATCATTTCTTCGTGTGCTACTCTGGGGACAGTCAGCTTCGTGGAGGCCCAGAATCGACTCTCACCTGCCACCACCCGCCACCTGCAGACTCCGGGGCTCGAGATGTCGATGTTCCCCACCGCTCGATCGCAGCACGGGTGGGAGGCCAAAAAAGGAACCAATCAGCCAAATCGCTCATCCTCGTCTCCCCCCAACCACAGATGCAGCACTCATGGTCCGTCCGTCCACCGCTCTCACTCTTCCCCCTCGCCGACTCTCCCACAGGTTCACATCAACGACAAGAAGTTTGCATGGTACCCCGCTCTCGACCCCCCCACCTCACTCCGCTAAAAAAACAACCCCCACCAGCGAATCCTGCATCAAAGGACACAGAACCTCCTCCTGCAACCACACCGAACGTCCGCTCTTCGAGATCAAACGCAAGGGTCGCCCCGTATCCCAATGTGAAAAGTGCCGAGAGCTGAGGAAGACTCGACGGGTCCATTCCAAGTGTTTGTGCAGCGAAGTAATGGCGGAGGGTCGCAACGGGCAAGGCTCTGCCTCTGGCTCCGGTTCTGGTTCCACGAGTAAGTTGGCCCGGTCCCAGGTGAGCGCCTACGATAATCCCCACATAGCCCGACGGTTCGTGCCCATCGCCCCAGCACCACGCACCGGAACAGAAGATGTCCTCAAGCCTCCAAAGGACAGCCGTGTCTCTGACCCTCGGTACCAAGGTCGGTTCTCTTCACCACGCGCGCAACACCGAATTCAACTTTTCCAGTGGATCGTCTGTTGAACCCGTGTCGGTGCAAGAGCATCTGGGAATGTCGATGCAAACGTGCACCTGACCAAGGGAGGCTTGAAACCCTCGTTCAAGTCACCGCTTCCATCAGCTCCAACCCCGTCCCCATCGTCTCCCCACCATCCGGCATTCTCCCTCGCCCGCAACCTCCGGCCGTCAGGAAGAGCTGTTGCGCCTCCAAAAAGACACCTACTGTAGCCAACGACATCGGCCCCACGAGAGGGCCAGTCCTCCCTCCTTTGCTCTTGAATTCCGGGTGGATAGCTCCCCCACCTCGCGATGCTCCACACTTCACAACCCCAACTTCAATCCCGTCAATCAAATCCGTCGTGTTGTTGGCGGGTACCGGATGCTCCTGCGGCTTCGAGTGCGCTTGCCCGGGGTGTATCGAGCACCGCGTCCCTTCCCCATCCACCTCAAGCCCAGGACCCTCCACCCTCAAACCTTGCTCCGAGGGCTGCGCTCACTGCGTCGATCGCTTGGGAGGCGTCGCACTACCCGAACCAACCTCACAACGTCCATCATTCGGAGGCATCATCGAAACGTTCCTCAGTCGCGCCGCAAATTTACCCCCACCTCCCAAGAATCGTTATACGGATATCGATCCGACGAACATCAGGGTTTTCCCCACTGAGCTCTTCTCTGTTGATTTTGGTGGTATGAGCAACGGCGGGCGACAGGGGGATGCTCGATCGGCTTGGGGTTTGGTGGATGTTCCGAGGCTCGAATGCTGCGGAGGTGCGTGTGGATGTCCGGATGGACGGTGCGGGTGTGGAACTTCTTGTGCTGGATGTTGTGTGGGGGGCGATCCACCCCTAGATCCCTCTGGCCCTAGCGTATTAGCTGAGCCCATGAGTCGTTATACTTATACGCGTACGTGACCTGTCTTTTCTTTCCAAACTAGTCTACGATTTCCCCTCCTGGGCCACTTGATAGCGACCGTTTTGTTTTCACGCTACATCAAGGATAAATTTTACCAGATTGCCTATCTACGTTTCCGTGAATTATCTGTCCGAGCGTTGGAGGTCAGTGCTCTCATCAGAGCCGCCTTCTTCCTGTTTTTGTTCTTCACGTTGGCGTTCGAGTAGAAGTTCGTGGCTTTCCGCTATGGGATAGGGACGTCAGCCTTCAAAACCTTTACGTTGGTTTGTCGTAGGGAGAACTCACTTTGTTTGTCGTCATACGTGCCTCCTTTTGGACCGGAGCTTCTTCCTCTTCGTCGGTGCCCACGCCATCCGCATCTGGTAGGGAGGATCAATCGTGCGCCTCGGGTGGGGGAAATCGGGACCCACCTGAAACCTGAATCTCTTCCTCAGCCGACTCGTCCTCGGACACACCCTCATCCGACTGCCTGGGCGGCGGAGCATCTTCGGGGAAGACATCATTCCACCCAAGCTCACCTCCATCCTCACTCTCGTCGTCCTCTTCGTCCACGCCCCCTTCATCCTCTACCTCCCCAAGGTCCTCGCCAGTCTCTTCCTCGATGGATCTGACGTCCTCACCAATAAACGTGTTCTTCTGCATGATCGAACCCAAGTTCTGCCTGACACCGATGGCACGAAGACGTTCCCCTTGTTCGTCAGTCGCCTGACTCTTCCTCTTCCCCTTCGCTTCCTCCTTTTTCCGTTTCGCCTCTTCCGCCTTATTCAACTCCTCCGGCCGTTCAGGCGGAGAAACGAAATACGGAATCTTCCCTCTCACCCAATCGCTAAGCAAAATCTTCGCGACTCCATCCATATCCGGCTCCCCACCCTTCAACAACCTTCCTTTCATCCTAGCCAATTTATCCAGGATATCGTCCGGACCGAACGGTTCCCCTGATTCGGGAACCTCGAGTTTATACGTCCGAGCGAGGTAAACCGGTTTCACGCGGGATATCAGCGCGGGGATGTGTTCGGATGGAGTCGATAAAGCTTCGACCCTGACCACTCCCTTGAGAACCTTGGCGGTCTGAGTGTCTTGTGCGGAAGCGGGGACGATTCCCGGACAGTCGATCAAGTAGATCTTCCGAGTGAGCGTGATGTATTGCCAGACCTTGGAAACAAGGTTGGAGCGAATGCAGGCCCAGGGTGAAGGAAAGGGACGAACCTTGGTCTCTCCGGGTATGGGAGCTACCCTGCACACCTTTCCGCTCTTGAGCGTGTTAATGACGCTACTCTTCCCGACGTTAGGGTATCCCATAAATCCGACAGATATTTGCTTCTTATCAGAATGCAACTGAGAAAACTGTCGTAAGAGTTGGATCAAGGTGCCCTTGCCGAAGCTGTGGTTCGGCGAGGCGTGGAAAGCGATCGTAGGGTATCGGGGTGTAAGGTGTTGGACATAACGGGCCTAAGAAAGGATTGAGCGGCGGATAATCTGAACGAGGCCGATAGCTTACGGTGACCCAGTTCGGAACGAGGTCACATTTGTTGATGACCAGGACGACTTGCTTATGGGCTTTCTCCTTCTTGATGTACTCCAAAACGGATTCGCACATCGTTCCGATTGGGTCTCGCGCGTCCAGTATGTGAAGGATAACGTCCGAAGAGTCGATAACTTTGTAGAGTTCGCCGTAGATACGTCGCGACGTTCCTTTCGAGTAGATTGGCTCGATGTAGTCGGCGTGAGTTTGTTCTTCAGCAGGGGCTGCAACTTGCGGGGTCTTAGCGCCAAGCTGCATCACAAATCCGAGTGAGACACTCACCGGGAGCGGGGGTTTCACCCTCAACCACATCCTCCGCTTCTCCCACCCTACTCAACTCTTCAAAATCTCCAACGTCCAACCGAGGGCGTTTGCGCTGAGCTTTCGGACCAAACGTATCTTTGAACGGTTCCGTCTCGACTATATGCGTCCGCTGATCATACCGGCATCAGTCTTCATAATCTCAAGTGCAAGGACACCGACCACACGCACCTTCCGCAGGTTGGAGTTTGAAGCATCGTCGAGTAAGGCCATCGGGAGTTTGTTGCGTCGGAGGAGGACGGAGTACGGGTCGTTTTGTTTCACCGAAAGGTTCGTTCGGAAGTGATCCAGAGCGGTTTGAGTTATAACTCTGGTGTTTCCTGCCCCGTGAAATCAGTCGTATCGCGAGGGGAGGCGCACCCAAACTCCATAACCTACCAAACCACCTCCTATCAGGCTGAACCCTCCCTAGCGTCGTCTCATCCTCTCCCTTTTGAAAAGCGGCGGCCTGTATCATCTTGCCCTTCCGGTCGTAGACGGGCTTGCCGCCTTTCATCATCTTCAACCTGCCAGCGGTTTTGGCATTATGATAGAAATTCTCGCCCTTGACTTTTTTCGATGCGCTGTCGGATACTTTCGCCTTCTTGGACGAGCTGGGCTTTGAGGAGACCATGATGATGATCGGTCCCGGACAGGCGTGGAAGTTTTTTGAGTTGCGGCGATCGGTTGGCTCCGAGCCGCAGAGTCCGAATTGACGCTCCCAGTTCAGCGATGACCACGGGAGGCGCAAAACGGAGCGCAGTGAGCAGGCCACGGCACTCGAGACGGCATTCAGTAGAGCCAGCGGCAATCATACAAACTCGGGCTCTCAAGGTGACGATCGCAACCTGCGAAACGGATTACACGTTGCGAAAGTATCACGCATATCAGCGTGGTGGTCTATGTGACTACATTGGTATGGATGGAGTCGAAAACAACGCGTAAGGAGGGTGGGAGAAGTGTGGTCGGTCTAAGCTGCATCAGCCGGAGTCGACGACGCAGGAGCCAACGAAACCTGGGGGTCACGGATGACGAGCCCTTTCAGCGCTCCTCCCAACTGGGGAACTGTTTCCAGGACGGTGGCATACGTGATGAATCCCCCTAAGGTTTCGTCATCGAACTGCACGGTAGTGGCAGGTTTGACTAACCCCCTCTCTCTCCGTGTTCGCTTCTTCAAGTTGGGTTTGAGCTTGAACCCGTCCGAGAAGCGAGATTGGAGGTCCTCCAGCCATGGACGAAAATCTTCGAAGTCCGGGGACAGCTCAATGGTCTCCTCATCCGAAAGGAAACTGTATTTGAGGGAACCGAGTGTGTAGTAGTCCTGTTGGTTAAACCACTCTTGATATGGAAGTCTGGGTGAGTTTCGCATGAGGAACCGCGGTTGCTTCTGACCCTCGGGGGTCCCAATCCTATGGCGCGCCGACACCAGCAACATGACGTAGAAAAGCGACTCGATGTCGTGCCTGTAGAGGTGGACGGGACTTTCTCCCATGAGCAACTCATGTGCCATGTATGGCGGAGTCCCGGTCCGCTGTTGCGAGGTTTTGGTGTAGTCCGGATTCATGGAGTTCGTCCATGACGAGAGGTCGTAATCGGTCAGCACCCCGTAGACTTGCTCTGGTTTTCCTTCCTCCTCGATGAAGCGGCACATAATGTTGTTGAGACTGAAGTCGCGGTGAAGAATCCCAGGGTGGTCATGGAGCCAGCGATGAACTAAACTGGGGTAAGTGGACGGAAATCGAGAAGCGGAAGGGGATGGATGAACGCACTGCATGCAACGTCGAGGAAGATTTGGCCAATATCCTTCACGTTTGTCAGTGACTTGAGAGGATACAGCCGCTCCTGGATAATGATCCGGAGGGTACGCTGTTCGTGCACGTAGTCTCCACCGGCGAACTTGGCGTTCTCAAACAGACGCGCAACTGACCCAAGAGTTGAATCTGGTTGGAAAACAACATCTTCTGCGTAATATACTTTTGGGAGGTGGTTGGCGGCCCATGCATGATCACCCTCCGCCATGTTGTTTGCCTTCTTGAGGAAATCGATCTCTGAGACCTGGCCAGAAGAGGGCCAACTGATCTTGACAACCAGGGGTATTTTCGCCCACTCGGTAGAAGTCGCATTGAGTACCACGGTGGACCTTCCAACCATCGCCGAGCCACGGGAGATGAGGCCGGCCAGTTCAACCTCGAACGCTCGACCCTCAGGGTCTCCTGAGAAATGGAGCTTGTTTCCTCTCTGCACCACCCGGGCTTTCCCCAAAAAGTCGGCGTTCGAAAGGGGTTCGGAATTTTTCGGGATGGTGGACGTAAGGGTACCATTCTGCCTGAACGAAAGACAGTGGAAGGCGATGATGGTGGCGATGAGCCTGTCCTTCCCGTCACCATTCGAAAAGTTGATAGCAGAGGATACCAGGATGACCGAACGGTTCGCATGGTAGAGCTGGAGGCGATCGCGGTCTACGAGGCTTATGGTGGTGTGCGACCGAAGTAGAGGCATCGAGAACATTTCCGAGAGGTAACGACAGGCTTGAACGGCCGGCTCGGTCCGTTGTTGTTGGAGTTCAGGATGAGGGCGAATGAGAGGATGAAAAGTCCTCATCATCCGAACCTCCTCATCCTCATCCTCATCCTCATCCTCATCCTCATCCTCGTCCTCATCCTCATCCTCACCCTCCTCATCCTCACACTCTCCTTCTTCGTCCTCTCCTCCAGCTCGAACACTCGCACCGTCATCGAGTGCTCGATGTAAAGTGGAGTTCGTCTTGGACCTCTTTGCGGCTTGCAGGTTGGCTGAGGGAGAGCTATCCGCAGGTCGCTTTCTGG
>Ga0307516_10010044_pt1 | contig 10473 bp, 16 predicted proteins | sample 19_EM_MG_FD_203310 | JGI IMG/M metagenome (GOLD analysis project Ga0307516, IMG submission 203310) | Populus trichocarpa ectomycorrhiza microbial communities from riparian zone in the Pacific Northwest, United States - 19_EM | ecosystem: Host-associated > Plants > Roots > Unclassified | place...
GAATCGTGTTCTTGCCCGATGTAAGCTGCTACCTGTTCATCCTATCTGGGTATAACGGAGCTTACAACGTCCCCGAAGCTGTTACGACCTTTTGTACGTCCTTCGCACGTCACGCGACGTAGATTTTGACGGCCACCCCAGTGCAGTCCCACATAACATCATGCCAGTGGGTTTCGAGGTTCCGTATGGGGGCCGAAGCTAACGTCTCACTCAGTGCGGTCACACCGTGTGCGGAGCTTGTTTGTGTGATTGGGTAGATCGAAGTGTAGGTGCCGTTGATCACGTTTCGTCAAGTGTGAAACTGAACGGTGTGTAGCCACGCAACGCAAGCTGTCCAATATGCCGGCAGACCCTCAACAGCAAAACCTCGCTCTCCAGGAACTATGTCGTTGAATCGGTAATGGACCAACAAGCGAGGATTCTTACCGTCCATGGGTACCCAGGGTGGGAGCCCCTTGGAGCGGATGTTCTCGCATGGACTGAACGAAAATTGTGATTTCCACACATTGGTCTACAATAGTTGAGACTAACCACCCGATCATGACAGGAGCTTTCAACGCGAAGCCCCTGCGCGTCTCTCGCAAGTCACAGCACAGCTCGGGGTGACGCCCTCTATCCTCCCTACTCCCCCGGCCAACAATTCCCGCCGCCGCCATACGAACCATGGCAGGGACCGCGATCAGGTAATTGAAATCCGAGCCTTCGAAGTTGTTCGCACTAGGCCCTAGTGTTTGGCCACCATGTGATTAGTAGGTTTAACATTACGTTGTGCACGTTGTGCCCCTTGTGAAGCATACCGTTCATCGAAATCGCCTGGTCTTTGGAGGGGTGGGTCGAGCAAATCCGCCCCCGTGTTTAATGTAACCAGAGCTTTAACGTACATGGTCGAACGAAAACAGAAAGAGGACAAACAGGGGTTGGAAACGGAAAGAAATACCGACGAAAATAGAGAGGCAAAAACATTTCAATCCAGCAATGTACAAACAGGTCGAAGGCATTGGAGAGCCGATATGCTGTGCGGTGGATAGGATAGTGGAAGATTGTTGCGTGTGGGGGTGTTATAAGCGGAACTGAGCGACTGTGCAATTTGATCGCCGTTCCGGCGAATTCTAGGCTAATCAAGACAGAGATATAGGAAAACAGATGGTTGCAGCAAGCAGATGAGAGACTTCCAATCGATGAGGCAACGATGAGGTGCGATTAGAGCCCAAGATCCGATATCACTCTAGTCACATCGTCGACCCCGTCGTCGACGTATTGGGGACGGTGGTTCCGACTCGACATGACGGGCGATCGATTTGCCTTGGGCGGTCCATATACACTAGGGAACGACGGTGCCGTCGCTGACGGCGGTGTGGAAGTCGGCCCGATGTCCCCTATCGACGTGGTGGGTGAATCTGGTGGAGGGTAGCGCGACGCTTCCGTAATCTTGGACAAGGAGAAAGTCAAGTCGAGCGATTGCGCGCGGTTTGAAAGTGACCGCGGCTTGGAGAGGTGGTCCTTAATCTTCGATTCCAAGAGCGAATCGGACCCGCGTTTGGTCGCATCTTCCTGATGCCTTGCGCGGCCAGGGATTCCAGACCCCTTTTAGACTAGTGATCAACTGCTGTACTGAATGAGAATAGATGAAAACATACGATCGGCGGAGGAAGGGGATGCCAATAATCCGATTGGGGCGTCATGTACGTCGAATCGTCGTCATCATCAATCGAGTAGCTGTAGGTTGCCGGAGAATTGTCAAACAACGCCTTGACGTTGGGGGAGGAGTTGGCTAGACGCAGTCTCCTTTCCGCGGACCCATTGACGTGAGATCGCCCAAAGTCGGCAGAATCTACCGATGACTTCAGTGCCCGAACAGGGCCATGTTTGAGACACGTACCTCCGCGAGTTCTAGGGTGCGACAAAAGCTTGCTATCGAAGTGAGGGAACGCGTCGGCGAAGGAGTCACCCCGTTTGTGGACGCGGGCGGGGGGAACAGGGTACATGTGAATGTTGTGTGTGATGAAGAGCTGGTCTAGCATTTCCTTGACAGTGGTCGTGGACTCCTTCGCAGATTGAAGGCAGTTGAGCTTGAACCCTTCAACCAGCTCGATGTTCTGCCCAGCGGGCGGGGCCCTGACCATCGGGGTGATGGTGACCTGATATTCTCGATTGATGGAATCGACGAAGTTCTTGTACTCTTGCGATTTGCAAATGCGAGCGAGATCAGGGTTAGGAGGGAAAGTGACTTCGTCCTCATAGGGAACCAGGTCCTGGTGAGCCAGATGAGAAAGAATACAACAGGGGATCGCGATGCCATACCAAGAGCCTCGATTGGGCGTTCTCAATCTGTTGTTCTGGACCGTAGATCGTCACAACGTCCGACCCACTCTCGCACGCAGGGAACGTTATGCGCGAGTTGGTTTTCGACTCGATATCTTCGATGTTGACGTGTTTCTCCCCGAGCAATTTGCGGTGTAGTTGATGAGGGATCAATACTGTCTGGTTGACGAAATCGCGATCCTGAATGCTCCTGCGTTAACAGCTGAATAAGGAAACGAAAAATATCCAACCTTCTCGTTGACGAGTTCCATAACTGAGAGTTTCAAACTCTCGAGGTTCATATGGTTCTTGAACGGCGTTCGAGCAATGACGTTGTCCTCGTTATCGGTATAGCCACCCAACTGAGCGAACTCCTCGGCGTTGGAGAACTTGACGTAAACCCCGTATTTCTTCATGATCCGCTGAATGCTCCGCCCGCCGACACCAATGATCCGCTTGTGATATGATTCCGGGACGTGGAAAGAGATTTCCGAAGGAAGTTCTTCTTGAAGGAGGGCGAGACCTTGGAGAACGGAGCCGTCGCTTCCGGAGATCTCAATGTTGAAATTGTGATCGTTCAGCGTCTCGAATTTGATCTTAACGTTGCTGGTTTGCATGATTTTGTTGATCTTTCCGTTCTTCTTTCCACTAATAAACTCGCGATGCTCGTTCGCGAGTTCGATCTGGAAGCGGATCTCGTGTTGGTAGACCTGTTAGAAGCACCGCTAGAATGAGTACCCAGGACTACGTGGGCCGAAGGTAAAGGTCGATACCTTGAGGATCTCTTGATCCATCAAAAATGCAACGGCACCCCGGACCTCGTTTTCTGTTCCGTGGATTTCAAAATAGTTGTCCTTGAACGTGATCTCTGCTCCGAAGTTGGAAGATATTTGGATCATGAAAGGTTGAACAGCCTGGTGGGGGAGGGGGGCCGGTGGGAGAAGGACGTTATATTGGATAGGTAGCAGCCAGAAACCAACCCAGTAATAAGCGCATGCCTATCGCAACCAAGTCAGTCGCGCGTCAATGTTCAGATGAGGTGGGGAGCGTACCAGTTGCATTATTGAACGGACGGTCCTTGAAACGTTCACTGCGTGGTCTCCATACACAGTCATGATGCTCGTTGAACTTCCGAGAGTCGGGAAGCGAACGAATGTGGCATTGTCATTCATGATTGCAATAAGGTCGTCAACACGATCGGAGACAAGCCAGTCTAACTTGCGTGGTTGCAGAATGGCATCTTGTGGTATCAGTTGTTTCAGCTGCGTAGGTGTTAGTCCTGTCTCGTCGGAGCGACAGAGAAGGTTGACAGTACCGTTGTATTCATGAGGTTGCTCAACATCTCTTTGGCACGTCGAACACCGAAAGTTTCGCCTGTGATCCATATCCTATTTTGGTACTGTCGGAGGGTAGGGACGCCGTTTAAACCGTAATTGTCATAATTGGTGAGACCAAGCATCGGTGAAGGGAAGTAGATGTTTGTGCTGGTTTGCTCTCGGATGCCCCGAAGCGCGGCTCGCTTGCGACCGGCAATGATGTTATGGAGGACCTGGTCAATCTCCACCCAGTCGGACGCAAGACCGGCCTTCGCGATGCGGGGTTAATAATCACGAGGAAACGCAGAGAGAGGCAACTCACGAGCTCGTCGACCATAACAAGTAGCCGGACGCGTGCGAGGTCCACAGCGTCGTGACTTCCCTTGACTTTGAAGTTGCATTCGTTGGGGTTAGAGTTGATTCCGCCAGGATCGTTGATGTTCCCATTGACGACGGCGATGTGGGCGAGGGTTTGTGCCGCAATATCGTCTAGCCTCCTGCGGACCTCGAGCCTGAGGGTGGGGTTACCGGTAGGAGAGTTATCAAGTATGTCGGATCGGTTAACCTTGACAACTTTCATTACCTGGAGAGAAATAGGTGAGATCAGCGAAAGGGTCCGAAGGGAATGTATGCTGATGGGGACAACACACGTTTTGTGGGGAGCCTTTGAGGAGAGTCTCCCTTGCAAGCATCACCTGGCGTGTCATGCCAGACACACAGTAGTTCCAGGAAAGGCCATCGTCCAGGGGGTTAGGGGAGATATTGACCGCGTGCTGGTGCGAAGCCATGACAACATTGGTATGGATTGCGGCCTGGAGGGCGTCGTACTCTTCCTGGTTGTAGAATGGCTGGGGCTGGTTATTTGGATATCGAAAGCCGTTTTGATGGCCGTTCTGGATGTTTTGGAACGGGAAGTCTGGGGAAGCGATGTTTTGAAAATCATAGGGGCCAGGATGAGGAGCGATGCGGGGTCGACGGGGGAAAACGAAAGAGGTGGTGTAAATGTCCATCGCAGACGATGCGTTTGGGGAGGGGGGTGGATGGAGATGAAGGGGGGCGAGGGGAGTGGACGGAGTTGGTGGACGGTTAGAGTGAACGGGAGAGAGGGGGTATTGAACAAACAAATGGTATAACGGGACCGGGACAGGAGGCTGGCTGGGGTCGGCGACCACGTCTAACTCATATATTATTATTAAAGAAAAAAAGGACAGGGGTCGATTTTCGTCGCCCGTCTGCCGTCCAAGTCCCAGGGGGTGTAACAACGAAAGGGGGAGAGACCAAGCGAGAAATCGGAGCTTGAATCACAGCTAGAAATCAAACCCCTCCACCTGTTGCCAGTCCTCTTGGACCCTCTCGAGGTCAAACAGCTTTTGGTAGCACGGGTGACCCTTGCGAGAGAAATGCTCGTATGGATCTGAGCCCACCAACTTCCCCCCGCACCGGTAACAAAAGTGTTGCGAGCATTTTCCACAAGTCATCTGTAGCTCGTAAGTCGCTTGCCGATCGTGCGGCAGACAAAAGGATGACATACATGATTACACCCCATTGACTTTTCCGTGTGCACTCCGCAGCCTGGGCAGGCCATCGTGGACTTGTCCAGCCACTCCCTGTTCGCCCTGTCTTCTTCAAATCGTAGCACCAGCTTCTCCAAGTTTCCCTTTCCGAATCTGCGCTGTAGGGTCGCCCGCTCCTCGGACCCTTTTTCGAGTTCCATGTACTTGAGAACGAACCCCTCGGAAAACGTGAGGGGGCAATCGGTATGTGGTCCGTGCCTTAAGTTGGAGCTAAAGCTCAATGACTTCACTTTCCGGTCGGTGGACGTACCATGTTCTCCGGCAATACGCACAAAAGGAATAGCCACAGGCCGTACACGTCCGCAACCTCTCCCAGCTACTCTCGTTCTCCACCTGCGTCGGCCTCTTTACCGGATGCTGGCAGAAATCCATCGGGCAGTGAATGATGGTTGGGTCTGCGCCGAGGCCGACGTCAGCGCCAGAGTACCTGATCCACCGCATGTATACGAGTTTCATACCTTTCTCGAGTTCTTTCTTCTCCTTTAGCCACTTCCATCTTGTCACCCCTTCCGAACTCATCACCCTCCTGACATCGTCTTCCGGTGCTTTTGTCCCTTGCTTTACGCACTCTGGATCGGGACAACCGACACGGTCTACGTCTCCTTCCGATATGCAGAGCCCCCAAAAATCGACAAGGCAGGCTCTGCAAAATACATGCCCGCACGCCAACGAGATGCATTTGGCACCTTTGATCGAGCTCAAACACACTCCGCACGCATAACTTGTCTGCGAGAACCTCTCGAGCCGTGTCTTGCTGTCAAAGGAAGCCAACCTTTCTGCAAGCAAGGCCGGAGTAGGGTGTTTGATCCTGCATGAATGAGAACCCGCGAACTGCGCAAAATCGAGAGGTAGCACTGACAGAAGTTCACCACCCGTCATCATACCCAACGCCCCCAGACAAGGCTCCGCCGATCTGACCATTTCCACCCAGTCATACAATATGACTCTTCCTTCTCCGTTACCCTGCTCCCGTTCGGCCTCCCAAACCCTCAGCAGAGCCTTCTCCAGTGTTTGGAGCTTTTCTGCGGGCAGCCAACCGTATGTCGCGCGAAGGCTGGAGATAACCGGCGGTCGGCGAAGGGGATAGTCCGGGGGAAGAGTTAGGGATAGTGTAATCGGTGGGAGTGTGGTCAGCGACAAAGGGAGTCGGGGATTGCGAGAAGGATCCTGATGAGCTTGTTCGTCCGAAGGTATAACCACGACCTTCTGGGACAGTCCTTCAGTAAGCTCGACTGGAATCTCGAGTTCAATCCGTGCCCTGGCCGGGCACGGATCATTCGAGAGAAAATCCGGGAATATAGACTTCCTGCACTTCAGCCCGTGCGCACGATCCATGAGAAATATGCGAAGGGCCCACCTCGAGGACTTCCCATTCTTCCCTCTGCATCGCTTCACAGTTCTCCTTATCGATCAAGGATACCCCCTGGGTATCAGGCATACTGCCAGCGGTGTTCCGAATCCAACCCGTTGAGCGGAATTTTAGGAGTCTTTCCAGCCCCCACCGGTTTAGTAAGCGGCCAGACGCTCGCGGCCTGATCGATAATCGAGGTCAGTCAAAATGTCAATAGGTATATTCGAGTACACGGCGATTAATTAGTAACCCAAGGGACCTCGTACAGCACAAAATCGAACATCTCCTGCTCAAGCAATGTCTGGTACTCGCCAACAAAGTCCTCGTTAGTCCCGCCAGCCCCCTTCGTCCCTGCAGCTCGTCCGAATCGTGACCCGAGATAGGTGAAGTGAGCCTGGAGCTGGCCCAGCATTTTCTTCGAGTACTTAGGATCCGGCTGCGAACGTAATCGTCTCGGAAAAGTCCTCGAGGGGATTATCGACTCACTTTGATGGCAACCCCAGTGTAATTCGCGGGTAACCCATACCGAAGCACACTTTCCACAAACAAACGCAAAACCTTGAGGTGTACCAATAGCTGGAATGCCTCAGAAAAGTTTGTACGCGCTAATCGAAGTAATTCCGTCTAAGACGACCGTCAGTGGTGCTGGGAAGCCAGACTTGGGAAGGTGATACCCATAGTTCCTTCTCCGTTACGAAGGCTGCTTCAAGCTCCTCCCTCTGTGTGTGGATACTTTCTTCCGAAAAGACAAAGTCCCGGACGATGAACTTGTTCTCCCTGCACTTGTTGACGAACTCGTCGTGCACCCGTCGGAAAATCACAACGCTAAAAAGCGTGTAATCTTCATCAGAAACCAGAGATCTGTGGGGGCTACATTCAGATTCGCAGAATCGCGGTACAGTAATCGGCGCGTACGATGAAGAACGAGGGACCACCATGGAGGCAAGTCGCTCGTACTTGGAGTTCCATTCTTTTACGAGATTCCTGTGGAAATCGTCGGTGGCATAACAATCAAAACAAGCGGTCGACATACTTAGGTACGGCTATGAGCAGCGTTTCCATGTACTCGGAGTCTTCGACGAAGTTATCTTTCGTCACAACGTCGACCAACGAGCGAATGGAAAGGTTTCCCCTGTACTTTGGACATGAAAGGCACCACCACAAGCCTGGGATGAGATCTTACGTCTTCTTTCGTTGCATTTGAACCAGGGAACCTTTGGCGAGGTTATAATTGTTTAGTTTCGACTTCATGACGTTATCTATCGAAGTCAATTCCTTTGGATAAACTGTGATCCTTTGTACAAAGTTGGACAGCTGAGAGCACGTACCCTGGCCAATGTGTCGACGATCTCCTTCAAGCTCTTGTGGAGGACGTATCTGCCCTCGTTCCAACTCCAACCCTTGAGTAAATACTCGTCCACCGGGCGTTCTTCGACTAGGATGTGCTGAGATAGCTTGGAGGGATCATTGTTGAGCAGATTGCGCAAAATGTCAACAATCTTCGCGATACTCTGAGTGAAAACAGAGTCTTGCTTCGGAAGCTCTTCAGAGAGGGTGATCAGACTCTCGAGAGTCCCGGTCTAGGTGAGTTAAGGAAGGAAGAGATAGGTTTGATCTCGGTGCCTCTTCGCGGCAGGGGGACGGGAACGTACTTTGAAGGCGGGGATTTGGAACTGGGTCAGTCCGTTGGTGGGCAGAGACTTTGAGGAAAACTTTGCCCGTATCTCCTGGAGGAGACCTTCCGAGTCGCCGTCCTGAGGTACGCTAAGGAGCCAGGTGCTCTGATCTGATGGCATAGTGGTAGCGGTATGAGTTCGGAAGTAGGTGTATCCTATGCAAATTACACTACGGTCAGGTAGCGGAGTGAAAGATCGTGCATTGCGTTCATCCTCATCGTCGTCATATATACCGCCTCGGGCAACCCTTGGCCCTGTCAGTGGAGCCTTTGGGTAAAATCTTGGAATCCTCAAAGCTGCCGACGATATGCAGCACCCACTCCTGACTGCCATTCTCACCAGCGAGCAGCCCTCGGCCTTGATTTTGGGAATTGATGAGGTCTGCGCCGACCTCGCAGTAGAGGGGGAGCAACTCCACAACGGTCTCTGTGATTTGACCGAGCAACATGCGTCCCTCCCAATATCGATGACCGAAGTGATCCTGGTAACGAACACCACGAACGATGTCTGGGATGTACTTGCTCAACCCCGTACCGATGTCCTTGAGCTGGTGGGTGGTGAGGAGGGTTGAGAATGAGGGAAGCGATGGTTGAGTGCGGTGGAGCGGACCTTGTAGAGAGTACCGAACGCCTCTGCATCCTCCTCGTAAGTGACGACCAAGGCCCACTCTTTAAGAGAGAGGTGGGTCAGACCTGACACCCAAATAAGCCACAGGCATGGTGGCATTACTGCCGAGGGCGTGAATTGGCCCTGGACCTTAAGCTCGAGAAGAGCAAGAGGTGATGCAGCAGCGTAATTGATGGCCGGTGGGGTTGCGAAGGGACTGTGGGACAAAACACCGTCTCTCGAAAAGATGTACCAGGATCAGACCGGCCACCTCCTTCTCAAACCCACTCGAAATCAATCCGAAGATGCAGGTACCGTTCCCACGAATCCCTTTCTATGCCCTTCAGCGAGTGACGGGACGAGCGGGGATTTCCCGGCCGTCGGCGACTTGCAGGGGTATTTCCCCTCGAACGAAGGCCCTTTCGAGTTCTCCACCCTGCGCAAACACTCCCCTCGATCCGCTATCTCCATACCCAATCTTTTCCCTGATTTGCTTCGATTTTTGGGTGTAAAGTGGTTACGGATGTGAATAACAGAATCGAGGCCGCGATCATGATCGGGGAGGCACCTCTCTTCCGGACAATGCACCAAGATTTTCCGTCGACGTCCCAAGATCTCATTCGCGCTTTGAAAGCCCCGACAGATCCACCTAGCGGTCATGCGTTCTCAAAGATACAAATGGCTTCCCAGGCCTGGTTCCAATCCACGCTTTATTTCCCCAACAAGGGCCAGGTGATCGTCGACTGGATACTCACCCGTTTCCTCAAGGAAAAGGATAAACCGAGGTAACTAATATCCGACTCCGCTTCATTCAGCCTCCAGCTGAGTGACTTGTGTTAGCTCATCCAACCCTGTTTTGGATGTGGACCACTGGAAACTTCTTTCCTCCATCATACATTGTAATGACATCGAGAGCTCCCGACGCGTCAATGCATGGTTGACCCCCCTACTGAACCGTACTCCATTAGCACCGACCCTCATCGCATTTTTGGGCCATGTACCTCACCTTCCCCAAGAGATTCGAACAGCAATTTTCACCTCGTTCGCCCCATGTTTCTCCGTTATGTGGCCACTGGCGAAGCACAAAATCAACGTAGAGACGTTGCTGGAATGTTTTTCTGCTACCCTGAAAATAGCTTGCTTGGACATCAACCGGGAACCGGCTCAATTTCATGACACAGTGTACTCCGCCGTCGCAACCACCTACCTTTCTGCATTGACTCGCACACCAAACCGTAAAAAGGTCGGCCCAAACGACCCTCCTGAGATACTTTTCAATAATGTAATATCACCCAGCTTTCTTCCGCCTTTCTATCAAGCTGCCTAGAGCACTGGCTCCGCTGTGTTCCCGTCCTCCTCAGCTGTGGACTTGAAGATCTTTACCTCGTCGGGGCGGAAACCTTGTTTGCCCCGGAAACCCTTCGCCAGTTAATCGACGATCCAACCGTTAATCCAGTAATCCAGGCACTTTCGCGGATCGATTCCGCGGTCTTACTGCCATCACTGCCAGCACTCTTGGAATCGTTTTACGAGTTTACAAACCGCAACCGTACCGGCCTTTTCTCTCATCCTCACCAAACAACCCACACCACAATCGACTACGTTCGGGCATCGACAATCGACTTTTACAATGCTTGCGACGACCTGAT
>Ga0307516_10010046_pt1 | contig 10471 bp, 6 predicted proteins | sample 19_EM_MG_FD_203310 | JGI IMG/M metagenome (GOLD analysis project Ga0307516, IMG submission 203310) | Populus trichocarpa ectomycorrhiza microbial communities from riparian zone in the Pacific Northwest, United States - 19_EM | ecosystem: Host-associated > Plants > Roots > Unclassified | place...
TCTCTACTGGCAAGAGTGGCGTACACTGCTAAAAATCCTGTTTTTGAATTTTTCGTTCAATTCAGATAGCAAAACTTGGGGGTGCTAGTGAATATATCTCGTCGAGAATTAGTTGGTTATATATAATATTAATTTTTTTTATGTATTAATAAATACTTTTTTATCTTTAATATTTATTTATATTTGATTAATAAATTTAGAGTAAAGATAAAGTTCACGAGATAAAAATACTTTGTAAGATTAAAAGATTCTTATTGTATCAAAACATTATTTTTAAATATTCCTGGTCAATGTTTTATTAAGATTAAATATTAATTAGAGTTGTTGAAACCAATACATATTATATTCCTTCATTTATGAAAGAAAACAACTATTTTTATAAACTGAGGTATGAGGGATACCTGGAACTAATATGCAAGTGCTTAACAGATGACATGTACACTAAACTGACCCGCAAGAAAATCTATATGGAGAGATCACCTATATCTATGGAAATGTTTTTGTGATAGTTGTGTAAATGATCTTTAGACTTCAGAACACTAAGTTATTTTATATAAGGAGTGTTATGCTTTGATCTTGTATATGCGTTGTCATAATCAAGGGCAACAAACAGACATATATTGAATATAACATAAACTATATGAAGATATTTAAGTAATTATGAGATGATTCATTATCCTAGATGAATTAAGAAAAATATTTCATCTGTTCTCAAATAGTATTGATTGTAAAATATAAGTTTAATTTATTGAATACTTCAAAAATTATTGCTAAAGATCCTCTTGCTTGCATGCAAAGTAGAAATACCTCGAAAATCACCGAATACCCTTTCTGAGTTCCATCTCCTCCAATTATGCAAACCTGAGATGCATTTACAAGTTATCATATTCTTATAAACCAGGGCATATATAGACCACCGCATGTTACAATACATGCGTGCACTTCATCCGAGTCAAAATACACCTGAGAAACAATATCCAATAAAATGCAAAAGCAAGAAATTAGGGACAGAGAAAGAGAGAATTCAAGCCTTTTGACGAGGTCCCTCTAGGACTATATATCCCTGTGCACAACAATCTGAAAGCATTGAGGAGAAAATACGCAAATCAGAATTGCATCAGTTTGTTTGTGTATAATCACAAAGTAGAAGTACATTATTTAGATAATGAAACGGAAGAAAAGTTGAAAATATGTACATAGATGAGATAGTGATGATAGTTTACCTTCTGGGCTTCAGTATCATCCACATTAACGAAACACTGCCTGGCAAAACAGAAGGTCGTTTAATGATTTAATCAAGTTTATGCAAATCTAAGTTAGAGAAAAAGAAGAAAGAAAAAGCCTTACTTAACAACTGAATGTGAAGGATAGTGGATTAATTGGGATATGTCTGCATTAAACCATGAAAAATGAAGACCACATGCCAATTAATTGTATGAGAGATTCTTATATATTAATTTTTAACCATTTTAATAAACAACAAATAAGCATCTTCAAATCCGTGTTGCTTACCAGTATCCATATGTGGCATGCGTGTGTGTGAGGGAGTGTGTGTTAGACAGCATATCCATCCACTTTTAACTCTTTTTTTCATATTTTCTCAAGGAAAATAATAGCTTTACACGAATATATATATATATATTGGATAAAGTACACAAAAGTGTTATTGTTTTTCCACTTACGAGAACATAAAAATTAAAGTCAAAATAAATTAATGGCATGCTTAAGATACAATTGAGAAGGAAATTTACTTAATTTAAAATTAATGAAAGCTGGTGGGAAGATCCTCTTATTATTATTATTATTATTATAAAAAGGGTTTTTAATTATAGAAAACACTAAAAAGTGTGGCTAAAACACTATGCAAACATCACTATTTATCCTCTTATATTTTGTTGTAGATTTACTGTTTAAAATTTTTGGTTTTTTCTCATTTTGGTCCTCAAATATTCTTTTTTTTGCATGATTGCATTCTTTTTGAACCAAATTAAAGGACAATTAAATTAAATTTGTTGACCGAGAACAATTAAAAAAACAGAGGAACAAAGTGAAAAAAAAGCCACAAATAGGAGAAGCTTTCGAAGTTATCACCAAAAGTTCACTTTAGCTCTCAAATTTTATAAATTATACCATCTGGTCTCTTAATAGTTTTACAATTCAATTTTGGTATAAAATTTTATCTTTGTTATTTTTTAGTTCCTGGTTTGTGAGAGGAGAGAGAATACTAGATTTTGGCAGTAGAGAGAGAAAATCAATGTTGACACCGATTCTAGAAACTAAAATGGTTAATTTTTGTATCAAAAAGTTTCATTTAATAAGAAAAGTTCCACTTAGGTGTTTGTTTACCTTGAAATTGCCTAAAATTCCAAATTTAAGCTCAGAAAGATTTTTGATTTTGGGTTTTTTGTGTTGATTTTGGTTTTTTAAGGCTATCTATGAGTTTATCAAGGTGTTTAGGCTATTTTCTTGGTATTTTGGATAAAAAATAAGTTGAAAAATAGGTTTTCGGTTTAAAAAAATGGCTGGAATTTAGGAAATACTAGACTATCATTTGTCTGGATAATTGTTTTTCAAAAGTTTTTGGGGTGGATGACATGTTTGCCCCAATTATATCTTTTTTTCTTAAAAAAATTAAGGCTAGTGCATGGATACTTTCTAATTGAGCCGGGCCTTGGCCTCATAATTGTTTTTTGTAATTTTGATTTTTTTTTTTAAAAAAATCACACTTCTTTTATACATGTTTTTTTTTTAAGAATTAAATAGAAATGTAGATAAATAAATAAGTAAAGAAGAATATGATTGAAAGAAATAAGTCAATGATGAGGTATTGAGGTTTGGTATTAAAGTGGGTCGAGATGGGATTTCTGGAGAAAAAATAAGCATTTAGTATGTTAGAGACATTAATATAATTAACCTAAAATAGACTAAATAAGAAGAATGGCTTTATAAGGAAACCATTAAAAGTGGATGACCAACACCTCTAGAAAGAGGGAGAAGAAAATTGCTAATCCTACCTATTTTTCAATAAAAATTCATAAAAATACTTATAAATTTAGATTGTTGATGAGAGTTTAGAATGATCTAAAGGTGGTACTCGTTTTGTAAACTCCCAGTCAAAAATATTTGAACTATTAAAATTTTAACTTGGAGATAAAATGGGTTAAATTGAATTTAGAAAATTAATTTAAATGGATAAAGGTGAAATTAAATGAAGTGGAATTGATGGCAGGTATTAAATTGTTAAAGGAAAATCAATTAAGAAAAAATGGGGACAAAAAGAAAATATGAAAGATTATAGAGCCAAAGTGTAAATAACAAAAAATTAAAATTATAAATGTCTTCCTTCTTTCCTTTGTGGCAGGCAACTATGTTTAAATAGAAGTGAAGGGTTTGTGGCCTACAACTAGGTTTAAAGAAAGGGGGGAGGGTTTTTGAAATTTCTCTTCTCAATTCTTGACAAAATCACATACAAAATATTATTTTGGAGGGATTACAAGGGTATTGGAGGATTAAAAGAGAAAAATTAAGTGTTTAAAAGGGGTTTTAACAAACTAAAAGTGAGGGTTTTGAAGAGATCTGAAGGAGAAGAAGAAAGATGAAGGGAGCTAGGGTTATTTTGCATTTTACATGTGAATTATCATCTAAGGTAACAAAATCATCTTAAGTGATCAATTTGATTTATTTTGTGATAATTTTATGGGATAATTAAAGAGAAAATAAAAATTAAATCCTTTTTATGGGATAATTTTAGCATAGAAGGGGATAAAGGGAGTGGTGTAGGAAAAAATCTACTGGTTACGATTTGAAAACCATTTTATTACTAGGTTAGGGGCATTAGATATGTAAGCCTAATGAATTCGATTAAGAATTGATGTTTAAATCATGAATTTTGTGTTAGAGTTTGTAATAGAAATTTAGGGGAAATGCAAATGGATGGGGAATTGAACCAATTGGGTGAGGTTAGCTTGTGATAGGTGTTAAATCATGAAAAACAAATATCATGGTGTCTCTAACGGCATATAGGGACGACCAAGAGGAACAAGTTAGAATGCAATGAAATTGTGCTTAAGAAAATTGTGAGAGATTAATACATAAGGTTATGTGGAAAATAAATTTTGAATGAGTTTAGTTATTATATAAAATGAGTAAAATTTGCATATGGTAGTGAATTGGAATGTTAAGGAAGGTTACTGCATTTAGAGGTAAAGATTATTGTGTAGTGTTTGATTTCTCATGAAAGGGAAAATTTTGATTAAAAGTCTTAAGAATAAATCATGGTATAAAAGAGGTTGTAGTGCCAGCTAAAAAGGAAATAAATTGGAAGTGGATGTGATTATGATCATGGTTGTGGAATGCAATATATATGTGAATTGATATGAAGCATATGTTTTTCTTGAAATAGTTTTGACTATTTTAAATAAAATATGAGTTGGATTTATTGGTTCTTAGAAGGTTGAAATTAGTGATATTATATCACATATGAAAGATCAAAGCTTGTCTGAATGATGAGAAGATGAATAGAAATGCTTAGTTGATTGTAAAATCTACAGAAAAAAATTGAATAGTTTTGTCACCTAATTTCCATAGGAGATTAGGGCGTGAAAATAATAAAATTTAGAATAAGTTTATCATAAAATTTATAGCCAGGGATGTTATCTTTTGAACGGGATTGACTTTGCATAAATTGAAGTTATAAAACTTCAGATATAAGTTAAAATTTGGGGGGAGGTTGAACAAGAACCATATTAGATAGTTTTACGTGTTGTAATAAAAAATGATTTTAGGTGTATTAATAGAAGAACTAAATTTTAGCTCCTTCATTAAAGCTGCAGCTTTATGTCTTAGTTTTCCATAGAAACAAGCCACACCCAAATCTGAATTCTACAACTTTAGATATAGTTGAAATAGTAACCAGTGCTCATGCAAATTAAATTAAAAATGGTAGAGTAACTATCATTAACGTATGTGACATGAGTATCAATATGGAAATGATATGTTTAGACTAGCCAACCTTTATGAGGCTAGTAACATCCATGTTGGAAGACTATAATTAATTATTTAGACTAGCCGACATTGACAAGGCTAGTGACATCCATGTTTGGATGACTGAGATTAAATGTTTAAACTAGATGACCTTGATGGGGCTACTGACATCCATGTTTGGATGACCAAGATTAAATGTTTAGACTAGTTGACCTTAATAGAGCTAGTGACATTTATGATTAAATTGTCGAGATAATGTTGTTTCAACTACTTCTTGAAAGATGTCGATAACTGTGACTTGTTTGATTATTTAGTAAGTTTGTAATCGTTATAAGAGTAAAATATATACCTAAAATGATGTGTATAAATTGAAATATGAAAATGAACTAAAATTGTTTAAAGAAATGAATTTATAGGTAAATTAGATACGTATGAGATTAATTATTAAATCTTTTTCGTGCATTCTAATGAATTGTATAAATTGTAACTCGTTGATAGATACATCTAATCCTAGAGTGGATCATTAGATTTATGTAGCTATTTCTCTTTTGTATTAGGTTTTAACTATGTAATTCATAGGCAAACTTTACTGTGTATTTAAATGTTGTTAACTTTTTTTAGAATTATGTAACTAAGCATAATATAGATGTTTATGAAACTAATGAATTTTAATGCATTAAATTATCTTAGTGAACCTATATATTAATGTATTTGATGATATATATAAAGTTTGTTATATTTGTACAATATGGAATTGTTTTTTTTTTTTTTTAATTATGTGGTTGTGAATGAGTTTGAGGAAATATCTAGGATGGTTGGACCATGATTATAGCATTGTTTTGGGATGTATAGAAGTGTGTCGATAACTATATAATTCGTAGGCAAACTTTAGTCAATCTAAATTTCTATCTAAATTTTAATAGAGTTTCCTCTGTATTTGGACCTTTTTTTTTTCTTATTCATAAGCTATAATTGGAATTGTTACATATCCTATTTTCAAGAATTGGTGTTTGTAAATGGAGGTTTGAAAATGTAGGAAGAGATAAAGAAAGAACTAGAGAAATTGAACTTTTCTTCTCATTTTAGATCTTTAAAACTTCTAATTTAAAGGTGAGACATCTTATTACAAGGTGTTAAATTGTGTATGTAATTGTCATGGGGATGTGCTTTTAAACCTAATTGTGTTGAATTGATATTGAATCATATATATATATATATATGTAGGTTCAACCAAATGGGTGTTTGATGGGAAGGAATTTTTCTTGATTGACATGTGTAAAATTGTATAATTTAGGAATGGCTAATGAAAGATTTTGATGATTTGATTGTATAGAAATTTGGTTTCTTTTAGGCATGTTCGACCAAATTGGCCATAAAAAGGGAGAAAATTATGTATGTAATTGTCACGGGGATGTGTTTTTAAACCTAATTGCTTTGAGTTGATATTGAATCATAATAAGGAAATGAAACTTGAATACAAACACAAATGAGAAATAATCAAATGGTATTACTTGGGGATCTAGTTATGGGTTCAAAGATTTTGGAAAGTAATGATGATGAAATTATCTTGTGTTGATATGAGATATTATTGCAATCAGACCACAGTCTAGAGCAGGAGTCGAGACATCATGTACAACAGGTACGTGTCTAACACCTATCTTTAGTTAGTTAATGCACTAGTAGAATTGTAAAATTTATTTCTAAATGTCTTTCTAAAGTGGCAATGAAAAATAAATAAATTGGTGGATAAAAAAAAGAAAAAGAAAAATTGACATTTGATTAGTTGTTCCCGATATGGAAGACTAATGATACCAATAAGAATCATTAGTATCGACATTTACTTGTGATTTGATTAGTCGTTCTCGTATGAGAGACTAATGATGCCAATATGATTCATTAGTATTGGCAAGAACATAAAAAGAATTCATGGAAATAAACTTGATTAATCATTCCCATAAAATAGTGAAAGCTAATGATGTCAATATGAATACATTAGCATCGACACGTGCTTAAAAATTTGATTTAGCTATCCATTGGAATGGAAACTAATGAAACCAAGTGGATTAGTATCGACATACTCTTAGTTAATTGTGCTTGAGGTAATGATTAATAATATCAATTTGAAAGTGATATCAGCATGTATAATTGACTCGGGTTATAGATGACTAATGATATTATGATGTTAATGTGGATAACCGAAGTAAGAAAAATCATGAAATGATAATGGAATTTAATTGTATTCTATGATGTAACAATTGTTATTATTTATTCCATTGGTTGATGTTTTATATGTTGCATTTTTCAGGGTTGTCGCACTCACGCCAAGAATAGATTTACGTTATTTCTTTTGCTTATATAAATTAGGTATATCATGTTCATTTTGGATTGTAATATATTTTGTTTTAATGCATGCAAACTTAAAACTCTTATCTTTTGTTTGTAGAGACATGAAATTAAGTGTCCATTTTTATTTATGTATGCTAAATTCTTATATAAACTCATAAGCCTTGTAATTAACATGTTATATAATTAATCAGATGTTATATTGAGCTGAAATGAAATTATTGTTACAATGATAATGTGAGATAAAGTTCAGGATGATTGGACTATGATTTTTGATGTGAATTATGATTCTACTTCAACTAGTTGACCGATTGGGTTCTCCAATTGATCTAGTCGACCGCTTGATGAAATGAACAATTAAAAAATGATCACTGTCTCAATTAGTTAATCGTTTGATTTTTCAATAAAAGAAATCTGAGAACTATTGGAGAAACCAGTTGGCCAAATTGTTGGATCCATTTAATGCAATCAACCAATTAAACTCACAATAAGCTATCATAATAAATAAATAAATAATTTCAATTTCTCCATAATTGAGAATGTGTTTTGTCCTAGAAATTTTGGGATTTTTACATTTTGAATCTTTTAATTAAGCACAATTAAACAACATGATAATGTGTGATAGATTCAAAATACAATGGATGTAAATGAAGGTTTTTTAAGAGATGGAAAGAAAGAGTATGCCAAATTATGGAGGGAAATAGTATATTAAGAGAGAGAAAGAGAGAGTTTTTAATGATATTTTTTAATTAATTAGTGATATGATACCGATTTTAGAATGACCAAGCTATAATTTAAAAGACTTGACTAGTTACAACTTGAATATTAAGAAATTTCTACAAGGTTCATAGGATGAACATTGTTTTTTAAGATAAAAAATAGTTTATAAATTAAATTTATGGATGAATCCTGGATTTAATTTCATTATTTTTAATTTTTTTTTATTAATAAGATTAATAAAGCCTACATGGAAATCACATATAAATGACCACATTCACAAAGCACGATTCTTTGTAATAGCACTTTGTTTTTCTCTTTTTTTCTCTTTATTTTTATATAATTTCACCCTCGAACAATCTAATTGTTTTTTTTTTATTAATTTTATCTTTCAATATTAAGTTGTTTAAGAATTGAATTTTGAATTGTTTTTCAATTTATTTTATATAGGATTATTCCGGTCTCATGAATTTAGTTTTTTTCTCTTTCAATTTCAACCTTTAATAATGAATTTGGTGGAATTAAGTTACATAAATTTTTTTTATTTGCTTAGCATAAAGCTATCATGATTTTATGTTCTAAATCACGAGTTTAACAGATTAACTCAGGTAGGCTCGGGTCATTTGTTTATTTTTTTTAATTTCATCATTTAATATTAGGTTGGTTAGGAATTAAGCTATGAAATTATTTTTTATTTGCTTTCTATGAGGTTATCTTGGTCTCATAACCCAAGTCATGAGTTTGGTAGGTTAACCCGGGTTGACTTAAGTAATTTTTTTATCCATTTTTTTAATTGAATGTTTTGTTTTAAATTTCATCTTTTAACAATGGGTTGATTTGAAATTTAAATTTATAATTTCTTTTGATTTATGTTTTATGATGATCTTGGTTGTAGATTTGACATATTAACTCACTAGGTCAATTCAATATATCATCATCTTAATATCTTTTATTATCTCAATGTTTAAAAGTAATATTGTTTAATATATATCAAATTTGAAGTTCATAATTAATGGTTTTATTAAAATACATTAATAATACCTGAATAATTTTTTTATCTTCAATTTTTTTTATTTGACCCGCAATATATTACTGGGGTAGTAAGATCTCCTAAATTTTATTAGCTCATATAGTTATATGGACTTTTGATTTTTACCTTAAAAAAGGAGCAAATTACAATTACCTCTTCAATTATCATAAAATTATAGAAATTATCGTCTAAAAATTTGAAGATACAGAAAAAATCCTTTTCATTTTTTTTTAAATATTTCGAACCCCTCCTTTTGTTTTCGAAATGTTTAATTATTATTAAAAAAATTATATAAATATATAAGAAATGGGCATGATTTTTGAAATAGATGAACAATATTAAATTTAATAGTGAATTTTGATCAATTTTAATTTTATTTTATTTAAAACTTTTTATCACCTCTTGAGACATCACAAGATTATAGAAATTATGTCTAAAAATTTAAAGATATGAAAAAAACCCTCATAATGTTTAAAAAATATTTCAAACCCCCTCCCTTTTGCTCTAAATGTCCTTAGTTATTATTAAAAAGATTAGAGAATATTAGAGAAAGATATAAGAAAATGGGCATGGTTTTTTAATAGATGAAAAATATTTAATTTTGATCAATAAATTTAATTTTATCTCATATTTTATTCTTTCTAATTTATCAATAATTTAATTTAACTATACTTATACTAGTAATTAAGAACATATTGGGTACAAAATAGGTCAAAGTAACCCTCCTTTGCATCATTTATAGGTTGAATTACCTCTCCTCCCACTTTTTTTAAGTACAACGTTAAAATAAATATATAATTTCGCATTTAAAATTTTATTTAATAACACATAAAAGAAATAGAACTTTTTTACGGAAAGAAAAACCAAAATAGAAATTTATTTTTCAAAATTGAGGAATTTTCTCAAAAACCTAGATTCTGCCATGTCCAGGAAGTCTAAACTGGACTTGTACTTGGGCCCATAATAATACGGTCTTCTTCACAACATAAATATGGGCCTTAACGTTGAGTTGGCAATTAAAAAATGAAAAAAAACACACACAGATTATAAAGGCTCCATCCTCTCATACAAGATCAACGAAACCTTAAAACAAACAAACCTCCTCTAGGGTTTCACAGTAAAAATTGTCAGGTTATCAAACCATGCACAGGTCTGCAATTTCACGCCTTAGAGCTCTCAAGGTCAGTTGTTTGAAACCCAATGCAACCTAATTTCTTTTTTGTTCTCGAGAAAATTCTTCAAGATTGAATATCTGTCGCTCTCTCTCTCTGTTTTTTTTAAGACAAAAATGAGGCTAAAGTGAATGCTTGACTTGATTAATTACATCGATTATCAGTTGAAGTGCAAACTCTCTCCTAAAATCCTTTGCTAAACAAATCGAACCCATAATGTTTTTTC